>UMGB01033705.1_pt1 | contig 51114 bp, 46 predicted proteins | sample 1965161 | NCBI WGS metagenome assembly UMGB01 (sample SAMEA4836060, study PRJEB28245) | human gut metagenome | biome: gut microbiome; material: fecal sample | place: Denmark | collected 2008
GAAAGTTCAAGAATTTGACCTGGTTTAAAAACAATATTTTTCAAAAAGGAATAAAAACGGAATTGATTTGTAATATCTAAAGAAACCTGCCAACATAATAAAGAAAGAATAACAGCATCATTTAATTTTGATTGAGTAACATTTCTACGATATCGAATACGAAGTTAAAATTTGAAATTATTTGATTTACAATGATATTGCTTCAACATTATGCACACTTCTTTGAGTTGGTATACTTAGAAATGTACTCTTGTTAAACCTTTTTTCAAGCTATTTTTTAACTAGCACAACAGGTATATTATTAATAATTTATTATAGAAAGTAGTATGATTTTATGTCGCGCGTTTTTGATAAATTTTATTTTAAGCCTAAACAAACAATTTTAAGTATAGATTCTTTAATTAATGCTTCTCGATCTCATGATGAAAATATTGCTCCTTTTATTAACAACATGTTTTGTCCGGAATGTCTTCAAGCTCAATTAACATTCTGCCATGAAACCTCTAAACATAAAGCTTATTTAAAAAGAATTCCATCATCGAGCCATGCTCCTAATTGTTCATACAATTATAAATATGCCTCTAATTCCAGTATTAAAAAATATATTACCAGTTTATCTTCCAATCAAGTTGAAGATAAATTAAATTCTATTTTACATTTGTTAACGCGAAAAAATATAACAAGTACCACTTTAATAGATAATTCTAAAGCCAATTCAAATAATCATAAAAATCCTTTATTAGTTTATGATATAAATAATTCTGTTTCTGGCGCTCTACCACAAAAAAAAGTTAATTCTTATTTAGATCCAAATATTATTGGTAATGATATTTATCTTTTCTATGGTGAGAATATTAAAATCAAACAAAATATCATTGATAAAAATAATAAAAAATTTTATCTTTTAGAGTTTAAAGCTAAAAATAAAAACCAAGAATGGACTTCCCGCTTTAAAATATTTAGAAATACTATACGCGATATTATAGATGAAAATGCTGAATATTATATTGCTACAATAGGCACACTAAATTTAAATTATTCAAAATTACAAATATCACCATTACTTCCTAATGCGTTAAAAATTAAACTCATGCCTAAATAAAACTATTTAACTATCCAAATTTAATAAAAAATTACTGAGGTTATATTATGTATCAACTAAAAAACTCAATAAAAAATACCATACACTATTCTTTTCTTCTAAGTACAACTAATGCTATAACTCATATTGGTTATGGAATTGATAATAATTATGTTCGCTGTTGTTCTACATCTATTGTTTCTTTCTGTAAAAATAATCCTTAAGAAAAGTTTCATTTTCATATAATCTCTTCTATTATTTCCAAAGAAAATCTCAATAATCTACAAAAATTAGCTGAAAAATATAATATTAACTCATTGTGCTAGTTCATTTTTTATTGTATAAACTAATAAACATTGTTCCAATCTTAATCGAAATCCTAAAATAGATTGTACTCTTATTCTTTCTATATCAAATAAATTTACTAATTTAGAAAATACTGTCTCTATATATTTCCTCTTCTTTTTTAGAAATTTACTATTTTCTTGTTTCTTTTCTTTCATATTTTTTCTTGATGGTGTCCAAAACCATATTCCTTCTTTTTCCAATTTCTTTTTTAATTCATTACTTAGATATCCTTGGTCTGCTAAAATATATTGACATCTATATTGTCTTAACAAATCTTCTACCATTTTTATATCATGTTTAGATGCTTTACTCAATGTATATGCCCAAATGTATCCATCACTTCCTACTTCAAAGCTACCTTTCAATCCATAATAATATTGCTTTTTAGTGGCATTATAGCCAATATCTGCATAATCTGTAAGTACTTTACATCTTTTATTACGAATAGGTTGACATAATGGTAGTGGTAAACTGTCAATAATTGTGTATTTAGGATTATTTGAATGTTGTTTTAATATACCAATACGTATCCATTGCAAAAAACAAAAAGCATTATTGCAAATACGATTAAAACGTGAACGCTCAGGAAGAGAAGATTTAGGAAAAATATTATTTTGCAAAAAGTAATAAAAACGAAGCTGAGTAGTAATTTTAAGCTCAACTTGCCAACAAAGTAAAGAAATAACAAGGACATCATCTAATTTACAGTGCTGAATATTTCTGCGATGGCGAATAGAAGAAGGAACATATTTTTGGTATAAAGGTTGAATAAATTTGTACCAATTTAATAAATGGGATTGAAATTTTAAAGTATTTAGCTTACAATGAGATTGGTTCAACATTAGATACACTTCTTTGTGATGAAATACTTAGAAATGTACTCTTGTTGAACTTTTTTTGCAAGTAAAAATTTTAACTAGCACAATACGTAAGATCTAATTATATTAATGGAGGTTTCATTATGTCAAAAGAGAAGATTATATCTAGTCTAGATAATCTTATTTTTGCTTGTCTAGTTATTTATTCATTAACTTTTATTACTAATATTAATACCAAATTTTTATTTTTCGCTTTTTATATATGTATTTTAAAATTATTTTTTATTAAACCCAAAATTAATTTATCCACAAAACATATTCATTTTATAATATTATTTATCACCTGTTTATTTATATCTCTTATATCTAATAACTTATTACAATTAGATAATATTACTGAATATAAATCTGATGTTCTAAATCCTCTAATTGGACTAATTATATTTTTTATTTATAAAATAACCTATAAGAAATTTTTAATATTATTATCAACTTTTTCTATTTCATTATCTATAAATGCCTTAATTATTTTATATCATTCTTATTTAGGAGAAGTTGGTCGTCCTGTAGGATTATGTGATTTTCATTATATGTTTTTAGCTGGTGTTAATTTATTAATAATACCATTTATTCTAACTTATTCTCTAAATAAAACTACATATTATAATAAATTATATTGGCTATTTCGTTTTACTATTTTTATAAATATTCCTGCTTTAATATTTGAAAATACTCGCATTGTTTGGTTAGCTTTTTGTATTGTTTTTCCATTAATAATTTTCCTGGCAATAAAAAATAAACTCAAGGCATTTCTTATCATTTGTTGTATAGCTATATATAGCTTTGGAATCTTCCAGATTTCTCCACAATCCACAAATAGATTTGAAAGTATTACTAATAACAGCTATGAAAACCAACCTAATTATGAACGTTTATTAATGTGGCAATCAGCTTCTAATATGTTTATTGATCATCCTATTTTTGGTGTAGGATATGGAAATTACTATACTAATTATATTTCAGAATATCGTTCTCCTTTTGCTAGAGAATATCAACGCCATCCACATAATACCTTTTTAGAAAAATTATCTGAAGCAGGTTTATTAGGAGGTATTAGCTACTTATTATTAATAATATATTTTATTTTTAACAGTATAAAGACTTTTATACAAACAAACAATTCTATCAGTTTATCTTACTTAGCTTGCCTATTAGCTTATTCCATTGGTTGTTTAACTGATTGCTTATTCTCTTCTTATAATTTAAAAGAATTAACATATATATTTTATTTATTAACAGGTATCTATTTGATATTAAATTCATATATAACTCGAGAGGTGTCATATGAGTAAAATTAGTATTATTATACCTATCTATAATGTAGAACAATATTTATCTCAATGTTTAGATAGTGTTATAAATCAAACATATAAAAATTTAGAAATTCTTCTAATTAATGATGGTTCTACTGATAATTCTGGTAAAATTTGTGACAATTATGCTAAATTAGATAATCGTATCCGCGTTTTTCATAAAAAAAATGAAGGTGTTAGTTCTGCTCGTAATCTAGGATTAGAGAAGTGTACTGGTGATTTTATAGGTTTTGTTGACCCAGATGATTTTATAGAACTTAATATGTACGAACTACTCTATAATGAACAACAAAAAACAAATGCCGATATTATCTGGTGTAACTATTGTAAAATATCATCTACAGGTAATATTATTTATCTAGGAGAAATAAATAATAACACTTTCTATGATTTAAGTCTAAAAAACAATAAAAAAATTTTTTCTAAAAACTTTTATTATATATTAAACATGAAAACATATATATGGAATAAATTATTTAAAAGAAAACTTTTTTATAATATTCGATTTCCATTAAAAAAAACTTTTGAAGATTTATTCATCTTTATGAGTTTAATTCTACAAACAAATACTATACAATTTATTTCTAAAACATTATATTATTATAGACAACGAGATACTAGTCTATGTGCAACATTTAATACATCAAAATTTAGTCTAGATTTTATCGAAGCAAGTATTATCTTTGGTATAGACTACAATTATTTCTACAATTCGAAGAAAGAATTAAATTTATATTTATTTAACATTTATCGTATAGCATTAAAAAATATTCTATTTAATAAACATAGAAATAAATTTCAAATACAAGAAAAAATAATTATAAAAGAAAGCAGAAAATTATTATATTCAAATTTACCATTTAAATACAAATTGGATATCATTCGAAGATGTTTAAATGTAAACCTATATTATAAAATGAAAATTAATTTTTCAACAAAAAAATTAAACTTTTAATATAAATATATTTTTTCAACATATATATTATATAGTAAAAATTTAATTTTATACTTTATTTTTCTATTATTAAAATTTTTTCTTAATCTAAAAAATAAAATAATATTTAAACTTATGAGGTATCTATGAACTTGATAAATTCTATAAAAAATACAATTACATTCGATTATAATACTAAAAAAAATAATTTTTCTTGTATTCATATTGGTTATGGCATTGATAACAATTTTGCACGATGTACAGGGACATCAATAACTTCTTTTTGTATAAATAACCCATCAAATAATTTTCATTTTCATATTCTTATATCGAACATATCCTCTGACAATATTATTAAATTTAAACTTTTATCTAAAAAATATTCTACTATTATTACTATATATGAAATTGATACATTTTTTTTAGAAAATTTAAATTTGCCAACAAAACAATATTGGAAATTACCTACTTATTTTCGATTTATTTTACCTCAAATTTTAAAAGAATATACAAAATTATTCTATATTGATGCTGATATAATTTGCATAAATGATGCTACCTCTTTATTTAATATAAATTTAGATAATAATATTATTGCTGCTGTTGCTGAACCTAATAATAAAATAATACTACAAAGATGTTCTACTCTAAATTTAAAAAGAAATATATATTTTAATGCCGGTATGTTAATTATTAATATAAAAAAATGGAATCAATTAGATATTTTTAAAAAATTAATACTAGAATTACAAACTAATCCTGATAAACTAGAATGTTTAGATCAAGATGCATTAAATATCGTTTTACAAGATAATGTCAAATATATTCAAGACTATTATAATTATCTCATTTTATATAATAGAGGTAAAAACTTAACACTCACTAATTCTAAAATTATATTATTACATTTTGCAGCTATACCTAAACCATGGCATTTAGCATGGACATTAAGTCCTAATTGTAATTCATTTACCAAAAATATTTATAAAAATTATGAAGATAATTCTCCTTGGAAAAATACTCCTTTAGTTATACCTTCTCATTATAAAGATATTCGTCGTTATGCTAAATATCTAAAACAACATAAATTATATTTAAAAAGCTTAAAATGGTATATAAAATATTCCATTGCTAAAATAAAACAACTTTATATTAAATAATACATTAGTACACACATCATAATTACTAGATATCTTTCATTAATAATTTTCCTATATCTATAACATTACTATTTTTCATTAATTTAATATAATTTTTATTATGATCTGTATTTATTAAATTCATAAAACTCATCGCTTTTTTACTACCATTAGAAAATTTATTAACATTTAATAATGCGGATGATTGATAACTTATTACTGATTTTAACTTAGAATTTGAAGCAAATAATAATTCAGCCGGTTCTATTCCATTATATATTTTTAACTGTTTAAAATTATTTTTATAATATTCTAGTTTTTCTTTGCTATCATTAGGATGAGGTTTATAATACAATACAGCTTTATTTCCTATTGATAATAATATTTTTTTTAAGCATTGTACTTCTTTTTCAATTGTAAATAAACCTTTTTCTACCATTGGTTGACTTAAATATAATATACTTTCTTCTTGAAATACTTCTTTTAATAACTGCTGAGATTTTAAATTTTGCATTGCTTGATTTATCATTTCAACAGTTATTTCTTTTGTCGCAGGCGATTTTCTCTGTAAAAGCCATGGTTGATACATGATATCTAATTTCCCTGCAGGACTTTCACCTTCTGCTTCTGTATTAATATACATATTTCCTTGTATTCCTGATATCCACTTTAATAAATATGTTTTTACTTTATGAAATAATGCATGACTCTTTTTACGCCTTCTATTTTCATTAATATATGAATATACACCATCTTCAAAACGATAAAATTCATTTTTACCAACAGCCATTACTAGTAATTGATTTACAGGAGATATATCTACCCCAATAAAAACTCTATCAATATTTAAGGGTTTAATATTTTTTTTTACATAATTAGCTTGTTTACGATAAGATTCTTTTTTATTTCTACTAGATAACCAATCTAATAATAAAAAAACTTGTTTATATCCACATTTTGTAGTTGACATATATGTCATTAACTCATTTATTTTCCATTTTTCATATCCATGAGGATGCATTAACACCAAATAATTTTCATCATTCTCATAAATACTATGTGTCAATATAAAGCAAGTTAATAAATGATATGGTGTATTTACTACAAATAAATTTTTCATAATTTATTTCCTCTATAATTTACTTTTTATTTTATAAACAGCATACTTTAAATACCAATATATTGATTTTAATTTTTTATTATATATAGCATAAGATTTTCCCATATGTTTCATTTGCTTATATGTCTTAGGTTCATCTAATGGTACATTTTTCCATAAAGAAATATTTGCATACTTCTCAAAAAATTTTTTTACTGGATGCATACACCATTTTTGCCACGGTTTAAATTTACCTACATAATGTAAAAAAACTACATCAGATGGTATATTATATATATATCTATTATGTTTATGCCTAACATCAAATTCATAATTATATATTTTATCCATATATATACATTTATTTTCTAAAATAATATTTAATATATCTTGATCATTAAACATAAATTTTTTCTTACTTTTTAATAAATTTAATATTTTATCATTAATATCATTTTTTATCCATTCTTTTATATTTATATACATGACTCCTGCATTAAAATATTTATTAGATATAAGTCCCAATTCTTTTATTTGTTGTTTTTCTACATATTTATTAGCCTCTTCTATTACTCCTACAATATTATCATCTATATTAAAATTTTTTAATAATTTAATACTATTAAGACATATAATATCTGCATCTAAATACAATACTTTATCTGTTATATCTTTTAAAATATTTGGTATTAAAAATCTATTATATGTTGCATGACTAATATATTCTGTTTTGGGTAAATTTTTAAATATATTTTCATCTATAACATATATATTTATTACAATATTATTATTTATTGCGAACTCTTGAACAATTTTTTCATTATCTTTTTTTATTTTTTTAATAATTATGTGAAATATTATATTTTCATCTCTATTATTTTCTAAAATAGATGTCATTAATACGCCTAGTGGTCTTATAAAATCATCATCTATACCAAAAACAATATGAAAATAATCATTTTTAATATCATTATTACCATAAACTATCTTTTTTTTTATTATATTCATTTTTTACTCCAAGTATATATTTATTTTTTTACTATATTCTTTTTTATATGATAATGCATATATATCACTTAATAGATTAATAATTATATTTGTTTTATTTAAATTCATTTTTTTAAATTCATTTTCTATTAAATTTTTATTTAAACTAAAAGCTTTTATCCATCCTTTATATCTAGCTATCCATCTAATTTTCTTTAATAAATTTGAAGATAAATATCCTACTTGATAACGGTATATTGCATATCCATAAGGATTTTTATAATATAATTTTTCACCTTGTTTTGTATAACCATCTTGTTTATACTCAAATAAATAAAATACATCATTTATTAATTTAATAGGCTTATCATAAGAAATTTGATAATATAACACATTTTCAGTAACAAATTTTTCATTTTCAAATACAGGAAAACTATATTGTTTTAATATTCTACTTATCCATATTAAAACTAATTCTCCTCTATATTTATGTTTTTCATATAAATCAAAAAACGATATTTTTCTCTTATCATCTATCCAACGTTTCCCCGTAGGATTTCCTGATAAATCACCTCTTCTCGAACAATATGCTACAAAATCAATTTCATTATTACTATCATTTTTCCAATAATTAATAATTATTTCTACTGCATTATTTGTTAATATATCATCTGAATCTACACATACAAATAATTCTGTATTGCATAATTCTACTGCCTTATTATGTGCTACATGTTTTCCTGAATTTTTTTGATATATATATTGTATTTCTATCTTATTTTCTTTTTTCCATTTATTTACTAACTCTTTAGTATTATCGCTAGAACCATCATCTATTATTAACCATAAAAAATTTTTATTTATTTGTTCACATAAAGACTTATATAAATCTAGTAACAGTTCTGCCCTATTATATGTAGGTGTAAAAATAGTTAAATATTTCATATTATATCTTTTATCCTTCTCTCATAATTTTTATACATAAGCTCTAAATTAAACTGCTCATGAATGAATTTATCTGCTTCTTTTACTAAAAGATTTCTTAAAGTTATATCTTCTTTCAACTTTATGATATTATCAGCTAAATCGAATTCATTATTTTCTTCAACTAATAATCCTGTTTTATTATCTAAAATAATTTCATTCACTCCGGCTACATTAGTTGCTATTATTGAGGTTTTTGAAGCCATTGCCTCACATAATACTAATGGTAACCCTTCATAATGTGTTGCTAATACAAAAACATCTAATTTAGGAAGTATTTCTTTAATATTCCCTTCAATTATTTTTATATTCTCTCTCAAATTATGTTCAACAATATATTGTTCGCATTTTTTTCTAGTTTTGCCTACACCCATTAATACTAAATTTATATTTTCTTGCTTTTCTTTTACCAAATATTCTATAGCTTTTATTAAAGTCATTTGATCTTTTTGTTTACTAAAACGTGCAACCATTCCTACAGTAAATATATCATGCTTTTCTTTTATTAAATCAAACTTATTGATATCTATACCATTATATATCACTTCAACTTTATTTTCATCTATACCTTGTTTAATTAAATGATTTGCTACACCTTTTGATACGCAAATATACTTATCTGTATATTTATCTAACTTTTTTGTTAAATATCTTCTAAACGGAGTATACTTTTCTGTATTATGTTCCACATGAATCAACTTTACTTCTATCTTAGCATAAGCCAACGCTAATTTTGTCCAAATATGTGTACTATATCCATGAACAATAATCAAATCTGGTTTACTATGTCTTATAAATTCACCCAATGATAAAATATAATCTATAGTACATCTATCTTTTATGACAATTATTCCTTTTAAATCAGTATTATTATATTTACGAAAAATATCTATTATTTCATATCCTTTAGTTTTTAAATAATTACTTATATCTATCGTAATATTCAAAGAACCTGATGGATTTCCCGAAACTATACTTAAAATTTTTTTCAATTAATTCACTTCCCTATGATTTTACCATCCAATTACCATCCAATTACCATCCAATTACCTTCTTTAAATTCAAGGACTTTCAGCTCTTACCATCCAATTACCATCCAATTACCATCCAATTACCATCCAATTAATTTCCCATTCTTAATCTATCTGCTAATTTTTGTACTCCTACATAAAGTTCTAGTTTTGTTAATGATTTTGAATATGCTCTACCTCGTCCATTACCTGTAATTACTATTAGGTCAGTATCACTTAATTCTTTTATTGCTCTTTGAAATACATATTTACTAAGTTTTAATTCTTCTTTTAACTCTTTTGCTGTATATTTATTTTTACCATTTTTATCAATATAAGTAAAAATCAACTTAGCTTCCTTTGATAAATTCGGATATGTAGAAATTACATCTACTCTCCATATTTTTATATTTGTTTCCTTAAAATTAGTTTCTACTTGTGGTTGTTTAAAACTATTAGTAATTGCAAAATCAAATATTTCTGGTCCGCCAGAACCTGCTCTCTCTGATAAACCTAATCTTCTAAATAATGTCATTATTACGGTATTTCTTGGACATGAATTTCCACCTTTTATAAATTCTTCTGTAGAAACTAACATCATTCCTGGATTATTAAATTCATAATAATTACTATATACATTAACAATTATAGATGATGTACTCACATAATAATCAGCATGGACAATCATATTTATTAATGCCTCTCGTAAAATCACTAGTAAATTTTCTGGAGATTTTCTTATTAAATTTTTCTCCAATTCAAAATCATCTTTTATTGTACTTTGTAATTTCTCCATTATAAGAAAAAAATAATTCATTAAATTTAAATTTAAAAAGGACATATCATCGGAAGCTACTCTATCATTCCATCTCGCATTATTTCCTCTTCTATCAAAATAATCTAAATGAAAATGCGGAAATCTATTTATTATAGCATCTATTTTTCCAAAAAATAATAAACCACCTTCTGTTATATAATATTTATTATCATTATAATCTAATTTTAAGGCTCCCATTTGTATTAAGAATTTTAATATATCCATATCCAAATACTTTTTATCATGTGTATGCTCAAAAATGTGTTGTCTATACTTTTGTATAGATAATAAATCTAAATCTCTTTCTATTGTATAATTTTTTAATAAGCCTACATCTTGAGCTAAATTTCTATTTCTCAATAGTATTTGTAACTGTTCTATATTAACTTTTACATCTGCTGAATTTAACCTAATATATGTATTTGTTAATACATTATTTAAATAAATAGGTTTCTGTTGATGAGTTGCTTCTGGTACATTAATAATAATTATTGATTTACCTTCTATTTCCTCTATTTGTACATCTTTATTAGATAAAAGATTATAATTTACTTTATTAGTATTTGATATACAGGTCCAAAAATCATCACATACTTTAGCTGGGTTTTCAACACCTGTAATTATAAATTTGTTTTCCTTTATATTTTTTATTTCAGTAATACCTAAAATAATTTTACCACCATGTGTATTTGCAAATGCACTATATGTTGACCAAACATCTTTCGGCAAATTTCTTTTACACTGTTTACATTCTATATCTTGATTTTCTGCTTCTAAATTATTTATAAAAGTAATTATATTTTCTTCTGTCTTCATTTAACATTAATATCTCCTATAAAACATTAATTAGTTTTATTATCTATTATCTCATTATATACTTCTATAATCTTTTTTATCATTATTTGATTAGCAAAATCTTTTTCTACTTTTTTCCTTGCATTTATTCCCATTTTGCTACATAAATCTTTATCTTGAGCTAATCTATTTATCTTATTTACTAAATCATCATCATCATTATATTTTACAAGAAATCCTGTTTCTTTATCACTTATAACTTCACTAATGCCACCAACATTAAAAGCTATAGCTGGCTTTTGCATTGCCATCCCTTCAGCTAAAACCAATCCAAATGTTTCAAAATATGATGGTAAAACCATTACATCTGCTATATCTATATAATTTTCTACATCTGTCTTATGACCTAATAAATGTACTCTATCTTGTAAATGATATTCTTTTATTTTTTTCTTTAAATCACTGAAACCTTTTCCTTTACCAATTACTACAAGATGCCATTTTTTACTAATTTCATAATTTTTCAATACATCAAGTAAATGCTGATGTCCTTTATTTCGCAAATTTTTAATACGCGAAACTATAATCATAGTAAAAGCCTCTTGTGGTATATTATATTTTTTTCGTAATAAATTTTTATTTTGTCTATTTGGCTTAAATTTTTCAATATCTACACCATTATAAACAACTTGTATTTTTTCAGCTAAAAAGCCTTCTTTTATTGCAGATTTCCTAGAAAACTCACTTACAGCAATAATCTTATCCACTTGATTTATAATGTCTTTCACTTTTGCTGGTAATACACCATGAGCTGTATATACTATAGGAATATCTAATTTATACTTATTTCGTGTCTTTACGACTACAATACCTGCTGCTTCCGAATTGGCATGTATTAAGTCTATATTATATTTTTCTACAATACGTTTTAATAATAATCCTGATATAAACTTACTTAATCTAATCGGTAAAAAAAAATGTTTTATTCCTTCTTTTTGTAATTCAACCGCCAACGCTCCACCAGCAGAAGCAATAAATACATTGTAGCCTAATGATTTTAAACTACGAGCTACTAATGCTACATATGATTCAGCACCACCTATATTCATACGAGGTACTAATAATAAAATTTTTTTCATAAAAAATTACTCCATAATTTTTCTTAAAGAATTAACAATATTTTCTACCTTTATATTTTCTGTTAAAACCTCGCAACGATATAATGATTTTTCAGGAGCCCATGCGTCTAGATGTGCTTTTGTATGAATATAAAATAAACAAACTGTAGGTACATCTACTGCCAAACCTAAATGCATAGTTCCTGTATCCACACTAATTAAAGCTTTACAATTAGCTAGTAGCGCTCCAAGTTGAGCAATAGTTGTCTTATCTACTAAATTTATAAAATCATCTTTAGCTATTTTAGACAATTCTTCTCCATATTCTTTTGCTACATTCCCTGCACCTAATAGTAATAAAGTATAACCTTTACTTTTTAATGTTTGTATTAATTCTTTACAATCTTTTAAAGGCATATCTTTTTCTTTCCTTTTAGATGTAGTACATATTGCTACTAATTTATTATCTTGTATATTTAAACCTTCTAATAACACTTCAATATCATCATATGATAATTCTGGTGGTATAAATTTCATTGGTAATTCTCTTATAGCTTTTTTACTATATTGTTCTAATAAAATACTATTTTTAGTCTGTACTTTTGTCTTACCATGATAATCTATTTCTCTAGGATTATCTAATAAAAAATTTATTATACCTTTATTTTCAGCATATACTCTTTTAGCCCCAAATAATTTTGCTAAAACAATACCTCTTTCATTACCATAAATAACAAAAGCGGCTTCAAAGCCTAATTTAAATTTTTCTTTATATTCTTGATAAAAATCCCATGCTCCCTTTACACCATGATGTTTACCCTTTTTATCATAAGCTACTACTTCATCTACTCCATCACAGTAGGTTGCTACTTCTACAAATGGCTTATTAACAATAAAAGTTATATGTGAATCTGGATATAATATTTTTATATTTCTACACAAAGGATTAGTAAGTAAAGTATCTCCAAAAAAAGATGTATTAATAACTAAAAATTTTTTCATAAAATCTTTCCTTAAAAATTTATTGAATATATTCTTCATATTCGTATAATATATTATTATACACTATATCTAAGGTTAGGAAAAATTATTATGTTTATACTATTATTGATTATTTTATGTATATTTTTTATCTTATATTTAAAATTTAAAAATTATGTACCAATTTTAATGTATCATCGTATAGCTGATATTCCTGGTGATAGAAATGCTCTACCTAAAGAAAAATTTGCCGAGCAACTAGAATATTTATCCACACATAACTATCATACTATTACACCAGAACAATTATATAATCACTTCGTAAATAAGACTAAATTACCTAAAAATCCTGTTCTACTAACTTTTGATGATGGCTATCAGGATAATTATCTTGAAGCCTTACCGCTATTAAAAAAATACAATATGACTGCTGTTGTTTTTCCTATTTACAATTGGATTGGTAAACCTAACAAATGGGAAAAATTCGGTAAACAAGAAACTACTACCATGAATTTAGCAGAATTAAAATCTTGGCTTAATCACGGTCTAGATATCCAACCGCATACTGCCGACCATCCGTTCCTAACTCAATGTAATGAAGAAAAATTAAATTTAGAAATTATTGATACCAAAACAAAATTTGAAAAATTATTAGATAAACCTATGGATTATCTTTGTTACCCATATGGTTTTTTCAATCAACAAGTAATAAATATAGTAAAAAAAGCAAATTATAAAATGGCATTTGCTATCTTTGAAAATGTTCCACTTTGGCATATTAATATTTTTGCTCTTCCACGCATTCCCATACCTTCACACCAAAAAATGTGGGAATTCAAATTAAAAGTAAGCTCTATTCACATTATTTTCGTTGCAATGCGAAAATGGGAACGACAATTTAAACAACTAAAAAATAAATTTAAATAAATAAAAGGCCTCAAGAATATAAATTCCTGAGGCTCTTTTTATTATCTTATACTAAAATATCTTATATGAATATATCTTCTTTTAAAGGAAATATCATATGTACAGCAAACAAGAGATATATATGCTATGATTTCACAGCTTTCTTCTAATAATTGATTATAATTACCAAATTGCACTAAACCTCTATCAAATACACATTGACTCAATATACTTGTTACTATAAAAAACAAAAATTCACCTAATGGAATGTACCAGCAAATTCCTTGTCTTCTGCTTTGATAAAAATATACTACCAATAAAATCAAGGCTATTAATATTAAAATCCCTACTATTGGATAAACTACTGAACCATACCATAATTCATGTACTTTTACAAAAATCTGTTCACCATTTTTATCCATACCAATAGGATAAAATACACGACCCCAACTCAATTCTCTACCAATCATCAATATATAAATTATTATCGAAGCTACATAAAATTTTATACTATCATATAAAATAAAATCTCGTATTTTCCCTATACAGATTACAATACCTAAAAATAAAATTACAACTTCTAAATTCTCTAAAAAATGATTTTCATAACTATATTCTATAGGCAAGACAAATGATAACCCAATAAAAATAACAGCTAAAATACACAAAATAACTAAAGCTTTTGTATATCTAATTTCAAAATTTAACATCTATATTCCTTCTTTATTTCTTTTTAAATGATATATCATAAGTAAAGCATACTAAAGAACAATATGCTAATATCTCTGTGCATTCTTCTAATAATTGACCATAATCTGCTAAAAACTTAATTAAATTTTTCTCAAATACTATCTGACTTAAGATCATCATAACTATAAATAAACGAATGCTATATCTAGGTATACTACAAATAATCTGTTCTTTTTTTATGTATTTATAAGTTTGTATCATTAAAAATAATGCTATTAAAACTAGTACTGCAATTATAGGATATACTATTGGACCATACCATATTTGATGGATATTCATAAAAATTTGTTCACCATTTTTATCAATACCGATAGGATAAAACACTCTACCATAACTTAATTCTCTAGCAATCATAACAATATAAAAAATACCACATGCTAAATAAAACTTATTAATTTTATCTTTATTTAAATTTGCAGTTTTATATAACATATTTATAAAACCAATTCCTAATACAAATACTTCTAGATTTTCTAACAAATGATTTTCATAACTACATTCTACCGGTAAAATAAAAGCTTGAGGCAATAAAAAAACCATCAAACCAATTAAAACATAATATGTCTTATGCATATGTTTATCTATACACACCATTAATACCATCCTTTACAAAAATTTAAATTTATTTTTATTTAAAATTCATTCTCATAAAATATACTATAATTGATATAATAGAATATTTTTTTCTATGAACAATAATAAAGAAGTAAATTTTAAATAATTTACTTCTTTATTTTTTATTATTTTTCAAAACTAGATTTTTCTGGCAAAATTCTATCAAATGCCTGTTTTATTCTTTCTTTCATAGGTTCAAAATCCACATTATCATTGTCATTTATACATATCATAGGCATTGCTTGATTTTCTATAATTTTAAATAGTTCTTGATTTTGTTCTACTCCATTATAGATTTCATAAACCTTACCTTTTACATGTCTTCCTATTGGATAAAAATTTCCTCTAGTCAATTGCCAATAACGAATAAGCCAATTATCTAAATCTAATTTACTTCTAAACTTATGTGACGAAGTATCATCTAATGATTCATATTCTTTTTCCCAAATATCTTCATATTCACTTTTCAAAAAAGAAAAAGCTAAATGATTATTTGCAAATCCTTTAAATCTATGTTGCCCATAAAAAATTAAATTACGTAAAGCATTCCAACCATAAGCTAAATTTACCCATTTACTAAAATGCTTTTTCATCTGTTCCTTTTTATCAAAATGTCCATTTAAAATTGTTACACAATTTAATTTTATAAATGGCATCATATCTTCTTTAGTAGTTGTACTAATTGTACTAGTTATCGCAAAATCTGTCGGCAAACAATCTTTACCTGCAAAAAACAATTCTCTTTTTACTGGTCTTAACAAAAACATATCATCATTAAAATAAACAAATCTTTCTGCTAAACCGTTTATTCTATGCAAATTTAATTCAATAGGCTGAGAACTAAATGTAGGTAAATATTTTTGTGGTATAAAATCGCTATGTTTAGCAATATTTAATTTAGGATTATCTATATTTAACCATTTAGGCAAATGACCATAAGTTACAAAATGTATTTTGTTAACCCATGGTGCAAATTTTTCTACAGCTCTAAACCAATATTGCATATTGTCCCAATCACGAAAACGCACATTGCGATTATCTGCATTTTTATTGGGACTATACTTTGCTTTTTCAGCTTGCCATACTGGATCGTTACCATCAACCCAAGTAACTACAAAGTCAATTGGATAATCTTTTTCTATCATAATAATCTACCTTCTATACTTCATTTTATTTTCATTTTTTAACAATATAATAAAATTGGGTTTTTATACATTTTTAATAAATAACATTAATAAGAAATCATAAAGTATAAAATGATTTCTTATTAATATTATTTATTTTTCAAAACTAGATTTTTCAGGTAAAATTTTATCAAATGCTTGTTTTATTCTCTCCTTCATAGGTTCAAAATCTACATTCTCATTATCGTTTATACATATCATTGGTATCAATTGATTTTCTATACTCTTAAATAAGTCTTGATTTTGCTCTACGCCATTATAAATTTCATAAACCTTACCTTTTACATGTCTTCCTATAGGTTCAAAGTCACCTTTTGCTAATTGCCAATAACGCATAAGCCACTGATTTTCATCTGTTTTATTTCTAAATTTATGCTTGCAAGTTTCATCTAACTCATCAAATTCCTTGTCCCATAAATCTATAAAAGTTGTTTTTAAATATGAAAAAGCCAAATGATTATTTGCAAAACATTTAAAATGATGTTCTCCACTTAATATTAAATTTCTTAAACTATTCCAACCATACTCTAAATTTATCCATTTACTAAAATACTTTTTCATTTGTTCTTTTTTATCAAAATGAGTATTTAATATTACTATATTATTAAACTTAACATATTGTACTGTATCTTTTTTATCAGCAACACTCAAAGTACTAGCAATAGCAAAATCCGTTGGTAGGCAATCTTTACCTGCAAAAAATAATTCTCTTTTTACAGGTCTTATTAAAAACATATCATCATTAAAATAAACAAATCTTTCAGCTAAACCCTCTATCCTATGTAAATTCAATTCAATAGAATGTGAACTAAATGTAGGTAAATATTCTTTTGGTATAAAATCACTATGTTTAACAATATTTAACTTTGGATTATCTGTATTTAACCATTTGGGCAAATGACCATAGGTTACAAAATGTATTTTGTTAACCCATGGTGCAAATTTTTCTACAGCCCTAAACCAATATTGCATATTGTCCCAATCACGAAAACGCACATTGCGATTATCTGCATTTTTACTAGGACTATACTTTGCTTTTTCTGCTTGCCATACTGGGTCGTTGCCATCAACCCAAGTAACAACAAAGTCAATTGGATAATTTTCACTCATCTTTTAACAACTCGCTTTGTCTTAATTTTTCTATGACTTGATTTGGTTTTATACTTGCTAAGCAATCTATATTTTTAGCACAAGTACGCTTCCAACAACCATCACATTCATGACCTGCTAAAATCACATTTTCACTTTGTCTATATGGACCGTTTCTATTAGGATCAGTTGGCCCCATAAGCATAATTGCAGGAATATTTAAAGCTGCTGCTAAATGAAGGTTTCCTGTATCTCCTCCTACAACAGCCTTTGATAATTTAATAAGTCTAGCCGTTTGCATCAAACTCGTTTTTCCCACAAAATTTATAATATTATTTTCTCTAGCTAATTTAATAATAGCTTGTGATTTTTGTTCATCATCTTTTCCAAAACCAATTAAGACTACTTTTAAATTATATTCTGCTAATAAATCACTTAATTTCGCAAAATTTTCCACAGACCAACATTTATTTATCCAATTAGTGCCCACTGCAAAAATTATAAATTTTTGATTTAATATATTCTCTTTAATCAATAAATTATCTACAAAATCAATTTCATCTTGTGTATTAACTAAAGGAAATATTATATTTTCTGTATCACAAGCTAAATATTTAACAGTATCTAAATATCTATCTACAATATGACCATTTTTATTATTACCTACTATGCGTTTACTGATTAAATTGCTACCTTCACGCATATCTACATAGCCTATTTTTCTCTTTGCCTTAGCAGTAAATACTACAGCTGCTGACTTAAACAATCCTTGTAAATCTATAGATATATCATATTTTCTTTTTTGCAATAACTTAGCAAAAGGTCGATAATTTTCTTTAAAACCATTCCATGATTTAAATGCTTTTTTATGAAAAATAATTATTTCATCTACATATGGATTGTGTTTCACCAATTCATATGCTGTAGGTTCCACAACCCATGTAATATGCGCATTAGGATATCGTTTTTTCAAAACATATGCTACAGGTAATGCATGAATTACATCTCCTATTGCACTTAATTTTACAATTAAAATATTCATAAAAACCTCATTACTTCTATCTATCGAAAATATAAATTAAAAATTTTTACTAATATATTTTTCTATTATTTGATTTTACCAATATTTTTTCAAATAGTAAATACTTATTTACTATTTAAAGTCCCAAAAGAAAAGCTACATCTTTAAATTATCTAAAAATGTAGCATATCTTTAAATTATTTAATTAATATATATCTAATATTTTTTGTACTATATTTGTGGTAGAACATCCCTCTACTACTTTTATAAATTTTATCTTACCACCATATTTTTTTACTGTTGATGTTTCTGGAAGAGATTCTTCTGTATAATCTCCACCTTTTACATAGATATCTGGTTTTACTTTACTGATTAATTTATCAGCTGTTGTTTCATCAAAAATAACTACATAATCTACAGCTTTTAAACTATCTATAACCTCTGCTCGCTCTTTTTGCGGAACAATTGGTCTTTTTTCTGATTTATACTGCTTTACAGACTGATCACTATTTAACCCTAAAATTAAATAATCTGCTAATTTACTAGCTTCATTTAAATAACGAACATGACCTGCATGTATTAAATCAAAAGTGCCATTAGTAAGTGCTATAGTTTTATTACCCTTACGCAAGATTTCACAAAACTTTTCAATATCTTGTATATCTATAATCATCACTAAAATCCTATCTGTAATTATTATTTTTTCAATACGGCAATTAATTCCTCATCAGAAACTGTAGCTGTTCCCATTTTACGTACAGCAATACCAGAAGCAAAATTAGAAAGTTCAGCTGCTTGACTTGGCATCGCACCTGTAGCTAATGCTGTGATAAAGGTAGCAACACATGTATCACCTGCTCCCGATACATCAAATACTTCTGATTTATCAGATACTGGGATATTATGCACATCTCCATTTGCTTCAAATAAAGTCATACCTTTTTCGCCACGTGTAACTAAAATTCCCTTTGCTTGCATTTTTACTAAAAATTCCTGTGCCGCTTTATATAAAATTTCCTCATTATCTATTTTATAGCCTACAGCACTAGCTAATTCTGCATCATTTTGTTTTACATAATCAGTACCTACAAAATTGAAAATAGCATATCGAGAATCTATTATTGATGGTATATCATATTCTTTACTTAAAGATAAAATTAAATCACGAATTTTAGGTGTAATTGTTCCACTGCCATAATCGCTCATTACTACACCTTGCATCTGTGGCATGACCATTTGAATGTAATTCATCAATTCTTTTTCATATACTTCATTGATAACTTCATTACATTCTCTATCAATACGTACTACCTGTTGACTTACTGTAGCTCTACCACCTGCAATAACACGTGTCTTAGTAATAGTTTTGCGATTTTGATCACAAAACATACCTTCCGTATTTACATTATTTTCTTCTAATATTTGCTTTAAATTTAAAGCACCTTTATCTTCGCCTAAAATACCTACAGCAAAAGCCTTTCCGCCTAATGTAGCTACATTATTAACTACATTAGCAGCACCGCCAGCCACTGTTTTTTCTTCTGACTCTATCAATACTAAAACTGGCGCTTCACGAGAAATACGAGAAATATCACCTTTTAAATATATATCAGCAATCATATCACCAATAATTAAAATGCGTTTTCCCTTAAATTTTTCTACAAAATCAATCAATTCCGACTTCATAAATTCACCTTTTTTCTCTATATATTAGAAATTTAAGAAATTAAAATGTAAACTCCATTTATCTTTTTTCTGTTCATATTTTAATTCAGTTTCTACACAATGCCAATCATGATACCAATAATAATCTAAATCTCTTAAACGAAGCTGATCTGACGCATCATATCCTGTTGCTACAACAAAGCGATTTTTATCATCGATAGTATAACTTAGACCTGCGGATACTTTTTTGGAATAATCTTCCAATCCATACTGGAATAAAGTATTTTCTGCACTAACTCTTGAATAATGATATCCTGTATAAGCTACTAATCTATCAGTTAATTCACCAAGTAAAGTCACATCATAATACAAACTATTATAATTGCTATCATCATAATCTTCATAAACTAAGCGATAACCTATGCTTGGAAATAATCTAAATTTACCTTCTGTATCTAAATTTATAGGATCATGATGGAGAGATAAATTATGTTCACGATGCCAACTTTTAATATTATTTTCTTCCCATAAACCATATTCATTATACAAATTAAAACTAACTGGTGTATCACCTATTCTACTGCCATAATTATATACATATGCTATATTTTTTTCTAACCAACGATCATCATCATCTTCATATTTACCATTTTCTATTTTAAAAGTACTACCCGCATTATTCCAAGCTACACCATAAATATTTCTCATATCATGCTTAGTAGTATATTTTAAATCAGCATAAGCTTTTACATTATCCATCAATGGTGCATCTAATTTATAACCGATAGATAAACCATCATCATCATTTATACGAATACGTAATGGTATCCATTGATTTTTTCCATCGCTATTAGTACCTATTTTAGTACTATATTCATCTGTTTGATAAATAACTTGTCCTTTGATCAAAAATTTCGCATTATATGCTACCATATGGTCATCAGGATAAATTTCAATTTTCTCAGCAGTCAAACAGTAATCTGGTTTTTTCGCAGGACAACGTGTCATCGTGCCATTGTAAATTATATAGTAATCAGGATAAAATTCTACTTGTTCCCCTGAAACATATCTATTATCTACACGACCTTTTACATTATTCATTACACCAGTTTTTTCATTATAATTATATTTTATTTTCTCACTGTTGATATCAAGTGTTGGATTAGCTACCTGCATAACATGAGCATGAACCGGTATATCCACATCACCTGTATTTAAATTACCATTTGCATCTTCAGTAGTCATACGTGAATAATTCTGAGTGATTTTTACATTACCCTTACCATATACTTCACCTGTTACTGAGTCATACATAATATCATTACCCTCAAAAATAATTGGTGCTTCTTGAGGATTTTGTATAACAATGCCTTCTTTTTCATATTGAGCATCTAATTCTGCTTTAAATTCATTAATAGCTCTATTTTTTTCTTTATCTCTAGCTTCATGACGTTGGTCTTCAACATAATTTAAGATTTCAACATCAGTATCTGAAGCTAATACTGGCTGATTATATGTACATAAAGATAATGCACTTAATGATATCGCCCACAATATTTTTTTCTCTATTTTCATTAAAATATTCACCTATCTTAAAATAAATTTAACTAAATACACTTAAATTATTATACCATGATAATATCTTCTTTGCCGAATTACTTTTCGCTAAAATCTAAAAGGACTCTACATTTATTGCAGAGTCCTTTTCATTTATCTATTATATTTTTCTACTAAGGAACACAAATACATTGCTTTTTCGTCTGTCAATGTATCTTTTTGCATGCGCCAGCCCCAATTAGTGCCTACTGTACCAGGTAAATTCATTCTAGCATTACTATCCAACTTCAAAACATCTTGCATTGGCAATATCGCCATCTTAGAGGCACTAGCATATGCTAATTTTACCAATTCATCTAATAAAGCCTCATTATCATCAACTTTAACTTCTAATAAATCTGCTAAAACTGCTTTATCCTGCGGAGATATATCCTCTTTAAGCCAGCCTAAAGTTGTATTATTGTCATGAGTGCCTGTATAGACAATACTATTTTTCGGACTGATAAAATTTAATTTATGATATTTATTTGCATATAATTCAAATTGCAAAACTTTCATGCCTGGGAAATTACAACTATTTTTCAAGGCTTCGACTTCTGGAGTGATTACACCTAAGTCTTCAGCAATGATTGGCACATCACCTAAATATTCTTTGATTTTATCAAATAAATCTTTGCCTGGACCTTTAACCCATTTACCAACACGAGCATTTGTGGCCATACCAGATACTTCCCAATAAGCTTCAAAACCACGGAAATGGTCAATGCGAATTATATCTACTAAATTCAACAATGTAGCTATGCGTTTACGCCACCAACTATAGTCATCTCTTTGCATTACCTTCCAGAGATAATGTGGATTACCCCAAAGTTGACCATCTTCACTGAAATAATCTGGTGGCACTCCTGCTGCTGTCTTTAAGGTGCCATCAGCATTCAAATTAAATAAATCTTGATGTACCCATACATCAGCACTATCATGCGATGGGAAGATAGGAACATCACCTACTATTTGTATGCCTTTTTCGTTTGCATAAGCATGTAAATCCTGCCACTGTTTAAAGAAAATATATTGTTTAAACTTAGCATAAGCAATATCTTGTGCCAAAGAAATTCTACAAGACTCTAAAGCTTGAGGTTTACGCAATTTTATGTCTAAATTCCATTCATACCATGGTAAGTTTTTATAATATTTCTTTAATGCCATGAATAGTGCATAATCTTCAAGCCAATAACTTTGCTGTTGACAAAAAGCAGTATAATCTGCATCTGCTACAAAATTAACAAAAGCTTTCGTTAAGATTTTCTCTTTATAAGCTTCTACTTTTACAAAATCTACTTTATCAGCATCAGCTTTATAATCTAAAACAATATCTTTAGCTTCCAATAAATTGATTTCCACTAATTTTTCAGGTGAAATAAGCATAGTATTGCCAGCAAAAGCAGATGGAGATTGATATGGAGATGCTCCATATCCCACTGGATTTAATGGCAGAACTTGCCAAATCTTTTGTTTAGCTTTTACTAACCAATCCACAAAATTATAAGCTTCTTTTCCTAAATCACCAATACCATAATCAGATGGAAGTGATGTTGGATGCATGATAATACCAGCTTTTCTAGCATATTCTATATTTTCTTTTTCTTGTTCAAATACTAGAGCTGTGAGCGGTTCAATTTCTATCTTAGCCTTATTATCTATGATTTCCATATCAGGATACATATTAGTTATTTCATGTAATTTATGCTGACAAAAACCATGAACATCAATTTCTATCGTCATAGTCTTTTCTTGATGACGATTTAACACCACTAAAATGCAATCATCATCTTTTTTTTGTCCAAATCTATCTTTGCCTAATTTTGTAGTTCTCATATAAGCTAAGACATCATCTTGAGCATATACTGGTATATACCAACCAGTTTGCAATACTTGTCGATGATTGCGCAGTGCTATCATACGCGTAAAGAAATGACGTAAATTATTATCAGCTTCATCCCATTTATAGCTTGCTCTATTATGTGGATCGCGATATCCCTGCATACCGATTTCATCGCCATAATAAATTGATGGCACTCCCGGCAATGTCATCTGCCAAACAACGGCTAATTTCAAACGAGCAATAGCTAAACGCAAATGAGCATCATCTAATTTGAATTTTGCCTGTACACTAGCTGGTACATTTTCTACACTTGGAGCTTCGCCTAATAAAGTCAAAATACGTTCTACATCATGACTACCCAATAAATTCATCATGGCATAGAGATTTTCTTCGGGATAATTTTCATGCTGATTTAAAATACTTACTTCTGTTTCTTGAGCTGATTTATTTTTCAAAATGAAATCTAAAATAATTCTGCGCAATGGATAATTCATCGCACTATCCATCTCATAACCACAAAGATATTCACGATGAACATTATATGCTATTTTATTTGAAGCATCTTCCCATACTTCACCGATAATAACTGCATCTTTATCTAATTTCTTCAATTTTTGATAAAAACAACGTGTAAATTTCTGTGGCAATTCATCAATTACATCTAAACGCCAACCACTTATGCCTTTATCCATCCAAAAATTCATTACACTATCTTCACTACGAATGATGAAATCCATATATGATGGTGTTGTTTCCTTTGTGTTTGGCATACTTGTAAAGCCCCACCAACAATCATATTTACAAGGATATTCCTTGAAATCATACCATTCATAATATGGAGATTCTTTGGATTGATATGCACCTACACTGTCAAAATTGGCAAAGCGATTGAAGTATATACTATCACTGCCAGTATGACTAAATACACCATCTAAGATGATGCGAATTCCCATCTCTTTAGCTTGACTACAAAGCTGTGCAAATTCTTCATTAGTGCCAAACATTGGATCTACTTGATGATAGTCTGCCGTATCATAATGATGATTAGCACGTGATTTAAAAATAGGATTAAAATAAATCACAGATATTCCCAAATCTTTTAAATAAGATAATTTCTCTTTTATACCTTGAATATTTCCGCCAAAATAATCATAAGTGATTACATTTTTAGTATCTGGGTCTAAATAATACATTGGTGGCTCATTCCAATCACAATGAAGCACCGCATGTTTTTTCTGTGGAATATTATTGCCACTACGATAAAATCTATCAGGAAAAATCTGATACATAACGGCTTTTTTAAACCAATCTGGCGTTTTTACATCTTTTTTAAATACTGTAATCTGATAAGATGGTGGCACCTCTAGTGCTTCTTGACCAATACCACCCATTTGCGCCTTATTATTGCCATAATATAATAATTTGCCATCAGCTAATTCAATTATAAAATAATACCAAACAAGACAACCATCTTCAGGCATATCTAAATCAATAAAATAATGTTTTTCATCCCATGAAGATTTTTTTAAATTATAATATATTGAACCACAAGTTTCTTGCCATGTATGTAAACGCACCAAAGAAACTTTATCTTTTAAATCAACATCAATTGCCAATCTCACAAAAGATTGTGTCGGCACTGCCCCTATAGGACTGCGATAATATAGATTTCGCGAATCATGAAAAATCATTTATATTATCCCTCCCCTGATTAAAACTTTAATTAAAACTTCAATCATCTATAAAATAATTATCGCTTAATACAGACCTTATTTTGTTGAGTAAGCAAAATTTTATAAAAGTCGTATTAAGCGATAAAATTTTTATTTTAAACTAATTATTAAGCCTTTAAGCTATTATACAATTCTTTATATTGTTTAGCTGATTCTTCCCAGCTGTAATCAGCAGTCATAGCATTTTCTACAAGATGAATATGTTTTCTATCATCAGCAATACCATCTATTGCACGTTTGATGGAGAATAATAATTCATGTGCATTGTAGTTATTAAAGCTAAAGCCATTACCAGTTTGAGTGTAATTGTTATATGCTTCAACAGTATCTTTTAAACCACCTGTAGCACGTACAATTGGCACAGTACCATAACGGAGAGCGATAAGCTGACCAATACCGCATGGTTCATATTGAGATGGCATCAAGAATAAATCACTTGCAGCATAAATTTGATGTGCTAATTCATTATTAAAGAAGATATTAGCAGATACTTTTTTCGGATAGCGCCATACAAGACCTTTGAACCAGTCTTCATATTGTCTATCGCCTGTACCTAAAATTACAAATTGTACATTTTCATATTCAAGTAATTCGTCTAAGATACGTGTAACTAAATCAAGACCTTTAGCTTCAACTAAACGAGTTACCATACCAATCATTGGAATTTTGCGATTTACTGGTAAGCCCAATTTTTTCTGAAGTTGTTCTTTATTATCACCTTTGATAGCAATTGCATTATGTACATCAAAGTTTTTAAAGATGTACTTATCAGTTTCTGGATTATAATCTTCATAATCAAGACCATTGATAATACCAGATAAATCTGCATCACGTTTTTGAAGCATACCTTCAAGACCTTCACCATAATAAGGATCTTGAATTTCTTTAGCATAACTGCGACTTACAGTAGTAACTTTGTCAGAATATACGATAGCACCTTTCATGAAGTTGATATCATCGAAGTATTCCAAATCACCATTATTGAAGTATTTCCAATCAAGACCTAAAACATCTGGTAAATATCCTTTCCAGAAACGACCTTGATATTTCAAATTGTGAATAGTATATACTGTTTTAATCTTGTTATAGCGTACATCTTCATTATGTTCGAGTTTTAAATAAACGCTAATTAAACCAGTTTGCCAATCATTCATATGAATAATATCTGGCCAGAAATCAATATGAGGAAGCATTTCAAGAACAGCTCTGCAGAAGAAAGTAAATCTTTCTACATCATCTGGATAACCATAATATCCTTCACGATAGAAATATTCCTGATTATCAATGAAATAAAATGGTACATCTTTATAATCGTATCTATCAATACCTAGATATTTTTTACGCCAGGAAACATTGATTTCACCATCATAAATATGTTCCATATTATTGCGATATTCTTCTTTTATACCACTGTATTTTGGTATAACAACACGAACATCTACACCTTTTTGTTTTAATTCTTTAGGTAAAGAACCCGCTACATCTGCAAGACCGCCTGTTTTTACAAAAGGCACAGCTTCTGAGGCTACATATAAAACTTTTAACACTATAACACGACCTTCCTCTATGATTGTATATATAGCCCATATAATAAAAATTATATGGGCTATAACTTAAATTATTTCAAGGCATAAGCTTTAGCCTTTTGACGTTGTTTTGATCTATTACCATTAAGTTTTACCTTTTCTGGTTTTTCAGCTTCAATTACTGTCTGTTTTTTAGCTTCAACAGGACGCAATTTCAATCTGAAATATACTGTACCAAGTGGTGGTAAAGTAATTTGAATAGATTGATTTAAATTATGCCAGAATACATCTTCTGATTTAAAGTCACCTTCATTTAATACATTAGAACCACCATATTCTTCTTTATCTGTATTAAATACTTCTTGATAAATACCTTTTTCAGGTACACCAATACGGTAACCATGACGCACTTCTGGAGTGAAGTTACATACTACAATGATGAAATCATCTTGGTCTTCAGCATAACGAATAAAGGAAATAACGCTATTTTCATTATCGTTACAATCAATCCAGCGGAAACCACGCCAATCAAAGTCTACTTGCCATAAAGCTTTATGTTCACAATAGAATTTATTCAATTCTTTAGAGAATCTCTGCATTTTTGTATGCATTGGATACAATTCAGCTAAATGCCAATCAAGACTATCGTCATATTTCCATTCGATAAATTGACCAAATTCGCCACCCATGAATAATAATTTTTTACCAGGGTGAGTCATCCAATAACCAAAGAAGGAACGAAGACCAGCGAATTTACGCCAATAATCGCCTGGCATCTTTTCAATTAAAGAGCATTTACCATGAACTACTTCATCATGAGATAATGGCAATACAAAGTTTTCAGAGAAAGCATACATCAAGGAGAATGTAATTTTATCATGATTCCATTTACGATAAATAGGATCAAGGCTCATATATTTGAGCATATCATTCATCCAGCCCATATTCCATTTATAGTTAAAGCCCATACCGCCCATATAAGTTGGACGAGAAATCATAGGCCATGATGTAGATTCTTCTGCCATCATTAAAGCATTAGGATGATATTTGAAAATCGCTTCATTTAGATTTTTAATCAATTCCATAGCTTCAAGGTTACCAGTGTCACCATATTTATTAGGTTCCCACTGACCTTCTTCACGACCGTAGTTTAGATACAACATATTAGCTACAGCATCAATTCTAAGCCCATCAATATGATATTCATTTAACCAAAATAGAGCATTAGAAATTAAGAAGCTATGCACTTCACGACGACCATAGTCGAAGTTAGTTGTACCCCATTGCCAATTTTCACGGCGTTTTTCATTATCAGATTCATATAAAGTTTCACCATCAAAACGGCGAAGACCATGAGCATCGTTACAGAAATGTCCTGGAACCCAGTCCATGATTACAGCAATACCATTTTGATGAGCTAAATCTACTAAATACATGAAGTCTTTTGGTTCACCATAACGACTAGTTACTGCATAATAACCAGTTGCTTGGTAACCCCAAGAACCATCAAATGGATGTTCACAAAGTGGCATAAACTCAATATGAGTATAATTCATTTCTTTAACATAAGAGATGAGCTGTTTTGCTGCTTCTCTATAAGTTAAATAATTACCTTCAGCATCACGACGCCAAGAGCCTAAATGCACTTCATAGATGAGCATAGGTTTATCATAAGAAGCTTCTTGTTGCTGTTTTTTCTGCCATTTTTCATCATGCCATTCATAACCGCGTAAATCATAAACGCGAGAAGCTGTTTTTGGTTTCTTTTCAGCATAAAAAGCATAAGGGTCTGCTTTTAAGAAACGTTCTCCACCATTGAATGGCTCTATAGAATATTTATAAATTTCACCTTGCTGTAAATTAGGAATAAAAGTCACCCAAATTTCACCATCAGAAATTCTCTGCATTGGGTTTTCATTGTAATCCCAATTATTAAAATCTCCTACTACACTTATGGCTTTAGCATGAGGTGCCCAAACAGCAAAGCGTACGCCTTCTACTCCATCTTCTACTACAAAATGAGCTCCTAACATTTGATACGCATAGAAATTTGTACCTTGATGATACAAATACAAATCAAAATCTTTTAATGCGGATACTTCCATATTTTTAGTTCTCCTTTGGAGTCATTTATTTTAATAAGTTAATAGGTTCTACATTCCAGATATCTTTTGCATATTCGCTGATAGTTCTATCACTAGAGAAGATACCAGAATGTGCAATATTGATTAAGCTGGATTTTAACCAACCATAGCGGTCAAGATATTTACCTCTAATTTTTACATGAGCATCAATATAAGAATTGAAGTCTTTGAATACGAAATATTCATCATTACTATTGAATAAATAGTTGTGTAAGTCATGGAAATCACCATTACCTACGAATGGGCCAGTCAATAATTCATCAACTACATTGTGAATTGCTGGATTTGTATTATATTCAGTCCATGCGGAATATAATCCATTTTTATAGTATTCCATTACTTCATGTTCTTTCAAGCCAAAGATAACGCAATTATCTTCTCCAACTGCATCGCAGATTTCCACGTTAGCACCGTCTAAAGTACCAAGTGTGATAGCACCGTTCATCATGAATTTCATATTAGATGTACCGGAAGCTTCTTTACCTGCAAGAGAAATCTGTTCACTAACATCAGCTGCTGGGAATAATTTTTCTGCTAAAGTAACACCATAGTTTTCTAAGAATACTACATGTAAACAATCGTTTACATCTTTATCGTTATTAACAATATTAGCTACATTGTTGATCAAGCGAATAGTTTCTTTAGCGATATGGTAACCAGGAGCTGCTTTACCTGCGAACATATAAGTACGAGGTAACATTTCAGATTTGATAGATGGATTTGCTTTAATCAAATTATAAATATGCATTACATGTAAAATATTCATAATTTGACGTTTATAAGAATGAATACGTTTAACTTGAATGTCATATAAGGAATTAGGATCAATATTAAAGCCACTACGACGTTTGATATGACCAGCTAAATAAATTTTATGTTCTTTTTTAACTTCTGCTAATTTATCAAGGAATGCTGTATCATCTTTATAATCTAATAAATCGATAAGACGAGATGGGTCTTTACGCCATTTATCAGAAATAGCTTCATCTATTAAGCTAGAAAGCTGTGGATTTGCAGCAATGAGCCAACGACGATGTGTAATACCATTAGTTTTATTGTTGAATTTACCTGGGTAAATTTCATCAAAATCACGCATAGTATGTGCTTTTAAAATATCGCTATGAATTTTAGCAACACCATTTACACTGTGGCTACCAACAACAGAAAGACGAGCCATATGAACTACGCCATCTTGAATGATAGATACTCTGCGTACACGGTCTTCATCATTTGGATATTTTTTGCGAATATCTTCTAAGAAGCGTGCATTGATTTCTTCTACGATCATGTAGATACGTGGTACAAGATTTTTAAACATATCAATTGGCCAAGTTTCTAATGCTTCTGGCATAATTGTATGATTAGTATATGCTACTGTATTTTTAGTGATATCCCAAGCAGTATCCCAATCCATACCTTCTTGGTCAATGAGTACACGCATAAGTTCAGGAATTGCCATTGCTGGATGAGTATCATTGATATGAATAGCAATTTTTTTCGCGAAATCTTTTAAATCGCCTTTACGGCGTTTATAATGACGAACAATACTTTGAACACCAGCAGATACAAAGAAATATTCTTGAGTCAAACGAAGCATTTTACCTTCATAAGAGCTATCTTCTGGATACAAGCAAGAAGTGATTGCTTGTACACGATAAGATTGACGCAATCTTTCTTGTAACTGTTCTCTAGTACCTGATAAAGAAGCAAAATCTTGAGGAACTTCAGCATTCCAAAGACGAAGAGTATTTACTACATTATTGTGGTAACCTACGATTGGCACATCATAAGGAACAGCTGCAACTGTATTATATCCTTCATGAACTAATTTTAAAGAACCATCTTCTTGTTGAGCCATATAAGCATTACCGCCAAAATGAACATCAACTTCTTTGTCAGCTTTGCGATATTCCCAAGCGAAACCATTTTTAAGCCAATTATCAGGAATTTCAACTTGTTGATTATCTATTATTTTTTGTTCAAACAGACCATATTGATAACGGATAGTACAACCATGACCTGGAAGGCCTAAGGAAGCCAAAGAATCAATAAAGCAAGCAGCAAGACGGCCAAGACCACCATTACCTAAACCTGCATCTGGTTCCTGTTTAAAGAGTTCTGTAATATCAATATTCAAGTCTTTCAAGGCTTCTTTACAGATTTCTTTCATATCAAGATTGATCAAGTTTGTATTTAATAGACGACCTAATAAGAATTCAATGGAAAAATAATATACTTCTTTGCATTGATTTTCTTCATAGTATTTATTAGTCATAATCCAGTTTTCACTGATGTACTGACGAACTGTTCTAACTAAAGTCTGATATAATTCTTCTTTAGTTAATTCATTCCAATCTTTACCAAATAACATATTTGCTGTTTTTAAGAAATTTTTCTGTAATGAAGCTCTCTCTTCAATTTGCTTATTGATTATTCCTACACTCACTATTACTTCCCCCTATAAGTTTTTACCTTAATCGCACTACCCTGAAATAAAAACTCTATATTTCTAAAAAAACCAAAACCTATATATTAATATTTTATATTATATAATTTATATTATATATATTTATAAATACAGTAATTATCTCATAAAGTCAACTTTAGAGATAATTACTATATTTTTTAACCTATATTATTTTAATATCTTATCTTTTGTTAATCAAATAACTGTATTTTTTTCAATGATCAATGGATAATTTTCAGCACCTTTTAACCATTTACCATCGGATACTACTACATTTTTATCGCAAATTACATTTTCTACTAAAGCATCATCTTGTAATTCACAGTTCTGCATGATTACGCTATTTTTAACTTGAACGCCTTTTCCGATTTTAACACCACGGAATAAGATACTGTTTTCTACAGAACCTTCAATTACGCAACCATTTGCAACTAAAGAATTATTAACTTTTGCTTGTTTTTTGTACTGTACAGGAGCTTCATCACGAACTCTTGTATAGATTGGATTATAACCCATGAATAATTCTTCCCAAATTTCTGGTTCTAACAAGTCCATATTAGTTTTGAAATAGGAAATTGTAGAGCAGATTTCAGATACATAACCTTCATGTTGGAAGCCATAGATATTTAAATTATCCTGATGACGTAAAATACCATCAATCAAGAAATCATAGCCACCACGTTCATATGCTGTAGATATGATTTCCATGAATTTTTTACGGGACATTAAATAAATACCCATAAATACTTTGGAATTTTCATAAACAGCTGGACGGTTAGCAATTTCTGTAACAAGACCATTTTCACCAGTCTGTAAAATAGTTGCATTATCTGGACGTTCTTTATTTTCAATATGATAAACCATAGTGATATCAGCACCAGTATTCTGATGAAAACGAAGAGCTGTAGTAAAGTCTATATTATAAACAAAACGGCTGTTGCAGATTAATACATATTCTTGTTCAGACTGTCTGATAAAGCTCATATGTCTATAGAAAGACTGTAAGTTACCATTACGGCTATCTTTATCCATTTTTATAGCTGGTAAATAGAATAAACCATCATGACGACGTGCTAAATCCCAGTCTTTACCAGAACGAAGATGGTCTAAGATAGAACGAGATTTTGCTGGCATCATCATACCAATTTTTGTAATACCAGAGTTAACCATGCTAGATAAAGCAAAGTCTAATAAACGATAACGACCTGCAAAAGGTAATGTTGCAACAGGTCTTTTTGTTGTAAGTGTTCTTATTTGTTTATCGTCTTCATATAAATCCATTATTCCGAGAACATTTTTCATAATTATATCCCTCTCTTATTTTATCCCACATTTACATTTTCAGTTGCATCGGAAACAACCATTGGTCGTACAGTTTCACCTTCAGGAATTACTACAATAGTGCCATCGTCACTACCTACTTGAGCAGTTGCTTCAATTTTGCTATTTTGAGCTACAATAGCTTTTTCAACAACAGCATCTGCTTCGATTTTTGCAAATGGCATAATTACAGAATTGCTTACTTTTGCACCTTTAGCAATGCGTACACCTGGGAATATAACAGAATTTTTTACTTCACCGCAAATCATAGAACCTTCACTTACAAGAGAATTTTTAATTTTAGCTTTTGGTCCTACATAATGAGGTGGCATAGCCATATCCACGGAATAAATTTTCCATTTACCATTCATTTCAAATGGTTGTTTTTCTTTTAATAAATCCATGTTTGCTTCCCAAAGGCTATCGATTGTTCCTACATCTTTCCAATAACCTTCAAATGCATAGGAATATAATCTAGCTTGGTCAGCTAACATTTTTGGAATAATATTTTTACCAAAATCATGGCTAGAAGTTTCATCTTTAGCATCATTTTCTAAGTATTCACGTAAGAAATTCCAGCTAAAGATATAAATACCCATAGAAGCTAAATTGCTTTCTGGTTTAGCAGGTTTTTCGGCAAATTTAGTAATACGACCTTCTTTATCTATGCTCATAATACCAAAACGAGAAGCTTCTTTCATTGGCACTTTAATTACACCAATTGTAGCTTCTGCTTTATTCTTTTTATGGAATTCAATCATTTTTGCATAATCCATAGTATAAATATGGTCACCAGACAAAACTAATACATAATCTGGATTAGCTTTATTGATAAAATTAATATTTTGATAAATTGCATCTGCTGTACCTTTATACCAATCTGCACCTTTTTCTCTAGCATATGGAGGTAAAATATATACACCACCATTTTTGCGGTCAAGATTCCATGCTTCACCAGTACCTAAGTATGTATGCAATTCTAGTGGACGATATTGAGTAAGTACACCTACTGTTTCAATGCCGGAATTTGCACAGTTACTCAATGGAAAGTCGATGATACGATATTTTCCACCAAATGGCACAGCTGGTTTAGCTATATTTTTAGTTAAAGCTCCTAATCTACTCCCTTGACCACCAGCCAATATCATGGCTAAGCATTCTGTTTTTCTCATAATATAAAACCTCCTGAAAAAAATAAACATAGTCTACACATCTTGTCAATTTAGACAAAAATGCAGGAATTAATCTATAAAAACTATTAAAATTTACACAAACATAACATATTACTTATAAAAACTTAACAATCTTAACAATTGTCGTACATTTTATAAAATTTAGATTAAATAAATTTACACTTCCTTTCTGTTTATAAAACTTCTCAAATAAATAAAATTCGTTACATTTTCATTTGACAGTATTACAATTCTATATAAATTTTGTAAATCCTGCTAAAATCCAAAAAAATTTTAAAAAATTTTAAAAAAAAGCAGAGCATTAAATTTGCTCTGCTAAAATCAATCCTTTTTTATATTTGCTTATCGCGGAAATTTGTAAACCAAATTTTTTAATCAATTCATCTTTTAAAGATAATAAATCTTCAATTTTTCCTTGTTTTAATTCAATTTCAACTTCACAAATAGGAGCTTTATTTTCTCTTCCTTGAACAAAACCAAGGTCTAAAGCCACTTCTAGCTTAGAGTCTAGCCATGTTAGCTCTATACACTCACGCACAAAATCTGTTATTACTATCGGTAAAAATTTTTTATCCTTTGTAGTTTTAATCAAAGACCAAATGTCTTTATCTTCAGCAAATACATTTATATCTGGTGTCAACTTTGTTACTTTTTTATTAATTTCCACGCGTTCAAACAGACCATCACTGTTTACTTTTCCTGATTTGTACGTTGCTACGATACAATCATTTTCGCAGCGTACACGATAAGCGATTTTATGTTTTTGATAGAAATTATCTTCCGTATCATAATAAATAGCCTTCATATCTATACGTTGCCATGATTGATCTTTATTTTCTTGCAAAAATCCACGTATATTTTCTATTTGGGCTTCATCTTTTATTTCCATTTTTACTTCTATTTCTTGATTATTCATGGATTTCCCAACAACCTTTCTCTTTCAATCTCAAAATAACCTGATGTTTTGCTATTAAACTACTGCGATGAGCAATGCTGATAATTTTTGTATTTGGCAAATGAAATTTCAACATATCATATAAATTGCCTTCTAAATCTTCATCAAGAGCTGATGTCGCTTCATCTAAAAATACAAATTCTGGTCTATATAATAAAATTCGCACAAAAGCTATTCTTTGTTGTTCACCTAAAGATAAAATTCTGCTCCAATCATCAACAATATCCAATTTATCTGCTAAATTTTCTAACTTACAAGCTATGAGTATTTCTTTTATTTCTTCATCACTATATTTTTCACTGATTACTTCTTCAACTACAGGATAAGAAATTGCCTGTCTTAAGCTACCAAGTGGCAAATATGGTCTTTGTGGCAAAAATAAAAATTCTTCTTCTTTTGGCAAATAAACATTGCCCTTCGCATAAGGCCAAAGACCTGCAAGTGTTCGTAAAAGAGTTGATTTACCCACGCCAGAAGCACCCATGATCAATAAAGATTGATATTTCATCAAATCAATTGTGCAATCCTTAATTAAATTATCTTTATTTTTATTAGGAAGGAAAACATCTACATTTTCTATACCGACTTTAATATTAGAAGCATTATCTATCATTAAATCAGATTTCAAATCCAAAGCTTCGCTGACATGACGATTAAAACCATCTAAACGGCGAACTACAGAGCACCACTGTGCTATAGTTGTATAAGCATCTACAAAATATGACATTGCCCCTTGAACTTGTCCAAAAGCATTTGATACTTGCATAATCCAACCAACTTGCACCTCTTTAGCAAACCAACGCGGTGCAGCCAATAATAATGGAATGATAATCGCCAATTGACCATAACCAGCTGTAAAGCCATTTAAGATTTTTTGACGAGTCATAATATCGCGGAAATTGCCAATTACAATCTTAAATCTAGTCAAGAAATTTTCTAATTCTGGTTTTTCACCACGATAAAAAGCAATCGACTCTGTATTTTCTCTTACACGCATCATCGCAAAACGGAAATCAGCTTCATATTTTTGCTGTTCATAATTTAAATTGATAAGTGCCTTACCCACCTTATGAGTGAGATACGTACCAACAATAGAATATACCAAAGATAACCAAACCATATAGCCATAGATAGTAAATTCATAACTGCCAATAGGCACAGTGATAATTCCTGATAAATTCCATAAAATTACAGTAAACGCCACCAAAGTTATCAATTGACGCACCAGACCAATCGTCAAAGATAAAGTCAAAGCTACAAATTGATTAATATCCTCAGAAATACGCTGATCTGGATTATCCATATCTTTTCCCATCAATTTCAACTTATAATAAGCTCTATTTTCCATCCATCTCACTAAATATTTATCAGTGAGCCATTCACGCCATTTTATCTGCAATAATTGTTGTAAATACACAGAATAAACGCCAATCGCTATATAAATAGCGGCAATCAAGGAAAATTTGCCCACTAAATACCAAAAACTATCAAATTCATAGGCTTGCAAAACATCCCAAAATTCTTTATACCAATCATTTACCAATACCGTTAAAAATACACTAGCTAAATTTAAAATTAAAACAACAGCTAAAATACCATAAGCTTTCCATTTTTGTTCAGAACGCCAATATCCTAGTGCTAAAATTTTAAAAGCCTGTAAATAATACATAATTCTTCTTGAAGTCAAACCATACACCTCTATCCTAAAATTAATTTTCATATCTTCTAAAAAAATATGCTAAAATAAAGATATTGCTTACTTTTCTTTCATGAGCAAGAAAAGTAACAAAAGAACTCTACCTCCCGATATCAATTTTACTTTGTCAATTATAAAATTATGTCTATAACGCTCTAAACTCGCGCTGCTCAAACAGTAGAGCTAAAACCATAGCCATAATTTTATCCTTGCCAATAGCCTACAGCTACCGTAAAATTCGCTAACGTGAGGGACATTCGGTATTATTTTTAATAATGCTAAATAATTTGTTATATTTTCCGCATTATAAAATTTAGCGGTAATCGCAAGATTATTGAAAAACATTATCATTGAATACGGTTTTTGCTTAACTGTCTGAGCGTAGCGAGTTTTAAGCTTTGTATGAAATGATAATTTTTTTCAAAGCTTAAATTTTATCTGCGGTGGCTTTCTTTGGTTCGTTTCTTTGCCATCAAAGAAATGAACATATAATATAAGGAGGAAAAAATTTTATGAATATTTTACTAGCTATTGCTGTTATGATTATTATCATTATTGCTAGTTATTTAGCTGATAGAAAATACCCTACAAAGAGAATATTTATTATTCCTTGTGGCATTATTTTACTTTGTTTTGTAGCTGTCTATAGTTCTTTAGTGATACCATCTTCTTCAAATTCTATCTCTACTGAGCAACGTTTGGCTATTTTAAATGAACAACCTTATTTTATAACATGGTACAATAATTATAAAGAAGATATCAATCAGCTAGATAGATTTGCTACAGTTTATCACAAAATCATTTCTACTTATGAAAATCAATCCATATCTGCAACTGAAGCTTTAAGTCAATTGCAAAGATTATATGATGAAACAAATGCTTTTAATAATTCACTACAAGATGCTTTACCGCCAAGTGAATTATCACAAAACAATTATACATTAGTTTATAATATTTTGGAAAAAACTCGTGTTTATAGTTATAAATTAAATGAAACTGTTCGTCAAAGTATTGTAATCATCAATGAAGGAACTTACAATCAAATTGAACATAAAGATATTGTAAATAATTTAAATCGCATTTATGCTATTGAAGCTCCTATAATGTTAGATATCAATAGCGAAGTATCGCAAATTAAAGATAATCTAACTATTCCAGAAAATTAATCATAAATTTAATATAGATAAAATAAAAGGTGATACTAAAAGTATCACCTTTTTTATTATAATTCTTATTATAAATCCTTTACAATTGTTTTGAGGTATTCCGCAAAGTCTCCAGATAAATCATCACGACGGAGAGCAAATTCTACTGTAGCTTTTAAAAAGCCTAATTTATCGCCTACATCATAGCGTTTGCCAGTGAAATTATAAGCATAAACATTTTCACGTTTTGCCATAACTTTGAGTGCATCTGTTAACTGTATTTCTCCACCTTTACCTGGCTTAGTATTTTGTAATACTTCAAATACATCTGGAGTGATGATATATCTACCAAGCACTGCCATTTGACTTGGAGCTTCTTCAATGCTTGGTTTTTCAATCATATCATTGACTTTCATCAATTGCTCATTGATAGTTGGCACGCCTGCTACAATACCATAAGAAGAAACTTTTTCTTTTGGCACTTGTTGACAACCTAAAATAGTAGCACCTGTTTGTGTGTACATATCCATCAATTGTTTTAAAGCTGGCATTTCAGGATTATAAACTATATCATCACCTAATAATACAGCAAATGGTTCATTATCAATGAATGCTCTAGCACATAAAATAGCATCACCTAAACCACGCATATGTTTTTGGCGAATGTAATGTACATTGATTTCTGATGTTTCCTGTACCATTTCCAATAATTTAGTTTTACCTTTAGCTTTTAATTCAGCTTCTAAAATTGGCGCGCTATCAAAATGGTCTTCAATTGCACGTTTAGCATGACCACTGATGATCAAAATATCTTCAATACCGCTAGCAATAGCTTCTTCCACTATGTACTGAATAGTAGGTTTATCTACTATTGGTAACATTTCTTTAGGTGTTGCTTTTGTCGCTGGCAAAAAACGAGTACCAAAACCAGCAGCAGGTATAACAGCTTTGCGAATCCGTTTCATAACAATCTACTCCCTATAATCTACTCAAATAAATAAAATACTTTAAATTGTGACAATTTTATACAATCAAATTTTATTATAGCATAAAAAAAGATTTTCTTCATGAAATTATTTATTCGATCTATCATGAAGAAAATCTCTATTTTTATTTTTATTAATGATTGACCTGTTTAGCTAAAGTTTCATTCATACGTCTTATACCTTCTTCTAAATTAGCCAAGTGTTTATCCATACGAAATAACAAAAAACTTGCTACTACCATAGGAAAACCATAATTTGCTATATACGTAAAAATATATTCCATATTATCACCTTAATTCTTTATTTCTCTAGAGATTTATTAATAAAAGCTAATGCTTTACGATAATTTTTGCTTACAGCTTGTACAGATATATGCAATAATTTTGCTACTTGTTTATATTTTAATCCTTTAAATACTACTAAGATAAAGACTTTACACTGTTTAGGTGGCAATTGATGAATAAGTTTTATTATATCTAATCTAGAAGAAATACTATCTGCTAAATCCTCATCTACTGCCAATAAATCCCCAAATTCTTTTATTTCATCTTCATCATCTGTATTCATTTGAGCAGATAAAGATACTTCATTTTGCCAAATACGCAGATATCTACGAAATAAAGTATGCACACCTTGATATACTTTTACTTTAGCATAACCGGCAAACGGCACACCTAAAGACTCATTAAAATCCTTAATTGCTTGATAAAAACTAATCACGGCTTCTTCATATGCCTCTTCTTGAATAGATATTAAATGATGTTGTCTAGAAGCACTATTTAATAAATTCTTATACTTATTTAATAATAACTGTATAGCATAATTATCTCCAGCTTTAGCTTTTATTAATAGTCTTTCCATCTAATCGTCTTCTTTCTATCATCAAGAGAATAATTTAAAAGAAAAAGGGGTGACACGCACCCCTTTTTCCTTATTCTGCAGCGATTTCTGTTGTGTCCTGACGATTTACACTACCTAAATTATATTTTTGTAAGCCCGCTATTTTTTGACCGATATCTAAAATATCATCTTCTGATAAAGAAGGATTGATATAACCAAAACTACGACTGCTATAGCTAGCTTTACCTGTAGAAGTAGTACCTGTTTCCACTTTAATAATGATTTCACATTCTGCGTTTTTCTTAACTGCCATAATACATTCCTCCTAATGAACTATAAAATTATAAATTAAACTTAAGCTAAAACATCTTGTGTAGTAGTTGTGATATATGCCTCTTTAATCGCTGTTGCTTTATGATTATTTTTGATAATAGCCTGTGTATCAATCATTTTCTGCATAACCACATCGACTTCACTCTTTGTCAATTCATCTTTAGGAGCTGCCAAATTATATTTAAAATCGTCTCCATTATCTAAAGTAAATACCATTGTTAATTTACGTGTATCTGCCATAAAAAATCACTCCTTAATTTTAAAATTTAAAAATACATCATAGCTTTAATTGATAACATCTTTTGCCGCCGTTTTTTATTCATCTTATCAACTCCTTACACTTATTTACTTGCAACTTAGATTGTAAAAATCAACCCCTAAATCAAAAATTTTTTCTTAGCAAGTAAAAAAGGCAAACTATTATCCAAAAACATAATAGTTTGCCTTTCGCTATATGTGCAGTTATGAATTTAAACTTTATATATTTTCTGCGAAGTATTTTCTAAACTTATATTTTTAAGGTCAAATAAATTTGAGGCGTAAAATTTATCCATTCTCATACCAAAACCAATACAAATTTTAAAAATAGTATCTTCTGTAGGATTACGACTTTTTTCACTTAATAAGCTAGCCACAGTTGAAGGTGGCATTCCTGCTTTATTTGCTAAGCCATTTATGCTCAAATTATAAGCCTTACATAATTCCAAAATCCTATAATCTACTGCCTTTATAAGTAGCATTATAATCATCTCGCTTTTTCTTAGATTAACTATATTATACTCTTATAAAAATAAAATGTATTCGACATATCGTAAATTTTTATAAAAATAACAAAAAATTTCTCCAAATTTGCTTAAAAGGTTTAATTTCTTCCTTTAAACTGCAAGTAAATCATTAAAGGAGTGATTACTTATGCAAAATTTTCAAGTAGTAGATATCTCAGCTTGGCAAACAAAACTCAACTGGCAAGCACTAAAGGAAAATAATATTCAAGGCATTATCATCAAAATAGGTGAATACACTCATCTAGATGAAATATTTATCTCACATGTAAATAATGCCGTGGCTTATAATCTTCCCTATGGTATATATTATTATGCTCATGCCTCAACAATCAATGAAGCCATAGACGAAGCTAATTGGGTAGATAAACAAATCAAAACATATCTCAATGGACAAAATCCGCCATTTGGCATCTGGTATGATGCAGAAGATAAATCTATGCTCAAAAACAATATCAATGTAGCCTATATAATTGGTAATTTCATCAATCGACTAAATGAACTAAATTATAATTATGTAGGTCTATATAGTTCCTATAATTGGCTTACCAATATCATTGACTTAAATCTCCTAGCCGATTATATTCCCATCTGGTCTGCTCAATATTACCATGAGAATAGCTTTAAACTAGAATATCCTGATCGTATCTGCAAGATATGGCAATATACAGATCATAAACAAATAGATGATATGATACTTGATTGCAATATTTATTATGCATAATACTATAATCAAAAATTGTAAATCATAGATAAAAATTAAACTGCACCCTAAAAATTGGATATAAAACAACTTTTAGAGGTGCAGTTTTTTTCTAAAATTATAAATTAAACTCCATCTTTATTTTTTCAATATCTTGAATGGATACCTTAGTTATCTTAGCAATAATATTAATATCAATACCTTCTTTTAATCCATTAACCACATTTTGAATTTTATTTTCCTGTAAACCTTTTTTCAAACCTTGTTTTAAACCTTGTTCTAATCCTTGCTCTAATCCTTGTTTTAAACCTTGTTTTAAACCTTGTTCTAAACCTTCCTTCATTCCTTGCTCTAATCCTTCTTCTTTAAATGCACTTATATATGAATAATAATCTCTTATCGCTTTTTCCCTTTGTTCATATGCTCTACGTTCTATTTTATCCTGTAGAAATGTATCTTCAAATTCTACTGCTTCTTTAATTGCTGGAGTTGTCATTGCTATTTCCTCCAATTCTTCTTTATTATATTTTCCTGAAAAATAGGCAAGCCATGCTTCTGATGCTCTTATTTTGCGCATATCCTTCAAAGTAAATTTCGGCAATTCTAGAAAATGTATCTCTATATGGTCTGTTAGCTTATTATGAGATTTCACATTTAATAGATTATAGATATTATGCCATTCTTGCTCATCTTCCAAATAATCAAATGCTAATAGATTTATAGCTATAGCCTTCTTTAACTTCTTATATTCAGCACCTTTTTCTAATTGCTCTGAATACATCTTCGACCAATAATATAATGAACGCTCCGCCATAAACTTAAACGGGCAAACTTGCACCTCAATATCCACTTGTGTACCATCATTTAAATCTGCTCTAATATCTAATTTAGACAATTTACCATCTAAGGTTAATGGTTCATTATCTTTATCTAAAAAAGTTATATCTGTAAAATAATTTTCATCATCTTTATTTAAAATCCCATTTAAAAAGCTAAGTGTTAAATTCTTTCTTTTTTTATCTCCTAAAAGCTTTTTGAAGTATAAATCATTTAATCTATTAAAATTCTCCATGATATATCCCTCCATCATTGATTATCTATATTATAACATATAAAAACAGCCACAAATTACAACAAAAAAGATAGGTAGATAAAAAATCCACCTATCTTTTTAACTCCAATATTTAACAAAAAACTTCTATATCTACATATTCAATTCTTGCAAATATCTTACTAAAGCATCCTGCCATGCAGGTAATCTATTAAATCCTGCTTCATCTAAACATTTTTTACTCATTCTTGAATTATGTGGTCGTATAGCTTTTGTCGGAAATGCTGTTGATGGAACTGGTTCAACATTTATCTTTATATCTGCTTGTTTAAATATTTCACAAGCAAAATCATACCATGAACATATCCCTTCATTTGTAGCATGGTAAATACCATATTTATCAGATAATGCCATATCACAAAGTAATTTTGCTAAATCCACTGTATAAGTTGGTGAACCTATTTGGTCATTAACTACAGTTAATTTATCATGATTTTTAGCTAAGTTAAGCATGGTCTTGATAAAATTCTTACCGTTACTACCAAATACCCAAGAAATACGCACAATAAAATATTTATCTAAAATTTCTTGTACAGCTAACTCTCCATCAAGTTTAGATTTTCCATAAACATTCTGTGGTGCTTTTTCATCATTTACTTCATAAAAATTTTCGCCACTACCTGCAAATACATAATCTGTACTGATATAAATCATCTTAGCATCTGTTTCTTTACATACTTTTGCTAATTCTTTAGTTGCTAAATGATTTATTTGATCACAAAGTTCTACTTCATCTTCTGCCTTATCTACTGCTGTATAAGCTGCACAATGAATTACTACATCTGGTTTATATGCTTTAACAAAAGCTTGCATTTTTTCTATATCTATCAAAGAAAATTCATTTCTTGTTGTACCAATACATTCTATATTTCTAGCTTTTAATTCACATATTACATCAAAACCTAATTGACCTGTATAACCTGTTACTAAGACCTTCACTAAAAATCACTCCTTACAAAGAAAGAGAGCCTAAGCTCTCTTTTTATTTATCTATTTTTATACATCTTATCATAATAATCTTTGTATTCACCACTGATGATCTTTTCCCACCAAGATTTATGTGTCAAATACCAATCAATAGTTTTCTTAATTCCATCATCAAACTTAGTAGCAGGAAGCCAACCAAGTTCATTATGAATTTTTGTAGGATCAATAGCATATCTACGATCATGACCTGGTCTATCTGTTACAAATTCAATTAAATCCTCACTTTTGCCAAGTTCTTTAATAATTGTTTTTACAACTTCTAAATTAGTGCGTTCATTATGACCACCAATATTATATACTTCGCCAATTTTTCCTTTGCGAATAATCAAATCTATAGCAGAGCAATGATCTTCTACATAGAGCCAATCACGTACATTTTCGCCTTTACCATACACTGGCAATTTTTTATCATTTAAAGCATTTGCTATCATGAGTGGAATTAATTTTTCAGGGAAGTGATATGGTCCATAGTTATTTGAACAGCGAGAAATTGTTATAGGTAATTTATAAGTGCGATAATATGCTTGCACTAATAAATCTGCTGAAGCTTTTGAAGCTGAATATGGACTAGATGTATGCAGTGGTGTTGTTTCCGTAAAGAATAAATCTTGTCTATCTAGTGGTAAATCTCCATAAACTTCATCTGTAGATACTTGATGATAGCGAATATTACCATACTTACGACAAGCATCCATCAGTACACTTGTACCGATTACATTTGTCTGTAAAAAGATTTCTGGATTTTCAATAGATCTATCCACATGAGATTCTGCTGCAAAATTTACTACAATATCTGGCTGTTCACTTGCAAATAACTCATCAACAAAAGCTCTATCAGCAATATCTCCCCTTATTAAGTAATGTTCCATGAAATACATATAAAAATTTTACTCAACTTATCTAAATCGTCTATTAATATTATTTCTTTTTTTAGCTCTTTAATTTTTAAATAGTATAACTTTCTTTTTTCATAAATTGTTCTATTACATCTGATATATTTTCTGTTATATCCTCTGTTATATATGAATTACTTTTTTTTGTTTCTATTGATTTTATAAATGCTACTATTTCATATCGTATACCTTCTCCTTCTAATAAATAAAAATATCTTCTATTATTATTGGGATTTTCATAGCGTATTTCAAAATAATCTGTCTTCCACCAAGGAGCAGGTACATAAATATAACCCTTTGTTCCTGATATTATTAATATTCCTTCTGATTTTACACCTTTTCCTACTTTTACAGAAGCTATAGCATGTTCATAAATAAAATTAATTGATGTAAAAACATCAAAATCCTTATCATCATTTAATTTTTTAGATACCATATACATTTTTCTATATCTCGTTCCTAATAAATAAAATACAGGCAACATTGCTGTAGGACCCCAACTTGTAATACTATTCCACATGTCTTTTAAATCTTCAATTTCTTTATTATATATATCTTGTAAACTAGTACAAGTGACATCAATAGATACAATATCTCCTATACAACCACTTTTTACTAACAAAGACAACCTATTAAATGCCGTAGCATATGCTGTTTTTATACCTTCCATTAACACACAGTTATTTTTTTTTGCTAAACTAAATAAAAATTTACATCTTCTTTTATCTAACGCTATAGGCGATTCACAAAGCACATGCTTATTTTGTTCTAAAGCTTTTCTTATTTGATTAAAATGATACTTAGGATGAGATAAAATATATATCGCATCTGATATATTTAATATATTATCTATTTTATCTGTTATATACTCTATCTTATTTTTCATTTGTTCTTTTAAAATATTATTTTGGGTGCATAATCCTGAAATTTCTATGCCATTAACATATTTGGTTTCATTAAAAAATTTTTTTAAAACATCACTTTCTCCTATTAATCCTAATCTAATTTTCCTTTCTTTCATTCTTATTTCTGAACTAGATATACCTTTTGTTCTTGGTAAATAGATTACTTGACAATATTCTTTTAAATAATCAAATTTCCCTATCCAATCAGAACCCACAGTAAAAACATCTATATCATACCTTTTGATATCATCTATTTTTTGACCTTCATATTCTTCGACTATAATTTTATCTGCTAATCCAGTTGATTTTATAGCTTCTATTCGTTCCATTATAGACTGTTTTACATTTATTTTTCCACGTGCTTTATCAAAACTATCGGATGTTATTCCTACTATTAAATAATCGCCTAAAGCTTTTGCTCTTTTTAATAATTGTATATGACCATGATGTAATAAATCATATGTACCATATGTAATTACTTTTATCATAATCATTACTCCTTATTTTCTTTATTATCAATTTTAAAAAACTCTCTTAAAAATATTTCCATTGATTTTTTTGAACCTGTTGACACTCTAATATATTTTTTTAGTAATTCATTATTATATCCATGAACTAAAATATTTTTCTTTTCTAATTCTTTTACTACAAAACTTACATCTAAATTAGGTTTTATGAAAATAAAATTTCCTGTACAATCTTTACATTCGTATCCTTTATTTAATAACGTTTTTAATATATATTCTTTTCCTTCTTTTTCTATCTTTATTAGATTTTCAATTATATCTGATCTATCTAATATTTTTTCTCCAAACAATAAAGCAATTGAATTTACATCAAACGTCAATTTTGCATTTTTTATATATTTAATAATATTAGGATTACTAATAATTACACCTAATCTACAAGCAGCTAATGAAAACAATTTCGAAAAAGTTCTTAATAAAATTACATTTTCCTCTTCTATCGCATAACTTAAAAATGTTTTATTATAAAAATAATGATATGCTTCATCTATAACAACAATAGCATTATGTTCTTTGGCTTTATTTATGATAGATTTTATATCATTTTCAGTATATACATTTCCAATTGGATTATTTGGATTTAATAAAACTACTATTCTTGTATCTTCATTTATAGCATTTAAAATATTTTCTACTTTTATATTCAAATCCTTTTCATATTTTACACCAATATGTTTATATCCTAAAATACAACAATTTACCCAATACATTTCAAAAGATGGCGTAACTGTTACAACTGATTTTTGTCTTTCTCCAAAAGTCTCAAAAATATATCTTATAGCCATATCAGAGCCATTTGTTGCTAAAACATTTTCATAATTTATACCTAAAAAATCAGCATATTTATTTAAAAATTTATCTGGCTCTGGATATATGGACAAAAATTCTGGCGTTACCTCTTTTAAAACTTCATCTACAAAATTTTTTGGTAAACCTTCTGGATTTTCATTCATATCGTAACGAAAACAATTATATCTATTTTGTCTTGGAAAAATTCTTTCTGTTTTTTTTATATCTTCATTAACATAGTAATTCATATATTATCATTCCTTCTAAAAAACCTTTTTAAATTCCATATAAAAACTTTTTGTCTATTTCCCCATATATATTTAGATAATAATAATCTAAAATTTGCTTTTTTATTCCATTTTTCACAAATCTTTTCATAACTTTTATTATTATCCATTAAATCTATCATAAAATCTTTTCGTTGCTTATTTTCCATTATATGTTTACGTAATGGTCCTTGATATTTTATAGCTTCATCAAAATTTAATTCATGTCCAATCATTATAGTATTTCTTAATACTTCTTTAAAAATTTCTTTTCCTCTTTCTGTATTACACAAAACTAATGAAGCACCTTTATTTTTATTATACAACTCTGGACAATATATATGAACACCCCATAAATCCCCTAAAGTTATATCTGCTACTCTATCATTTGTAGTAAATAAACAATTATAACAAGAAGGTCTACTCATTAAATGTTGTAACCAAATAGACCAAAAAGGATTAAACCATCTATCTTTTTTATAAATACTCCTATCGTTAAAAACAATTCTCATAACTTGAAAATCCCATTTATTTTTATCTTTATATCTATAATCTAATTCTATAACTTTTTTATTTTTCTCATTCTCTAAAAAACTAACAAATTTTTTTATAAATAAAGGGCTTGGTACACCTTCACAAATGACTTCTACAGTTAATAAATTATCTATATTATTATACTCCAAATAAGAATATAAACCCGCTATTTGACATGGTGTTCCTGAAAATAAAACATTAATTTTATTTTTTAATAATAACTTAATATCCTTATATATATAATTTATATTACTTTGTATATATTTAGATTTTCTTAGATATTTTAGTTCCTTCTTTTCTAATATTTTTGTATGATATACTTCTATTCCCTTTGATGTAGCTCCAAAAACTACGAATCCTTTATCTAAAGCAATTTCTGCAATCGCTGAAAAAGCTCCACCAGATGTACTTTCCTTTAAAATTAATTCGTCTTTATGATAACCACCCCATACATATAAAGGATTGCTTTTCTTTAATTTTTCAGTTTCAATATAACAAACTCTATGACATAAATTACAATGTATACATATATTTTCATCTATATCTGGATAGATGAATCCTTCTTTATCTTCTAACATTTTTATAGCATTTACTGGACATACATTATTACAGGCACCACATCCCGAACATTCATTTTTATTCTTTGTGTTTAAAAATCCTTTAATTTTATTTTCTACCATTATATTTTTTCCATTCTATATAATTTAATAATGAACTCCTTAAAAAATCTATAGATTTTTTTCGTATATTTTCTATATTTTTATTAATATATTCATAATCTATATATTCTTCTATTTGTTCATTACCATTTATTAATTTTCTACCAATTAATCCTATTCTTTCTAATAATTCATTTATTTTTGTATCACATTGTTCTCTAGAAAAAACATATAATGGCTTTTTATATTGTATACCAAATATTGTACCATGAAAGGAATTTGTTATTACACAATCTGCATATTTTACTAATGACAAAAATTCCTCTACACCTGCCTCATAATACATTCTATGTCCTTTTTCTTTATTTTTTGCTCTTAAACTAATTTCAATAATTTTTAGGTCTTTTTCCTTAGCAACTCTTTCAGCAAAAAGCTCCATATTTCTATTATATCTTCTTGTATATAGTAATAAATATGGCTTATTCTCTAGTCTTTTTGTAGCTAATTCATCATAATCATCACTTGATAGCAATAATGTTGGATCTATAGTTTGTTCAACTGGAATATCTATTAATGATTTTATTTGATTAATCAATTTTGATTCTCGTATACCTAATATATTAAAATTCATCAATCTATCTCTTAAGATTTTTTCATTTTCTCCTATAAATTCAGAATCTCCAAAGCTAGCAGCATAAGATATTGTATAGCCATTTTTCATACAATCATAATTAGCAAAATAACCATCATCAAATCCATTAAATTCATCTATACAAAAAATAGTATCACTTCCACAAACAAAGCCATCTAAAGATTCATCAGTTATAATTTTATTAAAATTATCTGAAGTATATTTTTTTCTTGTTCTATTAAAATTCTTATGATAAAAATTATCAAATTTATAAAAGTTTTCTTTTATAGCAGGCATAGATAATTTTAACATCTCTATAGATTCTTCATCTTTATCCCACATATTTTTTAATGGATTTAATGGATCTTTATCTCTTAACACATCTGGACAATAATCTACTAAAATAGGTTCAAACTCTACGTCTTCTTTTTTACAATATTTTTTAATAGCCTTACATAAAGCCCATGATTGTAACGCAGATCCATAATTTGTAAAATTACAGTAAATATTATAACTAACAATTCCAAACTTATATTTCATATTTTTATTCTCCTTTTAAATATGCTTCCATTTGATGTGTTCTTTGCTTATTTTTAGGTGGTAATTTTTTATAATCTTTATATAGTCCTTGCAAATATTTTTCCCAACAAGAAAATGTTGGAAAAATATAACCTTCAAATATAACTTCTGTTTGTTTTATAAAATCTTCCTTTCTCATTACTCCTCCACTTCCATATCCACCCCAATTAAAAGTGCCTACATATTTGCTCGTATTAAAATCATACAAATTAGTTAATTTCTCTACTTTTCTTATCAAAAAATTTTTACCCATTATTTTTGATAAAAAAATAATAAATATATTTCTTATTTTCTTTTTATAAGTATCTCCACTACCTAATTTTACAAAATAAAAAAATAACAATGTTCCCCAAAAAAATCTCTTTTTATATAAATGCTTTATATCATCATTATTTTCAGGAACACCATCTACAGGAAAAATATCAATCCACAAATTCATATCCAATTTATTATTTGTATATGAATTTTTTATATAAATATTTTTATTAATTAATTTTGAAAATGGTAAATCAAAATTTTTTCTTGATAATGCTTTTAATTGATATTTTTCTTTATATATTTCTGGAAAAATTTTTAGTAATTTTTCATAATCTAATCTTGACATACATACATCTATATCATCATCCCATGGTATAAACCCCTTATGTCTTATTGCCCCTAATAAAGTACCACCCGCTAAATAATATTTTAATTTATGTTCTTTACAAAAACTATCAAAATCCAATAAAATTTTTAATTCCTCTTTTTGAATTTCTCTATGTGTTAATTTTTTATTCATCATATTTCCTCTAATTATTTTTTATTATATCTAATATAATTTCAGCACTTTTATCCCAAGAATATAACTTTAATAAATTGCTAGCATCTTCTACTTTTGCATTTACTAATTCATCTAAATTTATATCATAATCATAAGGATTAATATATGTTACGCAATTTTTATATATTTCTGGCAGACAACTCTTATCAGAACAAATTACTTTAGAGCCAAAATATAATGCTTCTAATGGTGGTATACCAAATCCTTCATAAATTGATGGAAATACAAAAGCTTTACACTTTTTCATAAAAAATGCCATTTCTTCATCTGTAATATAACCTATATAAATTAAATTATTAATATTATTATCTATCATTCTATTAACTGGACCTGCTATTATAAATAAATCTTTTTTATTTTTTTTTGCTATTTCTAAAATCCATTTTATATTTTTATTCTTTTCTTGGCCTCCTATATAAAAATAAAAATCTTTTTCT
>UMGB01007988.1_pt1 | contig 46438 bp, 26 predicted proteins | sample 1965161 | NCBI WGS metagenome assembly UMGB01 (sample SAMEA4836060, study PRJEB28245) | human gut metagenome | biome: gut microbiome; material: fecal sample | place: Denmark | collected 2008
TCTGGCCATCGGCGTGGTGGCCATTATCATTATGCTCTGCACTTCGGACCTGTCCTATTCGGAATTATGGGACAACGTCCGTCGGGCGGGATATTGGTTTCCTGCCGTCATCCTCTTATGGGTCTTTCTTTATCTGGCCAACGCCTGGTCGTGGTCGGTCATCATCCACGACGGGGCGGCACCGAAAGTGCCTTTTCTGAAGATTTATAAGTACACGATCAGCGGTTATGCGCTGAACTACGTCACTCCGGTGGGACTTCTCGGCGGCGAGCCTTACCGTATTATGGAACTGACACCGTACGTAGGGGCGGCCAAGGCGACATCCAGCGTGATTCTCTATGCCATGATGCACATCTTTTCCCATTTCTGTTTCTGGACTTTCTCCATCCTCCTTTACTTGTGGCTCTATGGTAGGGAAATGTCGGCCGGAATGGCGGTGTTCATGGTCGTCTGTTCTGCCTTCTGCGGTACGGGCATTTACTTTTTCCAGAAAGGATATAAAAACGGACTGGCCATGAAAGCCTTGCGCCTGTTGGCCCACATACCCGGATTGAAGTCCCGTCTGCGGCGGTTCATCGACACGCGGGAAGAGTCCATACGGAAGGTGGACAGCCAGATAGCCGCCTTGCATGCACAGCGCAAGTCCACGTTCTATCTGTCGTTGTTCATAGAGTTCGCCGTGCGGGTGGCCGGTTGTCTTGAAATCCAGTTCATCTTGCTGATACTGACCGACCATGTTTCCTTTTGGGATTGCGTGCTGATACAGGCATTCACGTCGCTTTTTGCCAATTTGTTTTTCTTTATTCCGATGGGGATGGGCGCGCGTGAAGGCGGTTTTGCGTTGGCTGTGGGCGGACTTTCCCTGGCCGGCGCCTACGGTGTTTACACCGGTTTGATTGTCCGTTTGCGCGAATTGGTGTGGACGGCTGTCGGTTTGCTGTTGATCAAGTTGGGCAACAAGTCTGCTTAGTTTTTCTTAAATTAATACGGTTAAAGTTGTGTCCCACGGGATTTTTTATGTAATTTTGTCGACAATCGCATTTGGGTAGAAGATATGAATACATCCGACGTTCAGGCACAGAAAAGAAGATATGGTATCGTGGGCAATTCGGAAGGGTTGAACCATGCAGTGGACATTGCTTTGCAAGTGGCCAAGACGGACTTATCCGTATTGATCACCGGAGAGAGCGGTGTGGGAAAGGAAATCATTCCCCGTATTATCCACGACAACAGCCTGAGAAAGACGAAGAAATACTTTGCCGTGAATTGCGGTTCCATTCCTGAGGGGACGATAGATTCCGAACTGTTCGGTCATGAGAAAGGAGCTTTTACCGGGGCGATAGGAGAGCGCGAAGGCTATTTCGGGGCGGCCAACGGAGGTACGCTGTTTCTCGATGAGGTGGGAGAGTTGCCCTTGGCCACGCAGGCACGCTTGTTGCGTGTGCTGGAGACGGGCGAATACATCCGGGTCGGTTCGAGCGACGTGCGCAAGACGGACGTGCGCATCGTGGCGGCTACCAATGTCAACATGGCGCAGGCCATCCGCGACGGCCGTTTCCGCGAGGACTTGTTCTACCGCCTGAACACGATTCCCGTCAAGATGCCGGCTCTTCGCGAACGGGGGGACGACGTGGTGTTGCTCTTCAAGAAGTTTGCGATGGACACGGCGGAAAAGTATAATATGCCGGATCCGGTGGAACTGACGGAAGCAGCCCAGGAAAGGCTGAAAAGATATTCGTGGCCGGGAAACGTCCGCCAACTGAAGAACGTGACGGAACAGATTTCCATCCTCTCTCCGGAGCGGATAATTACTCCTGAAATCTTGTCCGGTTATATCCCCGAAGATCCGGTGACGCACGACATCGTGCCGTTGAACAAACGGAAGGAAGGCCACAGTTTTGAAAACGAACGCGAGTTGCTGTACAAGATACTTTTCGATTTGCGCAACGACGTGACGGAGCTGAAAAAGCTGGTGCACGGGCAGCGGGTGGATCATGAGCGGTCTTCCGCCCCCCAGGTTGTCGAACAGCCGATAACCTACTATCAGCCGGACGTCGCTTACCCTGTGGCTCATGCGGCCAAAGGAGCGGATGAATTCCAGACTCCGGAAGAGTATGTGGAAGAGGCCGTGTCGTTGAACGACGTGGAACGCCAGATGATAGTGAGGGCTTTGGAGAAGAACCGGGGCAAGCGTCGCAAGGCCGCCCAGGAACTGAACATCTCCGAACGTACGCTTTATCGTAAAATAAAGGAATATGGTTTGGATAAAGAGGATCTTTAAAAGCAAAGCGGTCGGGCTTCTGTCTTGTGTCTTTTTTTTGGTGGCCTGTTCCATCTCCTATAAATTCAACGGGGCATCCATCGACTATACGAAAACCAAGACGATACAGATTTCGGCTTTCCCCATCCGTTCTGCATACGTATGGGCGCCCATGCAGTCTATTTTCAGCAACCAACTGACCGATGTCTTTGCCCGCCAGACCAAGTTGAGGCAGGTGAACCGTAACGGGGATTTGCAGCTTTCGGGCGAGATTGTGGAATACAGCCAGTTCAACAAGGCCGTGTCTGCCGACGGGTTTTCGTCGCAGGTGCAGTTGAAGATGACGGTGAATGTCCGTTTTGTGAATAATGCCAACCACAACGAGGATTTCGAACAGAAGTTCAGTGCCACGTCCCAGTATGATTCGTCGCAGCAACTGACGGCCGTACAGGAAGAACTGGTGACCCAGATGGTGAAGGATATTGTAGACCAGATATTTAATGCAACCGTAGCGAATTGGTAAGGATATGGATTTGAACTTATCGGATTATATCAAGCATCCGGAGAGACTGGATAAGGAAACGTTGCCCCGCCTGGAAAAGCTGGTCGGCGACTATCCTTACTTTCAGCCGGCCCGTCTGCTCTATTTGCGCAATCTGTACCTCTTGCACGATGCGGCTTTCGACCGGGAGCTTCGTCGCGCCGCCTTTTTTCTGCCCGACCGTAAAGCCTTGTTCCGTTTGATAGAAGGCGTAAACTATCGGTTCGAACCCGTCAAAAAGTATCAGACGAAAGCCGAGAAGGCGGGAGAGGTGGAGGAGGACCGCACCTATTCGCTCATAGACAATTTTCTGGCCAACTTGCCGGAGGAGAAGCCCCACCGTCCGAAACCGGTGGATGCCTCTACAGACTATATGGCATATCTGATGCAGAGCGAAGATGCTCCCGATACGATTACGGCAGTGCCCCGCATGCAGCATCAGGAACTGATAGACGAATTTATCGGGCAAGGGGATAAACGCATCGTACTGAATCAGGATGCCGACAGCGAGTTGCAGACTCCCGCTCTTCCCGCCGAGGGCGAAAACGAGGAGGACGAGGACTATTTTACCGAAACATTGGCTAAAATTTATATAAAACAAGGCCGATATACCAAAGCGATGGAAATTATAAGGCGGTTAAGTTTGAAATATCCAAAAAAAAACCGTTACTTTGCAGACCAGATTCGTTTCTTGGAGAAATTGATAATAAATAATAAAAATAAAAAATCGTAAACATGTACACAGTATTGGTTGTTCTCATCGTCATTCTTGCCATTCTGATGTGTCTGGTTGTACTCATTCAGGAGTCCAAAGGTGGAGGTCTCGCTTCCAGCTTCTCCGCTTCCAATCAGATTATGGGCGTGCGCAAGACGACGGATGTGATTGAAAAAGTGACTTGGGGATTGGCTGCCGCCATGGTCGTATTGAGCGTGGTCTCGGTATTCTTCATTCCCAAGGTGGCTACGGAAGAGTCTGCCATGATGAAGGCGGCCACCGAGCAAAAGGCCGTAAATTCCAACAACTTGCCGGGATTCGGTGCCAGCCAGCCGCAGCAACAGGCTGCTCCGGCCGGACAAGCTCCGGCACAGCAGGCACCCGCACAATAAGGCGGAAGCCGGTCGTTTGACGACGGGGGAGGGGCGGAAGCTTTCCTCCGGATAATAAAAGACAGAAGTACAAAAGAACATAAGGAGGGTATCGATTTCCGCAAACGGAATTTGAAAAATTAAACCTTATGTTCTTTTGTATTTTTGTCTTTCTTGTTTTTGTTCACGTACTTTCAGGCCTTCCGTCCCACACCAGAGTTTTTCAAAAAATATCCTTCATCTTTCAGGTGCTATGGTAAGAATCTCATAATGTTTGTGTTACGGGATGAAGGATGTTTCAGGTATCCTTCAGCCGTGCTTCAATTCGTTCTCAGCCGAATGATAAAACGTTTGGCGCAGAACGTTTTGTCGTTCTCAGTCATGAAGGAAAGCTGAAAGATGACCCTTTTATCCTTCAGCCCGTAATATGTTGTATGATAATGTTTTATCATATAACCTGAAAGATGAAGGATATTTTTTGGAAAACTCTGGTGTGGGAGTGTGAAGAATAAGAATAATATGATGTTTATAATGTTTTTTAAAAAAAATATCGAGAAAATTTGTTTGTTTTGTTTATAACCTCTATATTTGTCCTGTAATATTATCCAAATGAGATGATGAAAAACGAACTTGCATATAGAAACCGGAAAGGCACCACGCTGTGGAGCCCGTTGTCGGTAGCGGTGTGCAAGGACGAAAAATATCGTTTTTTGGATATTTTGTGGGGTAAGGTATGTGTTTTTAATTGTATTTTTAACAAATTATATTTGGCTGTTTCAAATATTTGTGTAAACACACACACACACACACACACACACACACACACACACATGTAAATCGTGTAATATCTTATTGTCTTTTGTGGGTAAGCCCCGTGCCGTTCCGGCATGCCGGGCGAAGGGCATATTGTCCGCTTTCTTCCGGAAGCGGGCTTTTACGTATATTCTATAAACTGAAAACCATGATGAAGAGCAAACGACTTATCTTATGTTTGCTGGGGCTGTGCGGTTGGTTCGTTGCCGTTCAAGCACAGACCGTAGCGTTAAAGACGGATTTGGTGAACTGGGCTACCGCTTCGTTGAATCTGGAGCCGGAGGTGAAGGTGGGGCGCAAGTCTACGATGGCCTTGGGGCTTTCGTGGAATCCCTGGACGTTCTCCGACAACAAGAAGTGGCGCCACCTGCGGGTGCAGCCGGAGTACCGTTACTGGATTTGCCGCCCGTTCGGCGGACACTTCCTGGGGCTTCATGCTTCTTACACGCGGTTTAACGCCGGAGGGGTGAACCTGCCTTTCGGACTGTGGCCCAAGCTGGAAGACCAGCGCGTGCAGGGTAACGAATGGGCTGTGGGGCTGGGCTACGGCTACCATTGGATTCTGAGCCGTCATTGGAGCCTGGAGGCCGAGTTGGGGTTGGGGTATTCTTTCGCCGACTTCGATGCCTACGAGTGCCGCAAGTGTGGCGACAAGTTGGAAGAGCGCACCACCCACCGTTTCGTGCCCACCAAGTTGTCCGTGTCTTTTATTTATGTGTTTAAGTAAAGCCAACCGAGAAGATGAAGAGAATCAATGACATACAAGCATGGATGGGGGCAGCGGCCTTGTGCCTGTCTTCCTGTCCGTTGTCGGCCCAACAGGTGGTGCCGACGGGAGAACCCGTGTTGTCGTGGCAGGACAGCACACAGCTCAAAGTGGCCTTTTCCGTGGCTGCCGGCGATGTGGAAATCACGTCGGACGACCGTCTCATCCTTACGCCGCGTCTCACCACGAAGGCAGGCGATACGCTGACGCTGCCTCCTGTGGAACTGGCCGGCAAGCGCAACCGCCGTTATTTCGACCGTCGCGCGGCCTTGCGTGGCGAAGAGCGTGCCGTCGTGGCCGCTGCTGCCGACACCTTATATTATAATAAGGTGGTAGGGGTGGAGCCGTGGATGCGTGCGTCGGCTCTTTCGCTCACGGTGGACTGTGAGTTTGAGAACTGCTGCGATGTGCGGCCGCTGGCTGCGCTCGATTTGGGCGCCACGCGTTGGTTCACGCCGAAACCCAAGGCGGTCATGCCCGTGCTGAGCGTAGCCGAGCAGATTGCCGTACGCGAACCCGTGCTGAAACCCATCAGCGAATATAAGCCCTATACGCGGGATATCCCTTTGCGTAAGATGAAAGACGCACTTTACGTGCACTTCCCCGTGGGCAAGTGGGACTTACGCGAAGACTTCCGAGACAACGAAGCCACGCTGGCCCGCATCGTGGACATGATGCGGCGTGTGAAGGACGACAAGACCTCTTCCATCGTGAAAGTGGTGATTGTGGGTTTGGCTTCCATCGAAGGCTCCGTGGCTTTCAACGAACATCTGGCCGGACGGCGTGCCGAAGTCTTGAAAGATTATCTGGATGCACGGGTCGATATGCCGGACGACGTGTATGAAGTGGTGGGCGCGGGAGAAGCCTGGGCCGACTTGCGCGATGTCATCGCCGAGAGCGACCTGGACGAGCGTCAGGAGCTGCTGCAAATCATCGACAACACGCCGGACGAGAACCTGCGCGAGCAGCGTATCCGCAAACTCAACGGCGGACGGCCTTACCAATATCTGAAACAGTCTGTCTTTGCCGACCAGCGTAATTCGGGATATATCCGTGCCTACTATGAGGCCGTGCCGGACAAGGGGGCGGAGGCCATCAATCGTGCTGTGGCACTGGTGCGCGAGGGACGCGATGCCGAGGCGGTGACGTTGCTCGAACCGCTGGCCGACGAGCGCAAGTGGAACACGTTGGGCGTGGCCTATTTCAAGACAGGGCGCCGCACGGAGGCTGTGGAATGCTTCGAACGGGCCGTGAAGGCAGGCGACAGCGAGGCCGCAGGCAACCTGAAGGGCGTACGCGCCGTGGAAGGAAGATAATTATGAGATTTTCTAATTATAGAGTTATTAACTTTTTATTTATTCATTAAATTTTAGAATTATGAAAAAAATGAGAAATGGAATGTACTTGTTTGCTGCGGCAATCGTAGCCAGTACGGTAGGTTTGTCTTCTTGTTCGAATGACGAGGAGGGAGTGGTTGGAGGTGAAGCTCAGAGCGTAGCCAACAACGTGACGCTGGGTGTGTATGTCAACGGTGGCGTGAATAAGAAAGCGTCACAAGCCGATGTCAACTTGGGCGGCGCTATAGCTAACATCAGCAATGTAGTGGTTGTTCCGGTAGCTGGCGGTATTTATCAGGTACCTATTGTTTTCGGCGACCTTACCGCAACAAAACAAACTGCGGTTAAGAAAACTTCTTTATTAACCACGGTGAACGAATTCATGGTGTATGGTAACGTGCCTACGGCTGTTTTATCTGCCACTTCCGACCCCTTTAAAGGATTCGACTATAAAGTGACTTCCGAACAGAAGGATACTAAGTTGGGGGATAATGGTTTCACTTCAGAACTTTGTGGCCCTATGGCTTTGATTTACGGTGAGGATGCCAAGGTATTCTCTACTTCTACTAATGCGACCGAAGAAAATTTCTGGAATGGTGCTACCTGGGCCGACGACAAAAGTGTTATTGATCCCAATACCAATGGTATTAAGATTTCGGGTGTGAAGTATCAAGTGGGTGTACTGGCTTCCAAGGTGTTTGAAAATACGAAATTCGTTGAAAATGAGTTTGACCTTCCAGAGGGTCATTCTGTGACGGCCGAAAACTGGACCACAGAGATCAGTGCAAAAATGAAATTGACCGGTGTGTTTGTTGCAAGCCAAGCTACTACAATCAACGAAAAGCTCGAATGGAGTGGTGAAGCTTGGTTGACAGACGTGTCTCCTTCATCTGGTTCGGTTACTGGCGCTACACATGCAGAGGGTGAATGGAGTAGTTTGGCGGAGAAGATTAAGGCGGTTGAAAACGGTGCAACTCAGAAGGTAGATAATGCTGACTTCTACACCGTGGTAGCTCCTGATAAAGCCAGTAAGATCGCGGTGTCATTCCAGTTCCAGAACAACACCGGATATGCTTTGAACTTGAAAAACGGAAAGAAGGTAGCTAATGGGGACTATGTTTACTATTCTGTTGAATTGAATCAGAAGGAAAATAAAGATGTGTTTGCTGCAGCTACAACGACTATCCTGAACGCCAGAATTACAGACTGGGGCAACGGTACTCCGACTCCTCCGACTTCTACCGACTTGATTATCGGTGTTGAGTTCGATGTAAACTGGATAGCCGGTTTGTCTTATGACTTCGAAATCTAAAGTTACTGGTAGGTGACTTATCATTAAAACCATGCGCGGCCAAGGCCGTATGCCGAAGTGCCGTGCGTGGTTTCTGCTAAACAAATAGAAAAAGAAAAACTTAAAGGTGGCTTTTATGAAACCTATGAAGAAGATAGATACATATATATATAAGTTAGGACTATGGGCCGGGGCGGCTTTGTCGTTGACGGCTTGTGTGGACGAGGATTTGTCCGACTGTCCGCCCAATGTAGAGATGAGGGAAATTACGGTGTCCTATCAAATCGACTTGCAACACGGCGTGGATCCCGAGTTCGAGGCCGAACTGCTGTCCCTTCATTTGGGTTTCTGGAATTCGCCGCAAAATCTTTACCGTGACCTTGTGTTCCAGCCCGAAGACATGCCGGAGGAACTGTTTTTCAAGGTGACGCTCCCTGTGGACAACTACGACCACCTGGCCGTGGCCAACCACAACAACGACCGTGTGGGAGGCGGTCTGCACACGTTCGACAACGTGTTGGAAGACGTGGTGGTGGACGAAACGCCCATCTCCCCGGACACCATCAAGGCTTTGGCCTATCCGCCTTTCTCCGGCGTGCTGAGCATGCGGATGGAGGAAGACGAGACCGACCACTATACCGTATTGATGAGCCCGGTGGTGGGCAAGGTGAAACTTCACGTGAACCACCCCGAGACGATGAGAAACATCAAATGCTATCTCTCCCGCACGCAACAAGGATTCTTGTGCTGGGAGGACGCTTACATCAGCAACGACCGGCTGAGGACGGACGCATCGGACTTCAAAGTGACCGAGGCGGCGCGGCTCACCGAGTTTGAGTTCTACAGCTATCCCTGCACCGGCGGAAGCGTGTACCGCAGGGCGGAAGGCGAAGGCCATTGGAAGCTGTATTTCTATTCCGAATGCGAAGACAGAACCATACAACATATATTCACCGTGGAAGACCCGATTCGGGCCGGACGTGGGCTGGAAGCCACGTTCAACATTTCGGACGGGAGCGGCGAAGCCGTGGACGTAACGGCCGGTGTGGAAATCAACACCGACTGGAAGCCCGGTAACGATTACGACCAGGAAATGTAAACCTAAGGAAAGAGAGGAGAAACAAGATATGAAAAAACATTGGAATAAAATCTTGGAATGGGGGTTATGGCTTGTGGTGTGCCTTCCTCTTTTTGCGGCGTGCAGCGACAATGATGAAGGTCCGGGAGCGGAGCCGGTTCGTGAGAAGGATTGCGAAGTGTCGGTGGGTATCAGATTGGATATTCCCGTGCTGAAAGATATGGGCGATCCGGGCGAATCACCGGGTGACGATGTGGCCGATTGGGATAAACTGGACTTATTCTTGGTGTACGACTGGGGACAAGTGTTGCAATATACGCTGACAAAAGAGGAACTGGTGGCCGCTAACCCTCATTCGTTTAATGCCTATGCCGGGACGTTGAAAGGGCTTTATGGAGTGGCTTACAAGACAGTAGCGGGTGCATCGGCTGTGTCGGCTTCGAACGAAGAGGCCATAAAGAACTTGAGAACGGCACAGTTGAGTAATATCACAACTCCTGAGGATAAAAAGGCTTATATGCTCAGCTTGTTCAGTGGGGCCAAGCTTGCGAGTGTGGACGAGCCAATGGAGATTAAGAAAGACGGAAAGACGGAATTGCGCATCATACTGTCTCGTCTGATTACGAAAGTGGACGTGCAATGGGATGTGGAAGACGCTTATGCGAGCGGTGTATATACCAAGGTGAAGATGAACGAGATTGAATTCTTCGGTTTGGACAGCGGGCTTTTTTTCCCGGAAAATGAAACACTGCAATTGCCTTCTCTCGGCGATAGAGAGTCGGAACCGGATGACATCTATAAGTCTGCCTATAAGGCAAACAGCCCTATCAGCGAACGCAACGGTCGAACCTATTTCTATACTTTTCCGGGCGTGGCGAACAAATTCCGTTTTATTGTGGATTACGCTACAAATGAGACTCCGAAGGGGAGCAAAACCTATATCGCAACTTTCAATGACAAATTGGGACGGGCTACTTGGCATAAGGTGAATTTCACCGTGAAAGGGGAAAGTTTTACCGGGGATGGTAATATCTCTCTTATCCCGTCTACATCGACATCAAAATAAAAACCATAAATATACTATAAGCATGAATATATTGTTAACATATCTGTCAAATCGCAAGAAGGAGGGAACAAGGTTTCTCGGCACGCTTGCGTGTCTGTGTGGGCTGATGTCCACGCAAATGGCCATGGCACAGGATTTTTATGTGACACCGGATGGAAACGCCCCGGTAGATTACAACGGGTCATCCATTGATGGGGCTTGGTCAAGTACGGATAAAGCAAAATTGGTCACCCTCGAAGACGCTTTGCAGCAAGCGCTGCCCGGCGATGAAATCTGGGTGCAGGGTTTCGAGGAAATCCGTAGAAATAGTAACGAATACCGACAGGTTTATTTGGCTCCTAAAGAGGGCTGGACATTGAAGGCCGGCGTGAAGCTTTACGGCGGTTTCAAAGGAAATGAGACTTCTTTGGAGCAACGTGCAACTTTGGGTAAAGCCTATAATTTCGCATGTCGCTCTATCCTTTCGGGCGATATTAATATGAACGACACGATCGACCATGTCAATTTGATTAGCTCTTCCAACGCTCTTCGTTCGGACAATGCAGAGCATGTGTTGACGATGAACCTCGATAACAGTGCTTCGGACAATAAGAATGAGACGGTTTCCGTTTTGGACGGTTTTACGATTGTGGGCGGTCATGCCCCACAGAATGGTGGCGGTGTATTGGTGAAGGGGCATGGAGACTTTTCTTGTGCTTATCGTATAGAACGTTGTTTCTTCTTTAACAATTATGCCGTACAGAACGGTGGAGCTATTTATGTTGACGCGGATGCGGGAAAGCATACTGCCAACGAATCTTATATTAACCAATGTGTGGTATATAATAATGAGGCCGGATTGATAGCGGAAGTGGCCAACAAAGGCGGTGGTATTTACATCGCCGGTAAGGGTACTGTGGTCAACACTTCGATCTTCAACAACGAAAACGGCGGAGTGCGTATTTCTCCTGATGCGAGCGTGCTTAACTCTACGATTGCCCGTAATACTGTGGCAGGTGTGGACCTCACGGATAATAGTGGTAAAAATGAGAATGCTAAGGTCGTCAATACTGTAGTTTGGGGCAATACCACGTTGTTTTCTGAGTTTACTCCCGGATTTAGAAATTCTTCTTATCACGAGGTTGAGGGTGAAGGTCCTAATCGTGTGGATGCTTTTGGAAATGTATATGTAAGCGACAAGAATAATGACCGTTCGCAGGCGTCGCCTTTTTTTGCTTCGCCCTCTTTGAAAACGAGTTTCGACCGCGATTTCAACTGGCTTTATAATGCTTATCCGCTGTGGGACTGGCAGGCACTCGAAGGATCTGCCTTTATCGACGGAGGAGATGATGACGCCTATGCTTCGGCAATGTATGGAGACTATGATTTGGGCGGAAGTGCGCGTAAGGTGGGCGACAAGATGGATATCGGTGCATACGAGTTTCAGGCTGTGCCGGCCGACCGTATCTTGCGTGTAGCACCGGATGGAAATGACGGAAATGACGGCTCTGCATGGAATAAAGCTTATAAGAATGTACAGGCTGCCATTGACAAATTGGAGGCCGGAGGCCAAGGTGGAGAAGTATGGGTGAAAGCCGGTACTTACCAGCCTTCAGTTTATATGAGCGGTGCAAGTACCGACCGTTCGGCGGCTTTCGTCATGAAAGATGGCGTGAGCGTGTATGGCGGATTTGAAGGGACTGAGAAAACCAGAGCTGAGCGGGATAATAAAAAAGGAAGCATGCCTTGGCAGTACACATATTCTACCGTGTTTGTGGGGAATGCCTATGGAGGAGCTGTAACGGGCGGAGGAAAATGTGAATATAATACGGCAGATAATAAATGGAGCGTGACAGGCAGTAATTCCAATCACGTGGTATGGTTCGCCCAACCGGACGGTACGGCGTTCAAGAATGTGACCGTGCTCGACGGAGTGACCATCAAAGGTGGGTCGGCTCAGGAGACTGAAGGTTCGAAAGAAAATTTTTTCGGCGACCGCGGAGCCGGAGTCTATATGGCCGGAAATGCAAACCTTACAAATTGCGTGGTGACAGAGAATGCAGCCACGGGAAAAGGCGGTGGTGTCTACCTTTATGGCGGACGCATCATCGGTTCGTTGCTGTATAATAATGAAGGACAGCAGGGAGGAGCCGTTTATGTGGACAATTCCGGTATCGTGCTGCGTTCCATGCTGACGAATAATTCGGGTTACGACGGGGCTGCCGTCTATATGGTTTCCGATACGGAGTGGACGGACGGTAGCATGCACCCCGAATATCAGATATTGTCTACGTCGGTGGTGAGCAACAACACGAGCCGCCACAACGGTGCGGTCTATTGTAACCAAGGAGGTGTGATGCTGCAAACCACGATGGTCAACAATGTCTCCGTGGGTACGGTGGACCCTGCCGACAACGAATCGGCACAAACGGGCGGACTGTATGTGAAAGGTTACGGCCTTTCGGTTAATTCCGTATTGTGGAACAATCTGATTAAGGAGAGAAACGTGCCGATGTATGCCGTGAATCCTACGGTGAAGACCGTACGTTTCTTCAATACGGCGGTGTCGGGCATGAACAACTCTGTATGGAACAATACGCTCCAACAGGACATGGTGTCTTTGAGTGATGACAACTCTTCTAATACAGAAGGGGTTATTACGCCTGATTTTGAACAGAGCGGCATGCCCGAACAGGGAGGAGTGGACGCGAACTTGAAGAACGTGGAGTATTATTGGTTTCCGGTGCAAGGTTCTAACTTGCGTTCTATCGGTTTGGAATTAGGACGTTTCCCCGAGGAAGTGGTATTGGCTCCCGAGTTGGATATCAAAGGGGATCTGTTTGCTCAAAAGCCGAGCGTAGGAGCTGTGATGACGGAAAAAAGAACCCTTCAACATCAGGCGGATAATAAGGTATGGCGTCTTTATGTCGATGTAAGTTGTACGGATGCAGAACACGACGGAAGTTCTTGGGCTAAGGCTTACCGTTCGATCAACGAAGCGATAGAATATTTTGCCAATGTGCAGGCGACGGACGGAGTTGAACGGTTTGAGATTTTGGTACGTGAAGGCGATTGCTATCCGCGTTACAGTTTTACTAATCTCGACCCCAAGACGGCCACTATCAATGTGCTGAAAACGGAACGTCCGTTGGTTATCAAAGGCGGCTATCGCGTAGAGGACGATGGCAGTGCTGCACGCAAACCTTTGGAGTACCGTTCCGTGATAGACGGTAATCCCAAAGGCAAGGCTTTGGAGGATGGGTTATACCATTGTATCACGGTGGCCGAAGATGCCAATGTGGAAATCGACGGTTTCCATGTCGTGGGCGGTTATGCTGTGTCGAGCACATACAAGTCCGGAGCCGGTATGCTGGTGGGCAAAGAGGCTGCGGTAACGGTACGCAACACGGTTTTCGAGAACAATACGGCCGTGGAGGCTGCGGCTATTTCTGCACAAGACGGCAGCAATTTGACGTTGGTGAATTGCGTGGTGAATAATAATACGAATACGACGGAGAGTGCTTCGGTTATTGCTGCAAGCAACTTGACGATGCATTATGTTACGGTGGTGAACAATAAGGGTGCCGCACCGGGAGGAAATTATTCCACCTCGTTCAGTGCCGGAAATACGTCCGGTTCAAATAACATGCAAAATTTGAATACGTTGTCGGCCGACGGAGCCAAGAACTTTGCCAATCCGACGAATGCGCGGGGAGCTACTTTAGGCTATGACACGTATTTAGGAGGATATTCAGAGTTCCGTCCGCTGACCAGTTCTACGGATGCGGCCGTTTTGATTAATAAAGCCAATGAGGTAGAAGGTGTCACGGAAGATATTTCCGGCAAAGGCCGAAATCTTGGTGGTAAGCCCGACCTTGGTGCATACGAGGCTGATTTGCCGGAGAATGGTCGGGTGATTTATGTGCGTGAAAACGGAACGGGAGACGGACTCTCGTGGGAGGACGCTATGGGCAGCATCAATGGTGCTGTGAATAAGGCGTTGGCATACAATAATAAATTGTCTGAAGAGGATAGAAAGGATGCCGACAAGCGTGCGCAAGTGTGGGTGGCTGCCGGAACCTATGCTGAAAATCCGGTGGATAACTCTCCTGCCTGTTTTATCATAAAAGAGGGTGTGGATGTGCTTGGTGGCTTCCCGGCAAGCGGTTGTCCGGGAGTGGACGACCGTAGACCTTTGGTGTCACAGGAGATATATACCGGAATGCGTGCTGATAGTGTGAAGATGTATGAGACGATATTGTTGCCTCTTTCAATGTTGCCGTCTGTGGATGAACTCGTAAATGTGGGAGAGGGAAATTATTATTATAATTCTACAGGAGAAGTTGTTTATGTTTCGGCTGCTGCAAATTTTGCTGAATATGTTTATTTGGAGACAGGGTATTATAAGTATTTTCGAGAAAGCGATGCTGAGAGCAGCTTTGGTAGTAAATACATTCGAGTTGGAGATATAGATCTTGGGGTACAAAGGTATGAGAAGGGAGGATTTGGTTTTTTTCAAGCGGATGATAATGGTGAATATATCAAATTCAAAAGTGAAGGTAATTACCCGGTGGCAGATGGTGTTGAAGAGCAATCTGCCGGTTATTATCTGGCAACTGAATATCCCCTGAGTACGGCCACCCTTGTTAAGGTGGAATCCCGTGAAAAGGTGGAAGTCGGAGATGGATATGGTAATTGGTTGATACAAGGCGGGCTGTCAGGCATGCCTGTTGGTACACGATTACGTGTATTGTCGCAAGAGGATAATAATAACCCACGTATTTTTGTACATTCGGGTAACGATATAAACGAGACGAAGTACGTTAAAGGTAAAGATTTTGTTATTCCTACCATGTGGGATGGCTTTACCATCACCAAGGGACGTTTGGATATAGGTAGCAGCCAGTTCGACGGTGGCGCGGGTGCCCGTATTTTCAATAATGTCACCTTGAAGAACTGTATCGTTACAGATAACTGGAATACGCCGGTTGGCAGAGGTGATATAGAAATACGCGGAGGTGGTGTTTATTGTTATGGCGGAACGATGGTGAATTGTTACATCCAGAAAAACAGGATGGGATGTGTAGGTACCGATGGTAACTTCAATGAGAATGGTGTTGCTTATGGCGGTGGTATTTATACGGCTTATTCTACGCTATACAATTGCATTATTGCGGAGAATGAAGCGAATGCCAATTATGCAGACGGTGCCGGTGTTTGTATGGAAGTTGGAGAGTTTTATAACAACACCGTGCTCAAAAATAGAGCAGAAGGACGAAGCCGTGCTTGTGGCGGTATTCGCTTGTGGGTCGGCGTAAAAACATCTATTCCGGGTACGGTGAAAATCTATAATACCATATCTTATGGTAATACCGGTTGGAATAGTGCAAATCATGGTAATGGTATGCAAGGTAATGCTAACTTTTCTGAGAGTGGTGTAGATGTAGACTTTGTCAATGGTCTTATAGAAACGGTATACGGGACTGATTTGGCAGGATTGAACTTGGATGGAAATAAAACACTGGAGAATAGTGGACATACCATAAATATTAGCAACAGTATCGATTTAAAAGATATTAGAGGAGAACAGATTTTTCAAGATTATGCAAATGCCAATTATCGTCTGACAGGAAGCTACGGATTGAACCGGGGGCTTAATGAGATAAGAATAGATCGAGTACAAATGCCTAAGGCAAATGAAACGTATGGAGATCACTTAGAGGCTGATGATGATGGGAAAAATGGTTATGTAGATGTTGCAGATTATCGGGGTTGGCCTTGCGTTTGGTATAAAAATACTCAAGTCGAACTTGAAACTTTGCCAACGGGTGTAGACCTCTTTGATTATACAGACATGGATTACACCGACCGCGTGAAAGACTGTACGGTGGATGCCGGTGCTTATGAGCGCAAAAATGAAGATATGGTTAAGCCTGATGATAAAGGAGTGTATTATGTGACCTTTAACGGTAACGGTACGGCAGACGCTTCTTCTCCGGCTAATGCAGCCTGTGCCATGAAGTTGCAGGAAGTGCTGAATGCGGCAGGACAGCGTGTGACAGAGGGTAATACGGCGATTGTGAAGATTGCCGGATATGAAAGTTATACTACTGTGTATCATTCCAATACGCTGGCTAATCCGAACGATCCGAAGAGTTACACGTTCGTGATTCCGGAAGGCGTGACCGTGATGGGCGGATATAATGAAGGTTCTTATGTGGGCGGTATATATCAGAATGATGGAAACTGGAATGATGACAATCGCAACGCTGCGCAATATATGACTGTGTTGAGTGCAGTGAGCGATGAGGCCGGAGGCCGTCAGGCGGTGAACGGTTATCATGCCGTACAGTTCGGACAGGATGGAACGGCTGCTTTGGATAAACAGACGGTGCTTGACGGAGTCTATTTGGAAGACGGTCTGGCTACGGCTTCTTCCGGTAGCGGTAGTTTCAACACCCGTGGTGGCGGTGCCGTTGTGCCGAAGGGGGCACACATACGCAACTGTGTGGTTCGCAACAACGAAGCCATCGAAGGCGGCGGATTGTTCGTGTTGCCCGGCGGTATGGTGTCCGGTTGCGGCGTAATGCAGAACAAAGCCGATAAGGGGGCCGGTATGTACTTGTCGGCTGAAGATGGTGTGACGAAAGATAATCGTGCACATGTCATTTCGGGTACAGTAGTAGAAAACGAGGCTGCCGAAGTAGGCGGAGGTTTTTATCTGGAAGACGGTGCTGCTCTGACGGTCAATACCGTAGTGTGGGGGAATACAGCTCCGAGCGACAAGAATATCAGTGGTGTGACGGATGAGAAATTTGAGGATGCTTTGTTTGGAGGCATTGACACGGAGGAAAATGGAAAAGGAGGCTTCTATCCGTTCAATAACTGTTTCGTAGAAACTTATGAGTTGCCGGGTAATTACGGGAACCATAAGATGGAAGCAGATAAAGATCTTTATTTTAAAGGTTATTACATCCCGCGTCCGTTCTCGCTGTTAGTGAAAGGAGGAACCACATCGGTATTGCAACAGGAATTGCAATCGAAAAATGAAGTTGCCGCTTACGATATGCAAGGAATTTCTCGCATACAGCAACAGGGAGCACAGGATTTGGAGAAAATAGATGCCGGGGCTTATGCTTATTTAGGTGGTAGTATGAGAATGCCGAGAAATGAAGGTGAAATTATTAAGAGAATCTTTGTGTCGCTAACGGCAAATGTTGAATTGAGCAATGAAGAGGCTGAACAGGAAGATGAATTGAAAGGATGTTCATTCTATACGGGACTTGCTTCTTTGGATGAAGCCTTGGATTATATTAATAAGGTAAGGGCGACCGACTTTGGCGATGACACGGATTTTGAGATATGGATGGCTGAAGGGACTTACAAGCCGCGTAATGCACGTAAGGATGCTGACCCTGAAACGGGTGAGCCGAACCAACGCCAGAATTCATTTGTAATTCCGCAAGGTGTGCAGATCTTCGGCGGATTCTCGGGAGAGGAAAATTATTCGTATGGGTTGGATAAACTATTTAATAAAGGTAAACTGAAGGACTTAAAAGAAAGTACTGATGCGGACATCTTAAATTTATTGGATGCCCGTGAAAGCGGAGACTTGAACTCGAATGGTATTACCGAACCTTGGGAAATGGCACACCCGACGATTCTTTCGGGACATGTCAATCTTTCGGCCAAGGAAAAGAACGTTTATCATGTGTTGTATAGCAAAGCTGATGCGCAGGTATCTGGTTTGGGAGGTGTGACTCTGGATGGATTGACCATTATGGATGGTGAGACTTACAACGTGATGAAAGGTCGTTCGGAGGTAGGCCGTGGCGCCGGTATTTATACCGTAGGCGTAGATTATAAGTTGGTTCGTTGTCGTTTGCTGAATAATAAGGCTGTGCGTGGAGGCGCTGTATATGCACTGAATGCGAATGTAACGTCCGTAGGGTCGATCTTTGCAGGAAACGGAACGGTGGAAGATGCAGAAATAGGCGATGATGTAGATGAAAGTGAAGGACGGAATATTCGCGGCGGTGCACTCTATTTAGCTGGAGCAGATAAAACCTATTGGTTGAAAGCTGTCAATACGTTATGGGCCAATAATGGTACGGACAAGGGAACGGAGGACAACCCGTCGTGGGGCGGTGCTGTTGCGGTGAGCGGTATCGGAGAGGTCGACTTGATGAACAATACTTTTGTACGGAATAAAGCGGGACAGTATGCGGCTGTTTATGTGGAAAGTACAACTACCAATGCAAGTAAAATGACAAACACAGCCGTGTGGGGTAATGAGTGTGCAGGTAATCCTGTTCATCTTGCGACTACGGGTATCAATAATTCGGCCTTTGATGTAGAACTTGGTGTACAGACTAATGGTTTTGTTCTTCTTGACCAGGAAAACAACGCTGTCAATGGTCCGCGTTTCGATGACCCGTCTACGGTGGCCGGAACGGAGGGAAATAAAGTTTCTGCGAAATGGGAGCCGGTAGCGATTTCCGTGTTGGTAGATGCCGGTGACGGTCAGTTGGCTGCGGCAGAATCGGATATGACTCAGGCTACTGGGGCATATAAGGAGTGGATGACAGGTGACTTTGCATCATATAATACTTTATATATGAAAAGTACTGCTTCCCGTTATGCCGGTCCGACAGGACCGGACGGTAAGCCAATGGTTAAGAAAATAGATATCGGTGTGTTCGAGTATCAGTATCCTGTGACTTTGTCTAACTTGGATATTGTGTATGTGGCTACTACGGAAAGCGGAAAGCGCGACGGATCGAGCTGGGACAATGCTACTTCCGACTTGCGCGGGGCGTTGAACGCCATGGCCAATGCTACCGGTGGTTTGAAAACTGAAAAAGAAGTGCATATCAAATCCGGTACGTACACTATGGGGAATAACTTGATTGTGGGTGACATAGCTTACCAAATCTCCATGAGCGGAACAGATAATACATATGTATCGGCATTGACCGTAAACGGTTCCTATAACGAATCCGGTATTCAGGATTTCGGTCAGCCTACGGTGTTGACGGGAAGTAACGGTAATAATGATGTCACTTTGCTGAGTGTCGCTACCAACGGTAAGCCGGTGAATATTTCCGGTCTTTCGTTCCAAGAAGCCAAAATAGGATTGAATGCTACTACTTTGGGGAACGGTAAGCTCACACTGAAAAATTCTGCTTTCCGGAAGACAGGTGAATTTGGCATGAAAATATCGGATGCAGCCAATGAGGGGGCTTTGATAGCCAATACGCTTTTTGCCGATGGTGAGACAGGATTAAATGTTGTTTCGGACAGTCAGGTCAAGGTGGTGAATGCTACGTTTGCTAACAATAATGTAGCGGGTATCAACGGTTCGGCCGAAGTGTATAACTCGGTGGCATGGAATAGCGGAGCAGCCGGATTTGAAAGTGGTGAAAGCGATGGCAATAAAGTGTTGGGCGATGTTGCTAATACGAATTTGGAGGAAGGACCGAACTTCGTAGATCCGAGCAATACAACAGATGTGTTGAAGCGTGACTACAACATCCGACCCAGTTTCACGTTGCTGAACCAAGGTAGCGATAAACTCTATATCAACCATGTGACATCAGAGTTGGATAAAGAACAGGATTTGGCCGGAAAGAGCCGTAAGGTAGGCGAGAGAATCGATGTCGGTGCATACGAATATGCTTCGGAACTGAGTCAATACATCTATGTGAAGCAGGGTGTGGCCGGCAGTGACAACAGCGGAAGCAGTTGGGAACATGCCATGAGCGACTTGCAGGGAGCTGTGGATTTGGCTACGGTTTATGCCAATACTTCTTCTGGAAACAATGGTTATGTGTTTGTGCATCAGAATGTGGAAAGCAACGAGCAGTTGCATTTGACTCGTGGCGGTGTGAAGGTGTACGGAGGCATGAATGCCGAGACTGTGGCAGAGGATAATTCGGTGGAAAAGGTATTAATGGCTCGTAGCGGATTGTTGGAAACTGCCGACCGTTCTGCCCTGAAGGGAGGGGTAACTGTCTCGGGTACAAGCGTGGTAGACGGCTTTGAGGTGTCGGGTACGTCTTCGGTAGAGGGCAACGGTATGCTGGCCACTTCCATCCTGACAGCCGAAGCATCGGTACAGGTCGGTGAAGACGGTATTTTGTATAATACTTTGGCTGACGGGGCAACTGTGAGTGGTGAAGGAAAAGCCGTGAATGTGACGGTTGTGAACAGCGGAAGCCTTACAACCGGCCAAAAGCAAAATGTCATCCAGAATGGTTCGGAGAATGGCTATGTAACGGACGGTTACTGGAAATACCAGTTAAAGGAAACAGACGGAACGAACATAGACAAGGGCTCTGATGATGGTCTTCAAGCGATAATGACGATGGTCGGCCACGAGAAAGATATTGCAGGTAACAAGCGTATCCGTAATCAAGTGGATAACGGCTGCTTCGAAACTTGGAATATCGTCGGCGGAGAGAATGGTAATGTCGGCACGGTGAGTGACGATGACTATCCGCACGGTAAGTCTGTGGTTTATGTCCGTGAAGGCAATGAACTTCGATTGGAGCGCGACTATACGGCTTCCTCATCATTCAATCCGGGCTTCCTGTTGCTGGAACACGGCGCAGGCCTGTGGGGCAATGGTAAGCAAGTGAAGCTGGAGAACTTTGCTGCCGAACGTAAACTGACGAATGACAACGGTTACAAGGATTTGGTAGCCATGCCGTTCAGCCCGACGGAAATGACCGTGGACGGAAATGAGGTGGCCGAGACAAACAGCGTGAAAGCCTACAAGTACAATGGTAAGAAGCGTGCGCAGTACGACTACAAGTTCGCTTCGGATAATTCTACCGCTTGGGAAGAAGTTTCCAATGAGTTATTAACCCCGAAAGAAGGCTTGCTCTTCGAAGCACAAGGTAGTCCGGTACAGGACGTGAAACTCCGTTTCTATGGTACAAGCTATGAGGAAGACGGACAACCGAAGAATGTCGTGTTGCATAAGTATAACTTCAACAGTCCTTGGAGTTCGCCAAGCGACACCGGAGACAAGTTCACCCACAAGGAGAATATGAGTTGGAATCTCTTCGGTTCGCCTTATCTCTGTACGATGAACTACGAGGATATGGAATACGGCCGTGTGATTTACGGTTATGCCAATAACGGATATTACACGGATGGTATGGGGGCTGATGGCGAGCGTACACAGGGCAATATCCCGGTGGGCAGCGCGGTATTCACCCAGTCTGCCACCCTGAAGGAGACGGAAACGTTTACGGTGGGCATGCGTGAGGCTAGCATAGACGAAAACACGAGGAGTACGAAGTTGGCCTTGTATGTCGCTTCCGCTTCCGGTAAGCGTGGTCTGGAGGAAAACGACGGCATCTATGACGAGTTGCAGTTGACGGCGGTGCCGTCGGAAAAGGCCTCAACGGAATTCGACTTGGCGCGCGACGGTGTGAAATGGATGAACGACAACGGTGAACCTGAAATCTTTGCCGTACGTGATGGTGGACGTTATTCGTTGCTTTCGGCCATCGACCGTGAAGGCACGATAGGCGTGGGCGTGAGCCTGCCGGAAGCAGGTATGTACTCCATCGGTATTCCGGAAGATTGCGAGGCCGAAGATTATGAATATGTGATGCTGAAAGATGCAGCGACGGGCAAGGCAGCCGACCTGAAAGAAGGGGCTTACTCGTTCCGGACGGCGGAAGCGGGAGTCGCTGAGGGACGCTTTACTTTGAGTTTCAAACGTATGGATGCAGACCAACGGCATGCGATATATGTGAAGTCCGGCATGGGCAAGGCCACCGTGTTTGGTGTGAACGACGGCGATGTCGTGACCGTGGTGACGGTAGACGGTAAAGCCGTGGCTGTAGAGGAGGCTGTCGGAAGCGAAGTGACTTTCGCACTGGCAAAAGGAGCTTATCTCTTCAAGGTGGCCGGTGCAGACGGACGGACTACAGTGGTAAAAGCCATGGTCCGATAGAGGATAGTGGATTTTAAGGTTGGTGAAGCCCCTCGCACGGTGAATGTGTGAGGGGCTTCTTATATTATCTTATTGGGTGGTTTAGGCCGGACTTCAAAGCTTTTCTTTCAGGTAGCGACCCGTATAGCTGTCCGGGCAGGCCGCTACTTCGTGCGGTGTGCCGCACACGACCACGTTGCCGCCTTGCGCGCCCCCCTCGGGACCGAGGTCGATGATGTGGTCGGCACATTTGATGACGTCCATATTGTGTTCGATGATGACGAGCGTATGGCCGCGCAGGATGAGGGCGTCGAAAGCCGCCAGCAGGCGTTTGATGTCGTGGAAATGCAGTCCCGTGGTCGGTTCGTCGAAGATGAAGATGGTCGGTTCCGTTTTCTCCATGCCGAGATAGTAGGCCAGTTTCACGCGCTGGTTCTCGCCGCCCGAAAGGGTATTGGACGATTGGCCCAGCTTGATGTAGCCCAGTCCCACATCTTGCAGCGGTTTGAGCTTTTTGGATATCTTGGATTGCCCGTGCGCGTCGAAGAACTCGATGGCCTGGTTTACCGTCATGTTGAGCACGTCGTAAATGTTCTGCCCGCCGAATTTCACCTCCAACAGGTCGCTTTTGAACCGTTTGCCGTGGCACGACTCGCATTCCAGCACGAGGTCGGCCATGAACTGCATTTCCACCGTGACCGTCCCTTCGCCTTTGCACTCCTCGCAACGTCCGCCTTCGGTGTTGAAAGAGAAGAAGCCGGGCGTGAATCCCATTTGTTGGGACAGCGGTTGTGCGGCGAACAGTTTGCGTATCTCGTCGTAGGCCTTGATGTAGGTGACGGGGTTGCTGCGCGAAGACTTGCCGATGGGATTCTGGTCCACGAACTCGATATTCTTTACCATTTGCAGGTCGCCTTCCAGTCCGAGGAACTCGCCCGGGCGGTCGGCCACTTCGTCGAATTGCCGTTTCATGGCGCGATAGAAGATGTCGCGCACGAGGGTGGACTTACCCGACCCGCTGACTCCCGTGACCACCGTCATGACGTTGAGCGGGAAGCGTACGTCGATTCCGCGCAGGTTGTTGGCCCGTGCGCCTTTCACTTCGATATAGTTTGTCCACGGGCGTACGCTGTCCGGCAAGGCGATGGTTTCCTGTCCCGTCAGGTATTTCACGGTGTAGCTTCGCGTGTCCTGCGGTTTCTCGGCCAGCATCTGTTGCAGGTCGCCTTGGAATACCACCTCGCCGCCCAAGCGTCCGGCTTGCGGCCCGATGTCGATGATATAGTCTGCCGCACGGATGATTTCCTCGTCGTGTTCCACCACGATGACCGTGTTGCCTAATTGCTGTAATTGCCGGAGCACGCGGATGAGTTTGTCCGTATCACGGCTGTGCAATCCGATGCTCGGTTCGTCCAGGATGTAGAGCGACCCCACCAGGCTACTGCCCAATGACGTGGCCAGGTTGATGCGTTGGCTTTCGCCGCCCGAAAGCGTGTTGCTCAGGCGGTTCAGGGTGAGGTATCCCAGTCCTACGTCGAGCAGGAAACGGATGCGGTTGTTGATTTCGGTGAGCAGGCGTTTGCCCACTTCCGCCTCGTGGGCGGTGAGTGCCAGCGTGTCGAAGAATTTCTTCAGTTCGGTGACGGGCAGGTCTACCAGATCCGAAATGGCCCGTCCGCCCACTTTCACATATCCGGCTTCGGGGCGCAGGCGCGTGCCGTGGCATTGGGGACAGATCGTTTTGCCCCGGTAGCGTGCCAACATGACGCGGTTCTGTATCTTGTATTGGTCTTTCTCCAACATCTTGAAGAAGTTGTCGATGCAGATTTTCTCTTCGGGCGATGAAGCACTGGTCTTTCCGTGCCATAAATAATCCTTTTGTTCCCGTGTCAACTTGTAATAAGGCTCGAAGATGGGGAAGTCGGCCTTCTGTGCCCGGCGGCAGAACTCCGTTTTCCATTCGCCCATCTTTTCTCCGCGCCAGCAGACCACGGCTCCATCGTACACGCTCAGGGCCGAGTTGGGGATGACCAGCTTTTCGTCGATGCCGATGACGCGGCCGAATCCTTCGCATACGGGGCAGGCACCGACCGGTGAGTTGAACGCGAATAAATTGTCCGAAGGTTCTTCAAACGTGATACCATCCGCTTCGAAGCGCGTGGAGAAAGTGTGCAGGATGCCCGACGGAACGATGCGCAACATACATTGCCCGTTCCCCTCATAAAAAGCGGTTTCGGCCGAGTCGGTCAGTCGGGAGATGGTATCTTTACTGTCATCGCAACTCATGCGGTCGATGAGCAGATGGATGGTGCGGTGTTCGCCTTTCGACGGATCCGAGGCCAGTTCCAGCATGAAGTCCTCTATGCGCACGACCTCGCCGTCTACTTCGATGCGCGAGAAACCCTGCTTGAAGTCGCTGTCCAGTTGCTCTTGAAGGGTGCGCCCTTCACGCACCTGCAACGGGGCGAGTACGGTGAAGCGCGTGCCTTTGGAATAGGAGAGCATGCACTGCACTACGTCTTCCGTGGTGTTTTTTTTCACCTCCTGTCCGCTCACGGGGGAGAAAGTGCGCCCGATACGGGCATACAACAGGCGCAGGTATTCGTAAATCTCGGTGGAAGTCCCTACGGTGGAACGGGGATTACGGCTGCTTACCTTCTGCTCGATGGCGATGGCAGGCGGGATGCCTTTGATGTAGTCGCATTCCGGTTTGCTCATTCGTCCGAGAAATTGCCGGGCGTAAGCCGACAGGCTTTCCACGTAACGTCGCTGTCCTTCGGCGTAGAGCGTGTCGAACGCCAGCGAAGACTTGCCCGAACCGGACAGGCCGGTGATGACAATCAGTTTGTTGCGTGGAATGTCCAGGTCGATATTCTTCAGGTTGTTCACCCTTGCCCCCTTGATATGTATGTAGTCGTTCATCAGTTGTTTTCGTTAATTGTCCTTATGTTTGCAAAGTTAGTCAATGTTTGGCAAACGCATGATGGATTTTTATTGTATTTTTGCACGGAAATAACGTGTATGATGAATAAAAAATCACTTTTGCTTTTGATGATGTGGCTTTGCAGCTTTGCGCTCCAGGCCCAGTTGTCGCCCAAACGGGAGTTTCGCGGCGCATGGATACAGTGTGTGAACTATCAGTTTATGGGGTTGGGTACGGCAGAGATGCAGCGTACGTTGACGTACCAGTTGAATGAACTGCAAAAGTGCGGTATCAATGCCATCCTGTTTCAGGTGCGCCCCGAGTTCGACGCGCTTTATGCCAGCAGCTTCGAGCCGTGGAGCCGTTATCTGACCGGACAGCAGGGCACGCCGCCTTCTCCCTACTGGGATCCGTTGCAGTGGATGATAGCCCAATGTCATGCACGGGGCATGGAACTGCATGCCTGGATCAATCCCTACCGGGCCAAAACGAAAGGTACGAAGGAATTGGCTGCCACACATGATTACAGAAAGCATCCTGAGCGGTATTTCTGGTATGGCGAACAACTGATTATGGATCCGGGGATGCCCGAGAACCGGGACTATATCTGCAACGTCGTGACGGACATCCTGTTGCGTTATGACGTGGATGGCATTCATATCGACGATTACTTTTATCCTTATCCTGAAAGCGGTTTGCGCATTCCGGACGACCAGACGTATGCGCGTTACGGGAACGGAATGAACCGCGATGACTGGCGACGGGAGAATGTGAACCTTTTTATCCGTCAGTTGCACGACTGCATCCATGCTGTCAAGCCTTGGGTGAAGTTCGGCGTGTCTCCTTTCGGTATCTATCGTAACTTGAAGAGCGACCCGAAGAGGGGAAGCAATACGCGCGGATTGCAGAACTATGACGATCTCTATGCCGATGTGTTGAAATGGGTGAAAGAAGGTTGGGTGGATTATAACATCCCTCAGGTGTATTGGGAAATCGGGCATTCCGCGGCCGACTACGATACGCTGATACGCTGGTGGAGCGAGCATGCCGGACACCGGCCTCTCTACATCGGGCAGGACGTGGACCGTACGGTAGCCAAAGCCGACCCCGTGGACCCGAACAAACACCAGATGGAGCGCAAGATGGCTTTGCAACGTTCGTTGCCTAACATCGAGGGCAGTTGCCAATGGTATGCCAAGGCAGTGGTGGACAACAAAGGAAATTATGGCACGATGTTGCGCAACTATTACCACCGTTATCCGGCCTTGCAGCCCGAGATGCCGTGGATAGACCACAAGCGTCCGAAGAAAGTACGCAAACTGACCACTTTATGGACGGAAGACGGCTATATGCTGTTTTGGCGTGAGCCGCGCGGAACGAGCGAGATGAACCGTGCGCGTCAATATGTGGTTTATCGCTTTGCCGAGGGCGAGCCTATAGATTTGGAATATGCCGAGAATATCGTGGCGATTACGCCGAACACTTTCTATAAACTGCCTTATGAGGACGGGAGCCGGAAATATACGTATGTGGTGACGGCACTCAACCGTTTGCAAAACGAGTCGAAAAAGGTGAAAAAGAAAATACGTCTTTAGAATTGTACGCGGACGGCATGAAAATCGTTTGTCTGAAAGGAGGACTGGGGAACCAGATGTTCGAATATTGTCGTTTCCGGGATTTGATGGAGTCCGGACACGATGAGGTTTATCTGTTTTACGACCACCGTAGGCTGAAACAGCATAATGGTTTGAGGCTTTCCGATTGTTTTGAACTGGAATTACCTTCTTGTCCGTGGGGGATAAAACTGGTGGTTTGGGGGCTCAAAATCTGTCGTGCCGTGGGAGTTTTGAAAAGATTGTATGATGACGAGAAGCCGGAAGCCGTGTTGATAGACGATTACAGTCAGCACCGGCGTTTTATACCGAATGCTCGTCGTTACTTCTTTTTCCGTCAGTTTTTGGCAGAACTGCAGAGCGGTTTCGTACAGATGATAAGAGCCGTGGATTATCCGGTATCGGTACACGTGAGGCGCGGAGACTATTTGCATCCTTCCAACTCGAGTTTCGGTTTATGTGGAGTGGACTATTTCCAGCAAGCCATTGCTTATGTCAGAAAGAAGCGGCCCGATGCGCGTTTCTTTTTCTTTTCCGACGATATGGAATGGGTGAGGGAGAATCTTTGGATGGAGGATGCCGTATATGTGGAACATACGGAACTGCTGCCCGACTACGTGGATTTATATTTGATGACGTTGTGCCGCGGGCATATCATTTCCAATTCCACGTTCAGCTTTTGGGGGGCATATTTGGCCGTAGATGGCAACGGTATGAAAATCTATCCTCGTCGGTGGTTCCGCGACCCTACATGGACCAGTCCGCCTATCTTTTCGGAAGAGTGGGTCGGGCTATAGGATATAAGATACGTCCCCGGGAATTTCCGTTTTGGATTTCCCGGGGACGTGTGTATTACGTAGAACGAAGACGTTAACGTTTCCGTCGAGACGAGAACTTTCGTTTGTACCACAAGTAATAGCCGCTGAGCGGGAGAATCCCTCCGATGAAAGCAGCCAGGAAATAAAGTACCTTGGTCCACACACCGCCCCAGGAGCCGGTGTGGAAGGCATAAAACCAACCTTTTAGCGTTTGTGAGGCCGGGGCATCCTTATAATAGGTTATGGAGCCGAGGCGACCTGTTTGCGGGTCGAATTGTATTTTATCCGTTTGACGGCGGTCGGTATTCGGGTTGGGGGCTATTTCTATACCTTCCATACCCAGTTTGACCGACTTGTAGGTCGGATAGAGCTGATGGACAGCGTCTGCGGCTTTGTCCCATACGGCATAATTGAAAGTGGTTTCTTTCCGGTCTTTTTCTCTGCCTGTATGCCGCTGTCTGTCCGGACGGGACTGTTTTGCGGCATCTTTCCGTTCCTTTTGCCGATATTCCGGTCGAGGCGTATTTTCCACTTTTGGCGCGGTGCCACCGAAAAGAGAATAGGCGGCAGTGCGGTACCAAGTGAACGACCAGGTAAGTCCGGTCAGCGCCATGACGAGTAGGAATAGCGTGGTGTAGAAACCGAGCGATACGTGGCTGTCGTACCAGAAACGCCGCCATCCTTTGTTACAGGATACCTGAAGGCGGTTTTTCAAAGCCTTTTTGGTCTGAGGTATCCAAATCACCACACCACTGATGAGTATCGCAACGAAGACCAGCGTAGTGACACCGACAATAGTTTTACCTACGGTCTTGTCTCCTTTCCGGGGCGGAACATCCATCAGCCAGCGATGAAGTTTGCGCATGGTCTGAAAGAAAGGATAGCTTTTGTTCCATCCGTTTATCTCGCCGGTGTAAGGGTTTACGCTTAACGTTTTGCGGTTTAAGTGCTCAAAGCTGACCATCCAGGCTTCTTCCGGGTCGCCCGACATTTGCAGGCCGGAAATCTGCAATGAGTCCGGGAGTTGCGTGCGGAGCTTCGTGGCCAGTTCGGAGGGCGTGAGCGGCTTTGCTCCATCCTCTACTTCGACCCGATAAAAACCGGGATTCAGGGCACGGGTGATATCCTGCTCAAATACCAGCGCCGCCCCCGAAAGGCAGACGACGCTGATAATGATGCCGAATGGAATGGAAAACCAAAGATGAATCTTGGCGAATGCTTTTCTCATATCCCAAAATTAGTTCGTAGCAGACAGTTTGCCGATGGCCGACACGCTGTTGTTGGTAATGATGGTCAACCCTTTGGTAGCTTTAGCCGTAGCCGGGTCTATCTTGTAGAGTGCCGGAGCCTCGCCGTCCTTGGTCGTGACAGGGACGTATGCTACCCCGTTTTCGCAGAAGGGGTCACCCAATGAAGAAATCTGCTCTTGGGCTGGCAATCCATCGGTTACTTGAGTCAGCTTGCCGCTTTCGCCTTTGAATACGGCCAGTTCGTTGGTCGGCGCATTCTTGCCGCTCATCGTCCCCTCGCTATACATTTGAAGCAAGAAGTAGTCGGCTGTGATATGCCAGCAGCGGAACATCGGATGGCCCGTACCCTGTTCTTCAAGATTATAGTAATAGTTCGCATCGAATTGAGTTTCTCCGGCTTTGATGCGGACAACGCCCGACGGCAGTTGGCCGGTAACTTTCTTCAGGTCGGCAGAAGAGGTAGCCGTACGCCCGTAACCCGGAGAGAACACGTAGAGGTCGCCGTTGTCGGCAGCCCAAATGGTCTGGTAGTATTGCGATTTCTTGCGTCCGCTGGCAAAGCCGATTTTATCGGTTTTTACGATAACCGGAGTTTCGTCGAAACTGTCTCCGCTGTAAATGGCGATGAAGGCATTGTCAGGATATTGGGTGGAAGGAATTTGCCCTGCGGTATAGCTTCCGGAACCGCTACCGCCGTCGCTCGTGGCGATGAGTGCCTGGTCCGTGATCTTTTCAGGGAAGGTGTTCACACCGTAGTGGCTCATGCCCATTGGAACTACGGATGTATAAAGTTTGCCGTTGGCTTCCACGAAACCGGCAAAGCTGACAATCTCACCGTTGCCGAGGAAGTTCTCGGCGATACGCTTACCGGTGGTCGTATTGCCCGAATGTACATTCAGGTAGTTGAACTGGAGATATTTGGCAAAATTGCCTTGGGCATCTTTTTCCTGCGAGCCGTCGTTGGTGGAGCAGGTGATGACATTATCGCCCCATGTACCGTATGTCGTGATACGGTTGAAAGTGTATTCGCGTGCTTCTTTTACCTTTCCGGTTACGGCATTCAGGGCGTAAGAAGTTCCGGTTCCTGCGTTTCCGTCATTGTATTGCAGCCCGAAGAGGTATTGTTGGCCGTAGAATATCCAATAGGACGCACCGATGGCTTCGGTACCGTTGCCCAATACCGTCACGGAGCCTTCGTCGAGTGATTCGCTGGTGACGAGATAAGTGCCTTCGTCGGCCTTGGCTGCTATGACGTATTTGCTTGTACCCGGAGTTGTGGTGCCGCCATTACCGTTGCCTCCGCCGGAAGTTGTGTCGTCATCGCTGCATGAAGTCAATGCGCCGCCAGCGCAGAGGGCGGCAGCAAGCGCCCAAGTAAAGAATCTTTTTTCCATGTTTTTAATTATTTATTGAGTGAATGATGCTGTTTATTTCCCGAAGTAAACCCTTACCTTTCCATAGAAAGCCCGTCCGGCCTTTTGCAGACTGTAATTGTCGTAAAGCTTTTCGTCCGTCAGGTTACGGCATTCGAGCGAAAAGTTGTAACGTCCCTTGGCCACACTGTAATTCAGCGTGAGGTTATGGGAGAACTGTTCGGGGACGCGTGCTTTGGTGTCCGGGTCGCCGAAGTCTTCCCAGTACAGGGGGAACTCATGCTGGTAGTAGCTGTCGTAAGTGAGCGAGAGCATGTTGCCTTTGCCGAACAAGTCATGCCAATAGAATGATGCGTCGAAGTTGGCGTAGCGGTAGGGCTGGTTGGGGATGCGCTGTCCGTAGGTCAGCGAAGCCTGCCCCGTGCCTTCGGCCAACCGTTTCTCACGGTCGATGGCATCCATGCTGTTGAATGTTCCGCCCAAGCTGAACCAGTTCGCATAGCTGTAACGCAAGGAGACGTTGTATCCTTTGGTCTTGACCCGTCCGTGGTTCTCGTAGAATCCGAAGTCCATACCGCCCACGTTGTCCAATCCGCGACGGATGTAATCCTTCGTGTCGCGGTAGATGAGGCTTCCTTCCATGTACAGTCCGTGCTTACCGAATCGCGGAGTGTATCCGAGGTTGAAGTTGACATTGTCGCTTTTTTCGGGACGCAGGTTCGCCCGTCCGGCTTCCAGGTCCTCGTCACCGAAAAGTTCGTCGGTCGAGGGCAGACGGTAAGCTTTCTCGTATGACAGCTTGGCCTGCAGGTTTTTCAGGATGAAGTAAGTTCCCGCTGCTCCATAGCCGAAAGCACTCGTTTTTTGCGACATCTGTATGTAATTGCCGATACCGTCGTCGCTTTGGGATACGGGGCCTTCGTTGTATTGGTTGTAATACTTGCCGAACACCGTGGCGTTCCATTTCTCTGTGGGCATGAAGCGGTAAGACAGTCCGGTGACGTTCTTGCGGGAACGCTTGGGGATGCTGAAGTCCGAGAGGCGCGAACTTCCTGCGACGTACGAACGAGTGGTGCGTTCAAAAGTGCTCAGCACATGGTTGAGCGTGAGCAGATGGGCGTGGCCGATGCGGTAGTTGGCCGTGAGCGTACCGTTCCAGTTCTTGTTCTTGGCCTCGTTGTTCTGGTTGGATTGCTCCCCGGGTACACCGGTATATTTCCGTTGTCCCAACCAGTTGTATTTGTAAGATGCCGTATCTATGTTGTGGGTGATGTTGTGGTTGTAGTTGACATTGGCCATGACATCGAGTCCCTCGACCCACAAGTTGCGTTTGCGGTATTCCAAAGAGGGAATGAACGAGAAGCCATGACGGTGTTTTTCTCCGAATACGACTTTCTGCAACACTCCGTTTTGTATCTCCTTATAAAAGTGGGTGTAGGTAAAGCCCAGCATCAGGCGGTCGGCCCATTTCTTGTCGGCCACCCCGATTTTGCCGCTCACGGCTTCGTTGTGGAAACGGTCGTTGAAACGTTTTATATGGTAAATCTTTGTCTTGTCAGTGTTCTCCGAGATACCGTCGTCGCTAAATTCCGTAACGTAGTAATCAATGTAATAGTTGTTGTCCGAGAAATTCTGGAAAGCGTTGATTTCATACAGCAGACCGTTCTTGAACGACTGTCCGAAGTTGACGAAAGATTTGTGGGTGTTGAACGAGCCGTAAGAATAAGAGGCATCGGCAAACCAACCGAGTTTCCTTTGGTTGGTGACGATATTGATGACCCCGCCCAAGGCATCGGTACCGAAACCGACGGGAACCACTCCACGGTAGACCTCGATGCGTTCGGCGAAGTTCACCGGCAGGTTGTTCAGATTGAGGGCTGTTCCGGCTCCTTCCTGCGGTACGCCGTCGATAAAGATCTTGACGTGTTTGCCCGTAAAACCGTCGAGCATGAGTTGCATGTCCGAACCCATTCCGCCCGTCTCGCGCAGCTTGACGCCCGGAACGGTGGTCAGCACTTCGGCCAGGTTCTTATTCAGTCCGGCCATGCCTTTCAAGTCTACGGCCACAGCGTTGAATGCCGATTTGTTGATGCGGCCCACGTGGCTGGCTTCCACTTTCACTTCGGCCAGTTCCATATCTTTCTGGTGCATTTTGACATTCAACTTTTGGCGTTCGCCGGCCTGGAGAGTGACGGTACGTTCCACCGTGGCGTACCCCATAGCCTTAAACACCAATGTATGCTTTCCCGCATCGACTTTCAGATGATAGATCCCTTTTTCGTCGGGGCGTGTACCGATAGAGGTCCCTTTGACTTGTACGGTAGCAAAGTCCATGATTTCGTTCGAAGTGGAGATCACCTTGCCTGAGACCATAGCCTGTTTCCGGGCTTGTCCTGAAAGGTGGTTTGTTCCTGCAATAAATGCCAATGTAAGGCTTAACAATCTGATTACCGTTTTCAATTTTTATGAGTTTAGGAGGTTTGTTTTGCGAATGCAAAGATACGGTTTGGAAAGAGAATTTTGCAATCGTTCAAAATCAGTAATTTGCGGATTGGGTAAATACCTGTTTTTAGGTATTGCATTATTTCTTGATTGTTTTATAAGTTCATACTGGCGGAGAGATGGACGTATGGATACTTGAAAGTAAGGATATTATGAAATACGAACAAAAAGAGCGGGAATGTGTGGTTTCACATTCCCGCTCTTTGTTTATGCTTAGTTTCTGAATACCAATCCGTTTCCGTCCGCATCCACGATGATGGGTTTCGTCCGGTCGATATGCTGTGCCAGCATGGTCTTCGACAAGTCGTTCAGCAGGTAACGCTGGATGGCCCGTTTGACCGGACGGGCACCGAACTCGGGATCATAACCCGCATCGGCCAGGAAGTCCAGGGCGGCATCGGTCAGTTGCAAGGTCACGCCGTTGCCCTCCAGCATCTGGGTGATGCCGTTGATTTGCAGGCGCACCACCTGTTTGATTTGCTCCTGCGTGAGCGGCAAGAACATGATGGTCTCGTCGATACGGTTCAGGAACTCCGGACGAATGGTCTTCTTCAGCATGCCGAGCACCTCTTTTTTCGTCTCCTCGATGAGGGCTTCGCGGGCTTGTGTGCCGGTCTGCGGCGTCAGTTTCTCGAACTGGCTCTGGATGTAACCGCTCCCCAGGTTGCTCGTCATGATGATGATGGTGTTCTTGAAGTTCACCACGCGTCCCTTATTGTCGGTCAGACGGCCGTCGTCGAGCACTTGCAAGAGGATGTTGAATACGTCCGGATGCGCCTTTTCTATTTCATCGAACAGAACTACCGAGTAAGGTTTGCGGCGTACGGCCTCCGTGAGTTGTCCGCCCTCGTCGTATCCTACGTATCCCGGAGGCGCACCGATCAACCGGCTTACGCTGAATTTCTCCTGATATTCCGACATGTCGATACGCGTCATCAGCGTCTCGTCGTCGAAGAGGTATTCGGCCAAAGCCTTGGCCAGTTCGGTCTTGCCTACACCGGTCGTTCCCAAGAAGATGAACGAACCGATGGGACGTTTCGGGTCTTGCAGTCCCGCACGGCTGCGCCGCACGGCATCGCTCACGGCCTGTATGGCTTCGTCCTGCCCGATGACCCGTTTGTGGAGTTCCTCTTCCAGATGGAGCAGCTTCTCGCGCTCGCTTTGCAGCATCTTGCTCACGGGTATGCCCGTCCAACGGCTTACCACATCGGCGATGTCTTCCGAGGTCACTTCCTCTTTAATCATCGCGTCTGCGCCCTGCGTGTCCTTCAACTGGTCTTGTATCCGGTTGATTTCGTCCTCCAATGCCTTGAGCTTGCCGTAGCGGATTTCGGCCACCTTGCCATAGTCGCCTTCGCGTTCGGCCCGTTCGGCCTCGAACTTCAACTGCTCGATTTGCTGTTTGTTCTGCTGGATTTTGTTCACCAGTCCGCGTTCGGCCTCCCATTTGGCCTTGTAGCTGCTTTCCTGTTCTTTCAGTTCGGCAATCTCCTTGCTCAGTTGTTCCAGTTTGGGCTGGTCGTTTTCCCGTTTGATGGCCTCGCGCTCGATTTCCAACTGTTTCAACCGGCGTTCGATTTCGTCCAATTCCTCCGGTACGGAGTCACGCTCCATACGCAGTTTGGCTGCCGCCTCGTCCATCAGGTCGATGGCCTTGTCCGGGAGGAAACGGTCGGTGATATAGCGGTTGGAAAGTTCCACGGCGGCGATGATGGCGTCGTCTTGGATACGCACCTTGTGGTGGTTCTCATATCTTTCCTTCAGTCCCCTCAGGATGGAAATGGTGCTGAGCGTGTCCGGCTCGTTGACCATGACCGTCTGGAAACGGCGTTCCAGTGCCTTGTCCTTTTCGAAGTACTTCTGGTATTCGTCCAACGTGGTGGCACCGATGCTTCTCAGCTCGCCCCGTGCCAAGGCAGGCTTCAGGATGTTGGCGGCATCCATGGCACCCTCGCCTTTTCCCGCGCCCACCAACGTGTGGATTTCGTCGATGAAAAGGATGATGCGCCCTTCGCTTTTCGTCACTTCGTTGATGACGGATTTCAGACGTTCCTCAAACTCTCCTTTGTATTTGGCACCGGCGATAAGCGCGCCCATGTCGAGGGAGTAGAGCTGTTTGTCTTTCAGGTTCTCCGGTACGTCGCCCCGCAGGATACGATGAGCCAGTCCTTCCACGATGGCCGTCTTACCCGTACCCGGTTCGCCGATTAATATGGGGTTGTTCTTCGTACGTCGGCTCAGGATTTGCAGCACGCGCCGTATCTCTTCATCCCGTCCGATGACCGGGTCGAGCTTTCCGCTCCGCGCTTCCTCGATGAGATTCTTGGCGTACTTGTTGAGCGCTTGATAAGTGTCTTCACTGTTTTGGGAAGTCACTTTTTCTCCTTTACGCAGTTCGTTGACGGCAGATGCCAGTTCCTTTTCAGTGATGCCTGCGTCTTTCAGGATTCTGGAGGCCGTGCTTTTCACGGTCAGCAAAGCCAGAAGCATCGGTTCGAGCGAGACGAACTCGTCGCCGCCCTTGGAAGCGTAATCCTGTGCCCGTGTCAGCACTTCGTTGCTTTCGCGGCTCAGGTAGGGTTCGCCCCCCTGCACCTTTGGCAGCGAAGCGATCTGGCTTTCCAGTATCTGTTCGATTTGCCTGCTGTTGACACCCAGTTTCTGAAAGAGGAAATTCGTGACGTTTTCCCCCACTTTGAGGATACCGGCCAACAAGTGCTCCGGTTCGATGGCTTGCTGTCCCCTTGCCTGTACAAGGTTGACGGCTTCCTGAATGGCCTCTTGGGCCTTGATGGTAAATTTGTCAAAAGTCATGGTTGTTTCCTTTCTATATTTAATTGTTTATTTTTCTGTATTTCAGTGTGGCGTTTTCGAGCCACACTTATTCTGTATCAAAATGTTTGCCATAAGGAATAGTCTGACAAAATGTCATAAAACATGAAAAAATGGCAGGCCGAATGCTTCGCGGACTGACGGCTTTGGCATGTGGGATTTCATGTGAGGGACAAGCGTCTTTGTCAAAAAGTCAAATCGGCCTTCATGAGAATCCGTTATTTGCGTCCCCGTGCGGAAGGCTGCGGAAATACGCGATTCTCGCGGGGCAGCGGGAAGACAGTCTGTCGTCCGTATGGAGCTTTCCGGCAACATCCGGAAGGCCGGGCTGCGAGGTTCTGCGCAGGAGAGTGACGGGCGTGATAGTACAAATCGGATAGACATGGCATTTTGACATCTGTCTTTGGCAGACGAAAAGGCTTCAAATAGCAAAAAATCAAGCCGGAAAAGCTTGTCCTTACGTCGTTTTCAGGTACATTTCGCCTCCCGATGCAGACCTCCTCCGGCCGACAAACGGAGAAAAAAAATGTTTTTTCAGCCGAACGGAAAATCAATCTCTTGAGATTGAAACGCGTTTCGGCTTAAATAGATTAAAAAACGAACCTTAAACGTGAAAAATTGTATTTAAGGATGCCTCGAAAACATCTGAAACTACGCTGGAAAAAGGTTTTTCCACTGGCCTGCATGACCTTTTTGCTGTCATTTTGAAAGCAAAAAGACGCAGTTGGTGACGACAGATTCTCGTTTCATGCGCTGCTCTGCTTTTGTTTTTTTGTATCTTTGTGAACGGAAAACAGTACTACATAAAATGGAAAAAACGAAATGGAGTGAGAATGTCATACTGGTGGATGCGGATTACGTGGATGCCGTGGCATTCAATTTAATCGTGAATTTCGAGCGGATGCTGAACCGTCCGATTCCTAAGGCCGACCTGGCGCAATGGCTGGTTTGCGCGGCTTTGGACGGGGGAGTCGGAGAGGGAAAGAACGACATACAGGTCGTGTTTATCCACGGCAAGGGGCGGAAAGCCTTAGACAACTTCACCCCCTCGGACTTCGAGGCCGAGCTTGACGGCAAGGCGTTCTGCGACGGACATTTGGGAGAATTCAAGTTGAGTTCCGTACAGGTGGAGAACTTGGTGGACGGAGATGCCCTCTATTTGCAGTCGCTCGAGGCATTGGCCGACGAGAAAGGCATCAAACGACTGGTCATCGTGCCGGACGTGGAGAAATACGGTCTTCGAGTACGCGAGATTTTGGGCCGGACCGAAGGCAAGGACATCACGTTGCTGGCCATGGAACCTCAGGCGGGGAGAGGATTCCGTCAGGAAATTCTCGGTTACTCGTTGATGAATGCGTTGGGCATCAGAGGAGACGAAATTTGCGATTAAGCGAGAACAGACCGAACTTGTTCGAGTCTGCCGAGCGTGAGCAAATTATCTAATTCAAATAAAAATCAAAAAAACAGGCTTTTTCTTTACTTCTTGGAAAAAGTCATTAACTTTGCATCCTATACATATTTAATTATAATACCGAATTCAAAAAATGGGAAAAGTTTTAATTATCGGTGCCGGTGGTGTGGCTACGGTAGCAGCGCACAAAGTGGCCCAGCATCCGGAAGTGTTTGACGAAATCATGATTGCCAGCCGTACGAAGGCCAAGTGTGACGCTATCGTGAAGGCCATCGGGAACCCGTCTATCCAAACGGCAAAGGTGGACGCCGACAATGTGGAAGAGTTGGTGGAACTGCTGAACGGTTACAAACCGGACATGGTGATGAATCTGGCCTTGCCTTATCAGGACTTGACCATTATGGAAGCTTGCCTGCAAACCGGATGCAATTATCTGGATACGGCAAACTACGAGCCGAAGGACGTGGCTCATTTTGAATACAGTTGGCAGTGGGCCTACAAGAAACGTTTCGAAGAGGCCGGACTGACTGCCATTCTGGGTTGCGGTTTCGACCCGGGCGTTTCCGGCGTGTACACGGCATACGCGGCCAAACATTATTTCGATGAAATCCATTACCTGGACATCGTGGACTGCAATGCGGGAAATCATCATAAGGCTTTTGCCACAAACTTCAATCCGGAAATCAACATCCGCGAAATTACGCAGAACGGACGTTATTACGAGAACGGACAGTGGGTGGAGACGAAGCCTATGGAAATCCATAAGGACCTGACGTATCCGAACATCGGTCCGCGCGACTCTTATCTGTTGTTCCACGAAGAGCTCGAATCGCTGGTGAAGAACTTCCCGACCATCAAGCGGGCACGCTTCTGGATGACTTTCGGACAGGAATACCTTACGCATCTGCGCGTGATTCAGAATATCGGTATGGCACGCATAGACGAGGTGGATTACAATGGAGTGAAAATCGTTCCGTTGCAGTTCCTCAAGGCCGTGTTGCCCAACCCGCAGGATTTGGGTGAAAACTACGAAGGCGAGACCAGTATCGGTTGCCGTATCCGTGGGGTGAAGGACGGAAAAGAGCTGACTTATTACGTGTACAATAATTGCAGCCATCATGCCGCTTATCTGGAGACCGGCATGCAGGGGGTCAGCTATACGACGGGCGTGCCGGCCATGATAGGAGCCATGATGTTCCTGAAAGGCCTCTGGAAGAAGCCCGGCGTGTGGAATGTGGAAGAGTTCGACCCGGATCCGTTCATGGAGGAGTTGAACAAGGACGGGCTTCCCTGGCACGAAGTGTTCAATGGCGACCTTGAACTTTAATGCAGTATATCCCGGATAGCATCTCTTGTCGGGGTGCTGCCGGGAGCTGAAACATAGATGATTTGATTATAAAAAAAGATTATGGCAAAGAAAGAAGAAGAAACCACTGGGGGCGGCGGACCGAATACGGAGAAGCTGAAAGCCCTGCAAGCGGCGATGGACAAGATAGAGAAGAACTTCGGAAAGGGTTCTATCATGAAACTGGGCGACGACCACGTGGAACAGGTGGATGTGATTCCTACGGGTTCCATCGCGTTGAATGCCGCTTTGGGCGTGGGGGGATACCCGCGCGGACGTATTATAGAGATTTACGGTCCGGAGAGTTCCGGTAAAACGACCTTGGCCATCCATGCCATTGCCGAGGCGCAGAAAGCCGGCGGGATAGCCGCGTTTATCGATGCGGAGCACGCTTTCGACCGTTTTTATGCCGCCAAGTTGGGCGTGGATGTGGACAATTTGTGGATTTCCCAACCGGACAACGGGGAGCAGGCATTGGAAATAGCCGACCAGTTGATCCGTTCGTCGGCTATCGACATTATCGTGATAGACTCCGTGGCTGCCTTGACACCGAAAGCCGAGATCGAGGGCGATATGGGGGATAATAAAGTCGGTTTGCAGGCCCGCCTGATGAGTCAGGCTTTGCGTAAACTGACTTCCACAATCAACAAGACGAACACCACTTGTATTTTCATCAACCAGTTGCGTGAGAAAATCGGTGTGATGTTCGGCAATCCGGAGACGACGACCGGTGGTAACGCTTTGAAATTTTACGCCAGCGTGCGTCTGGACATCCGTCGCGTGACGAGTATCAAGGACGGCGACGAGGTGGTCGGTAATCAGGTACGCGTGAAAGTGGTGAAGAACAAGGTGGCGCCTCCTTTCCGTAAGGCTGAATTTGAAATCACCTTTGGAGAAGGTATCTCTAAAATCGGCGAAATCGTAGATTTGGGTACGGAGCTGGGCATTCTGAAGAAGAGCGGTTCCTGGTACAGTTACAACGATACGAAGATAGGACAAGGAAGGGATGCCGTGAAAAATATGTTGAAAGACAACCCCGAACTCTGTGACGAAGTGGAAGGACTGATTGCGGCAGCCTTGCAGGATGCCAATGCCAATCCGTGACAATATCCTTTTTTATGAACGAAAAGAATGGCCGCAGGGCTGTTCTTTTCCGTTTATTTGTAAGACAACCCTAACCAAATTTTTGATAACATGAGAGTATTACGAACTTTATTTTTATTGATGAGTGTGGCTTCGTGTCCTTTTGTCATGTCGGGCAAAGCCGCAAAAACAGCTAAATCCCATGTGGACGAAGTGTGTATGATGATTGGTACGGATGGTAGCCATGAGACGGAATACGGGGGGACGACTCCGGCCGTGGGTTCGCCTTTTGCCATGACGCAGTGGTGCGCGGCGACCCGCCTCAACGGTATATCCCGTACGATGTATCGCCGTTGCGATTCGGTCTTAATCGGTTTTATGGGGACGCACCAGCCGGCCATCTGGATGGGAGATTACGGGTTCATGACCCTGATGCCCCAAAGTGGAGAGCTGAAAATCAAGGCGACGGACAGACAGGTGCGTCTGGACCATGGGAAAGAAGCGGCTACACCTTATTATTATAAGGTGGCATACGCTTCGGGAAAACACGACGCTTCGGAGATTACCACGGAAATGACGGCGACTTCACGTGCGTCTTTCTTTCATATCACTTACCCCAAAGGGGAAAAATCCTTGCTTTATTTGGAGGCCGGGAGGGAAAACGAAGGAGGTTTCATACGCATTTATCCCGACAAGCGTGAGGTGCATATATATAATAAGGAAAGGCATGATGCCCATTTGGGGCCGGCCTTACCGGGATTCAAAGGATATTATGTGTTGAAGTTCTCCGAAGACTTCGCCGGTTACGGCACATGGCGCGACGGGGCGGTCAGCGGAATGTCTGTACAGGCGGAAGGTGGCTCGGTAGGCGGATATGTCGAGTTTCCTGCGGGGACGACGTGGGTTGATGTACGTATCGGCAGTTCTTTTATCGACTTCGAGCAAGCTGCGGTGAACCTGTCGAAAGAGATTCCGGCCAGGTCTTCGTTTGCATCCGTGACGAAAAAAGTGAAAAAGGAATGGGAGGAAAAGCTTTCCAAGATAGAACTGGAGGGGGCGAGCGAAGAAGACCGTACGATATTCTATACGGCGTTTTTCCGTACCTTGCAGTATCCTCGGGAGTTTTCGGAATATGGCCGTTATTACAGTCCGTTTGACGATAAGGTGCATCAGGGCGTTTCCTATAATGCTTATTCTTTGTGGGATACTTTCAGGGCTGAACACCCTTGGCTGCAAATCATGGCGCCCGAACGGGTGGATGATATGGTTATGGCATTGGTACAAATGTACGAAGAGGGCGGCTGGATACCCAAATGGCCGAATCCTACCTATACGAATATCATGATCGGCACGCATGCGGACGCTGTAATAGCGGATGCTTACATCAATGGCTTTCGCGATTATGACGTGGAGAAGGCGTATGAAGCGATTCGTAAGGATGCCTACGTGCCTCCTACGGACGACAGTCTCCACCGTTGGGGGGACAGAGAATGGTGGAACGGCGGATATGAGGCACGCGGCGGATTGTCTTATTACCTGAAGAACGGTTACGTGGCGGATGACCGGACGAATGAATCCGTGGCCCGCACGTTGGAATTTGCTTTAAGCGACTATTGCATTGCCCAAATGGCAAAGGCTTTGGGAAAAACGGCCGATTATGAAGATTTAATGAGAAGGGCAAAGAATTACCGCTATTTGTATAATCCGAAAACGAAACTTTTCCAAGCGCGCAATGCCGATGGCAGTTGGGCTGGGGAGCATTCAGGGTTTACCGAAGGGGCCAACTGGACTTATCAATTTTGTGTCATGCAGGATGTGCAGGGGCTGATAGATTTGATGGGAGGTAACGAGTCTTTTGCCGCAGCGCTCGATAACGTGTTCGACAACGGGCATTACCGGCATGACAATGAACCCGGCCACCATTATGTGTATTTATATAACTATTGCGGTCGTTTCGACAAGGCGCAAGAACGTATTCCGGAAATCCTGGAAACCCATTACAGGAACGGGGCGGACGGACTGTCGGGAAATGACGATTGCGGACAGATGTCTGCCTGGTATCTGTTCAGTTCGTTGGGCTTTTATCCGGTGACTCCGGCGTCGGGAGAGTATGCGTTGGGGATTCCGCGGTTCCCGTCGGCCCGTGTGGAACTGCCGCATGGCAAGGTGTTGACAGTTCGTGCCGAAGGGCTGAAAGAACATAGGCATCTGCCGGTTATTCTTTTTAACGGAAAGAAACTGGATGCGCCTTTCATTGCCATCCGGGACTTGATGAAAGGCGGAGTTTTGGAGTTTAAAGCAGAATGAAAAAGCTGTGAAGGACTGAAGGGCGGGTTTCAGAAATTGAATCCCGCCCTTATGTATCCGGCGGTCTTGGCTCGGTCGCTGAAGCAAATCGTAATACCGATAGGGCCTATAAAGGTACGGAGGTCATATTTTACGGCTCCACCGAAGATGTGGTATCCCAACAGGTCGTTATCGTTGAAACTGTTTTTGAAAAAGTGCATCCAGTCGTCCGATGTGGCGGCGATATTGAATACACCGCTGACGTAATGCTTTCCTCCGATGCGTTGACGGGCCTCTATTCCCGCTACGACCAAAGAACGATGGGACATCTCGAAATGATTGATGCCGTAGAATGGTATTTGTTGGCTGAAGTATTTGCCCCGTTCTTGACCTCCGAGTGTATTCATCTCGGCCACGGTGTTTTCTGTCGTCAGATAGCGTCCTTCTATCCGGGGCATTAAAGTGAAGCGCGAGTTGAAAGAGAATGCGGCATTCCAGTGTATTCCGGCTGTGTGGAAGGCTTTGTTTCCGTTTAAAGGTATGGCATAGTAGTATTCCATATCGAATTCAGCTCCTTTTGTCGGGAAGTAAATATCGTCCAATGTGTTGACGGCGTATTGTGTGCCGAACTTCAGGTAGCTTTCTTTGGTAATATCTGTCGGTGAGCTGTCCTCGAAGCGATAGAGGAAGGAACCGTAGTTGTAGAGTTGGTAAATTCCTCCCAGCTTGAGACGTACGTTTTTCCAGCTTTTGGTGAATCCGACCTCTCCGAAATGATGATTGAAGCTGATGCCGTACGTCCTTTCTCCTTTCTCATAGATATTAAAATCGTTGTAAGTATAACGATAACCGGTGGTAAGGTTCCATTCCCTGCCTAAGTTGAGATTGTAATGCGCGTCGCCATAAGTTTGCTTTCCTAAACGTAAAGTCAGGTTGATGTGGTGATTCCTTTTTTTCCCGAGTTGCATTTGTCCGTTGAACAGCAAGGCTGCCAGTTCTTCGTTGTCGAACCTAAGTCCCAGATTGATGGAATTTCTGGGCGCATCGCCTATCAGGATTTTCAAGCTTCCTGCATAGCGCGCTTCGATATTTCCCGGGCGGTGCATATAGAAGAAAGGAGGGGTGGGACGGCTCACAATGGAATCGTCGGGAGAGAAACGACCCCCTATGGCCCGTAAGGTGTCTATCTGTGAGCGGGCGGCCTGTGCTCCACGTTCCATCAGGGAGTCTATGGCGGTTGTATTGAAACTGGCTGTGTTGTATCCTTTTACATCGACCTTGATATAGACGTCCGAAAGCGCGATATTTTGTTCCCAACGGTCTTTTCTTTGCAAGTCGATGAGTTGGTTGAGTTGTGCGAAGATATTGTTTTGAAGTTCTTCTGCATTTTTCATCGGATCCTGTACGTCCACGCCTATGACAATGTCTGCTCCCATTTGCCGTGCCACATCTACCGGGTAATTGTTGATGATACCACCGTCGATGAGTAGTTTGCCGTTCATGGATATCGGGGCAAAAGCACCGGGAATGGACATGCTGGCACGTATGGCGATGGGCAGTACGCCGTTTCGGAATACGATCTCTTCGCCCGTCACCAAATCCTGGGAAATACAGGCAAACGGGATTGGCATTTTTTGAAAATCAATGGAGTCGTGGTACCCTTCGGTGAGTTGCCATAACATACGCCCGATGTTTCTTCCTTTAATGACTCCTCCGCTGATTAAGTCTTGCGGTTTTTCAAAGAAGGGGACGGAGAGGATGTATTGTGAATTTTGTTCTCTGGTCTGTAGGTTAAGCGCATTGCGATAAGCTTTGTCGCTAAGCAATGTGTTCCAGTCTTGTGCCATGAATATACTGTCGAGCTGTTCGGTCGTATATCCTATGGCATATAACCCGCCGATGATACTACCCATGCTCGTACCTACAATCATGTCGATGGGGACTCCTGCTTCTTCAATTACTTTCAGTGCCCCGATGTGAGCCGTACCTTTTGCACCGCCTCCGCTTAGTACTACGGCTACCCGTGGGCGTGCCATAGAAATATGGAATACCGATAAGGTGCAAAGAAATAATAGAAGTCGTGCTATTTTCGTCATACATTTTATATTTTTTCAGCCATTTTGGCAGTTTTCAGGTCTGACTGTCGCAGATGAGCTTGTCCGAGAACAAAGATAGCAGAAAAACTCTCTCTTGATTCCGATAAATCTTTTTTTATTGTTTTTTCTGCCTCATGAGATAGTTTGGCACGCGGTTTGTTTTTATAACAGTGCGCTGCTTCCGTAAGAGGCGGACGTAAGAAATACATTCAATTTAGATTAATAATAAAAAAGTAGATATATTATGGGAAAGATTATTGGAATTGACTTGGGAACTACAAACTCTTGTGTTTCCGTATTTGAAGGTAACGAACCGGTAGTAATCGCTAACAACGAAGGCAAGCGTACGACTCCTTCTATCGTGGCGTTTAAAAACGGCGAACGCTTGGTGGGTGATCCGGCCAAACGTCAGGCGATTACGAATCCGAAGAATACCATTTTCTCTATCAAACGTTTCATGGGTGAGACCTATGATCAGGTACAGAAAGAAATAGCACGTGTGCCTTATTCTGTAGTAAAAGGAGATAACAACACGCCTCGTGTGGATATTGAGGGGCGTCTCTATACTCCGCAGGAAATCTCTGCCATGATTCTCCAGAAGATGAAGAAGACGGCTGAGGACTATCTGGGTCAGGAGGTGACGGAAGCTGTGATTACCGTGCCGGCTTATTTTTCGGATTCTCAGCGTCAGGCGACGAAAGAGGCCGGACAGATTGCCGGTTTGGAAGTGAAACGTATTGTGAATGAACCGACGGCTGCGGCTTTGGCTTACGGTGTGGATAAGTCCAATAAGGACATGAAGATTGCTGTCTTCGACTTGGGAGGCGGTACATTTGATATTTCCATACTGGAGTTTGGTAGCGGTGTATTCGAGGTGCTTTCTACCAATGGTGATACTCACCTCGGAGGTGATGATTTCGACCAAGTGATTATCGACTGGCTGGCTGCTGACTTCAAGTCGGAAGAAGGAGTTGATTTGAAGCAAGACCCGATGGCATTGCAACGTTTGAAAGAAGCTGCTGAGAAGGCCAAGATTGAATTGTCTTCTTCTACGACTACGGAAATCAATTTGCCTTATATCACGGCCGTAGGCGGTGTGCCCAAGCACTTGGTGAAGACTTTGACGCGTGCTAAGTTCGAGCAGTTGGCCGATAATTTGATTCAGGCTTGTAAGGTGCCGTGCCAGAAGGCAATGCAGGATGCCGGTTTGAGTAATTCAGATATCGACGAAGTGATTCTTGTCGGCGGTTCGAGTCGTATTCCAGCCATCCAGAAGTTAGTAGAAGATTTCTTCGGTAAGGCTCCGTCTAAAGGTGTAAATCCGGATGAGGTCGTAGCTGTAGGCGCTTCTATCCAAGGGGCTATCCTGAATAAGGAAGCCGGAGTGGGCGACATCGTATTGTTGGATGTGACGCCGTTGTCTATGGGTATTGAGACGATGGGTGGCGTAATGACGAAGTTGATTGAAGCCAATACGACCATTCCGTGCAACAAGAGCGAAGTGTTCAGTACGGCTGCCGACAATCAGACGGAAGTGACTATTCACGTATTGCAGGGAGAACGTCCGATGGCCGCTCAGAATAAGTCTATCGGTCAGTTTAATTTGACCGGCATTGCACCTGCTCGTCGTGGAGTTCCTCAAATTGAGGTGACTTTCGACATCGATGCCAATGGTATTTTGAAAGTGTCTGCCAAGGATAAGGCTACCGGTAAGGAACAGGCTATCCGTATCGAAGCATCTTCAGGTTTGAGCAAAGACGAAATCGACCGTATGAAAGCTGAGGCTGAGGCTAATGCAGATGCCGACAAGAAAGAGCGTGAAAGAGTAGACAAGATGAATCAGGCTGACTCTATGATTTTCCAGACAGAGAACCAGTTGAAAGAGTTGGGTGATAAGATTCCGGCTGACAAGAAACCTGCCATCGAAGGAGCTTTGCAGAAATTGAAAGATGCTCACAAGGCGGGTGATGTTGCCGCTATCGATGCTGCTATTGCCGAAATGAATGGAGCATGGCAGGCAGCCAGTGCACAGATGTATCAGGGTGGTGCACAGCCTGGAGCCGGTGCACAGCAGAATGCCGGAGGACAGAGTAATACCAACGCCGGAAGCTCTTCTTCTGATGATAGTATTCAAGATGCAGATTTTGAGGAAGTGAAGTAATTGCATTAGGTGTTAGTTAATAGATGTGAACTCCCTCCACCAACTTTTGAAAGTTGGTGGAGGGAGTTCTTTTGTTTGTATATTTTTATTTGAGTAGAGAGGCCGGATATTTCAAGCCTTATTTACCCTTTTCTAAGATAAGTTTTAATGAGGGGTTAGAGTCTCTTCCGGGGTTTATTCGGGGTGTACGAAGCATCGCTTGCATGTTTGGTATAGAGCATGCAATAACAAATATATGGGGCTGATAATCGCGACAAGAACCCATAATACTGCATTTAGGAACAATAATAAGAAGGCGTAAAAGCGTTGCATCTTTGTGAAGTTGGAAAATATAATACTGGATTATGCTTGCAAAAGTATGGCTTTTTTCGTACCTTTCGAAATATAACCATATAAAATATTGAAAAGATGAAGAATGTGAATAAAATAATAAAGGACGTGGTTTTCGGGCTTGCCGTTATGGCGGTCGGGTTGTGGGTTCCGCATACTGCTGATGCATGTACGGGAATTACGTTGAAGTCGCAGGACGGCGCCACCGTCTTGGCTCGTACCATAGAGTGGGGCGGCAGTTATCTGAA
>UMGB01016803.1_pt1 | contig 44295 bp, 35 predicted proteins | sample 1965161 | NCBI WGS metagenome assembly UMGB01 (sample SAMEA4836060, study PRJEB28245) | human gut metagenome | biome: gut microbiome; material: fecal sample | place: Denmark | collected 2008
GCAGGTCAGTCGGTGTCGAGATGATCAGAATATCGCGAATTCCGGCCAGCATCAGCGTGGAAAGCGGATAATAAATCATCGGCTTGTCGTAAATCGGCAACAACTGCTTGCTTGTTACCATGGTCAACGGATACAGTCGCGTACCGCTGCCGCCTGCTAAAATAATGCCTTTCATCTATATATCCTCACTTTTCTATCTATCCTAGCGCTCTGAGTGGTCTTCCTCTACCCACTTCTTAAACGTCTGATGCGTCACGCCGAGCCGTCTTCCGGCCTCACGCAGCGAAACCTCGCCGCGCTGCCACTGCTGCTTGAGCGCCTCGAACTCCTCGCCGCGCTCCATCGGCTTGCGGCCGATATGCACGCCCTTTTCCTGCGCTGCACGAATGCCTTCGCTCTGCTTCTGGCGTTTTTCCTCGCGCTCCTTCAGAACCGTCGCATCGATCACCTGATACAGCATTTCGCTGGCAAGGCGCTGCTCCGTTTCATCAGAGCAGCGCATCGTCATCGGAATATCGGCAATCCGCAGCTGAATTCCGTGCTGTCGAAGCCAGTTCAGCTCATCTGCAAGGCCTTTTTTCAAATCACTCAGGCAGTACAGTGTCGGAATAGTCAGCCGGTCGCCCTCACGCAGGCCGATGCGCTTGAGCATCGCCAGACTGCTGCGGCTCGACTTTCTGTGCCCGCACACATCAATAAAAATCTCGCTTTCGTGTGCTCCCATCGAACGGAAGCTTTCGAACTGCGTTTCGCGGTCAGCTTCCGGTGTGCAGGAGTAATAAAAGCTCCTCGGTTTCATCCCTTAACCCTCACATTACTCGACAAAAGTGTAGCAAATAGTACGATTTACTACACAGTGTACAGTATTTTTACTTTGGACTGCTTATTCCATTAAAGTATTTACAATTATATCAAAAAATACGCGAAACTACAAGGCTTTGGCAGGTTATTAACCTGTACATTTTTTAACACCCTTGACCGCCAATCCCCGGCAGCCGCAAGGACAGGCCATTTCAACGCAAAAAAATACCCGCCACAGCACAAAAGCCGTGACGGGCAGCAGGACGGCAGACACGAATGTGCCTGCTGTTTTTATTTATCAAATTGGGAATATACCGTTTCCTCTTCAAATGAATAGACAGACTATTGATGCAGCGATATAATAAATCCATCCATAAACGGAAAGGAGCGACCTGTCGTGAAGCATTGCCGAGCCAAAATATCCATTTTACTCCTGAGCATCCTTGTAATTATTTCGCTGACGGCGTGCCAGAGCGCTGACGATCAGACTTCCGCAACAGACAACACTCCCCAGTCCCAAGAAACCCCAATCCCCGACTCTGAAATCATACTTTTCGAGCAAGAAACGCCCTCAATTTATCAGGATAAAACCGTTATAAACGACAATTCCCGCCTTGATTTAGCATATCGCCCAGTTCTCGAAGAAGTCATTCCGCACGCAACTGCCATCGTTCAGGCGACAGTCGATAACATAGAATATACTTCCATCGGCGCTAACGCATGGACCGTTATTGACGCCGCTGTACAAGACGTGTTGTCCGGCGACCTGTCGGACAGGTCAAACATTACGATCTACGCATATGGCGGGTATATTTCTATGAAAGATGTTGCCGCGGCGGAACATAATCGAGAAAGCTATACCGATATGACTGATGAAGAGTTGGAAAATACAATCATCCGCCAAGCAGCCGATATGCAGGAAAGCCCCTTAGTCGGTCAGCAGTATATCTTTTTCCTCGGCGCTCCGACCGACGACATGCCGGCTGATGCATATGAACAGCTGGGTTGGAAATTCTGTCAGATGTTAGTAGGTGACGATGATACGCTTTATTATCTCCCTTACCCTGCCGAAGACGCCTTATCACCTGCTGATACCGCCAATGATATTGCGCATATCACGCTAAACGACCTCAGAGAATTGATCCATCGATACACCTCCTGAAATTTCACGAGAGAACCAAAGGCACAGACCGGCTGCATGATGGACTTTACCCCCCGAAAAACCAACCTCTTCCCGTTACGAGAGGAATAACGGGAAGGGGTTTTATACTGTTTTATATTTTACGTTTTACCGGCTGATCGTCTGGCGGAGCGCGTCGATGGAGGTATGAACACCGACGTCAACCGTCATGGTGAGGTCCTCCATTTCGAGAGAAACGTCGCCGTCGTAGCCCATCATGTGGCAGACAGAGAAGAATTCCTTCCACCACTGGAGGTCCTTGCCGCAGCCGACCGCAACGTAGTTCCATACGCGGTCAGCGGACTCGGTAACGGGGCGCGGCTCAAGCAGGCCGTCGGTGTCGGCCAGACCGCGTTCAATGCGGGCGTCCTTGCCGTGCACATGGAAGATGCAGCCCTTCAGTGCACGCGCCGCTGCGATCGGGTCTGCGCCCAGAACCATCATGTGGGAGGGGTCGAGGTTGATGCCGAGCATCGGGTCGGTAGCCTCACGCAGCTTGAGCAGGGTCGAAGCAGACCAAACCATGGTGCCCGGGAATTCCTCGATAGCGATGTGCTCAATGCCGCGCTTTTCAAGCTCCCTCATGAACGCTTCACGCTTGCCTGCGTCCGCGAGCAACTCGGCGGTGTTGCAGTGCTTGCGTGCGCCCCAGCCGCCGGCGGTCATCTCGACCGCGTCAATGCCGAGGGACTTTACCTTGTCGAGCATATCCGTGTAGGACAGGTCAGCGAATACATCGGTGCAGATTGCGAGTTTCATATAAATTTGCCTCCTTGCAGTGCAGACGGGTGCACGAACCTCGCACACCCGCCGAAGAAAAAAGAGAGAAGATAGGTTCTGAGATGAATTGAAGAAAAGTGCGGGAAATTATGCCTTGTAGAAGTCCGGCATCTCGTCGTAGACGACCGGCTGAATGGTCTGGGTCTCGCGTGCCTTGGAAGCCGCCGCCGCTGCAACCTGGCAGCAGTAGCCGTCCCATGCGGTCGGGCCGTCAACGTAGCCTGCCTTGGAGGCGTTGATCCAGGTCTGGATTTCCGCGTTATACGCATCTGCAAAGCGCTGGAAACAGTCGGTGTACATCGTCTGACCGGTGGTTGCGTTCGCGTTTACCGAGATGTAGTTCGGCTTCGGCATATTGAGCACCGCGCCGTCACAGACGATCTCGCACTTGATGTCGTAGTCGTTTTTGTTGTTGACGAAGGACTCAACGTCGATGCGGACGCCGGACTTGGTGGTCAAGATCATGATCTGCGGGTCGTGCAGGTCCTTCGGACCGTTGTTGGTGGACTTGCCGTAGCGAACCTCAGCGGTAGCGTAATCCTCGCCGAGCAGCCAGCGCAGCACGTCGATCTCATGAACCATGGAGTTCTCAACTGCCATGGAGTTGTCCCAGTCATCCGGAACAGACGGGTTGCGGTGTGCGCAGTGCAGCAGCAGCGCCTCTCCGTACTTTCCGCTGTCAACGGCAGCCTTGAGCTGCTTGTAGCCCTCGTCATAGCGACGCATGAAGCCGACCTGAACCAGCTTTTTGCCGGCCTTTATCTCAGCCTCGACGATGCGCTTGCAGGCGTCAGCCTTCGGTGCGAGCGGCTTCTCGCAGAACACGTACTTGCCTGCCGCGATGGAGGCGAGAACGTACTCCTCGTGATACGGGTCGGACGTGGTGCACATAACGGCATCGATTTCCGGGGAGTTTATCATGTCGATGGGGTTTTCGAAGCCCTTGATGCCGTACTTCTCGGCAACCGAAAAGCCGAATGCGCTCGCCGGGTCGGCGCAGGCAACGACCTTGCCGCCCTGAAGCGTGTTGTTGATGCGTTCGATATGGGTGCGTCCGATGCCGCCGGTGCCTACGAGTCCGATTCTTAAAGTTTCCATAATATATTTCTCCTTCTGCCGGGGTTTTCCCTCCCTGCGAGCCGTCCCGCAGGGAGAAGAAAGTGATATGCATTAAGGTAACACCGCACAATTAAAGCTGCGGCGCTTTGCGGAAATTTCTGTTCCGACATCGAACTCGGCGTCAAGGGTATGTCCGTGCCGACGCTGTGCCGCATTGCGACGACACTCAGCCTGTCCACCGATTACATCCTGTTCGGCAAACAGGAGAAAAAGGAAAAGCTGTCGGTGTTCAAGGCGCTCTCCCCTATGGTAGAAAGCGTCGCGCACAGCCAGCTTCCGTATCTGGAAAGCGTGCTGAAAGCCGTCATCAGCGCGATGAACCATAAGGACGATAAGTAAAAACCGGAGCGCACAGCCTGACGATTTGGGCCGTGCGCTCCGGTATTTTTATGGAAGTTTTACGCGCGGATGCGCATTTCGCGAAGGTGCTGCTTCAATTCGGGCGGAATGCGATAGCTCTCCACGGCCTTCTGAATGGCCTTGTTGTGCGTCCAGACGTCGAGCCGCCGCTCGGTGAGATACGGCAGCGTGTCGTCCGGCTGCTTGGCGAGCGCCGTGGCGAAGTACCACGCACGCATCATGTTCAGGTAATACTCCTCGCTCTGCACATCCGCCACCCACGCGAGGTATTCCGGCCGGAAATCCGCATCGAGATAATGCCGCATCAGCATGCCGATTGCATAGCGCACGGTGTAGAGTTTTTCCGATAAGAGCCACCGGCGGACGGGCGTCAGCAGCTCGTCCTTATGCTTCGCGAAAACCTTGGACGAAAAGCAGTCGCAGGTCGCCCAGTTGTCGATGTACGGCAGGAACCGTTCGGTTTCCGCGAGCGCTGCGTCGTAGTCGCGGATTTTCTCCACGAGGAACGCATGGAGGTTGTTCTCCTCGTAGTATGCGTGCGGCAGAACGCGCAGGAAGTCCGCCGCCTCGGCGGTGCCCGCAAGCTCCTTTGCGAGGTTCCGCAGCAGCGGCGTGCGCACGCCGATTACGGTTTCGGGCGCGACGGTCGGCATTAGCTTGCTCTGAAACGCCCGGTATTTCGTGTCCTGCAAGGCGAAAAGCCGTTCTAAAACCGCCCTCTGCGCCCTGTTTTCGCTCATTCCCATCAAGGAATGCCCCCCTTTTCCATAAAGGAACAGCCGCACGGTGAGGTGCAGCTGCTCTCAGAAAGATGTTTATTTTTTACTTAACATTCTCACAAAAACGCATAAGGATTGCGGCAACTTCCGCTTATATTCCGGTTCTGCGGTTTTCCGTTTATTTGCAGAACCTTCGTCCGCAGGTCTCTCCGCTCCGCTCCGAAAAATTTTGTCATTGGAACGGATTGTATCAGGATAGTCCTATCCTGATACAAGGGTACCCTTGTGCCTATTTGACACGCTTATTATACCCCCTCTGCCTGCCTTGTCAATATTGGTTATATAAAATTTCAGCAAAAGTATATTTCTGTATGTTTCTGGCAGTCATTCATCAGCCCATAAATGTTATGGAACCGCCCGAAAAATTGCGGCTATTCGTTGAAATATTGAGAACTTATTGTATAATGTTGTCTATGGAATCCGAATAGTTCGAACAAAGCCGCGTGGGCCGGACAAAATCCACGACCAAATCACGCTTGATTCCGGCTTTGTTATGTGCTATACCGATAATAATCAAAAGCGAAGTTATCTTCATGCAACACATGAAGCGCCCCCCCGGAACGCCCTTGCCATCCCGCAGAAAATGTTGTAAACTGAAACAAGTCAAACATTGACGAATTCCAATTTACGGAAGTGGTACATTTGAAAAGGATGAAACGAATCGTATCTCTGTTGCTGGCGCTTATGACGGTATGCAGCATGGCTGTCTTCTCGGCAGGCGCAGCGGAGGAAGAACTGCCGACCGTTGTTTCCGTTAAGGTCGATCTTGCCGGCTGGCCCGGCATGTACGGCGGTACGGTAGCCGTAGTATATGCCTATGACGCCGACGGCAACGATATTTTCAGCAAGGTGGACTGGTCGATTACAGATGAAGAGGGGCAGGAGCCTTCCGAAGTCTATATCCGTAACAAGGGCGTATGGGTCGATCCGGATGCAAAGCCGGGCTACTATACCCTCAAGGGAACTGGCCAAGACGGACGCGCACTTGGCGAAGCGTATACAACTTTCCCGGTCCTGCAGGGTTCGGGCGGCTATATCTCCCGAGAAAAGCATGCGATTACGGCCAAGGCAGGCGTTGGCGGCAGCATCAGCCCGAACGGTACCAGCAGCATCACCAACGGCAACAATCAGAACTATACGATTACCGCAAATAACGGCTATAAAATCGCGGACGTTCTGGTGGACGGCAAAAGCATCGGTGCGGTAGCGTCCTATAAGTTCGTCAAGGTGCAGACCGCGCACACCATCGAGGCGCGTTTTGCGACGGCTCCGATGAAAGATCCCGATACCGGATTTTCCGATATTGCCAAGTCGGATTACTTCTATGATGCGGTGAAGTGGGCGGTAGGCAGCAAGGTGACTTCCGGTCTGACCGAAACGACCTTCGGGCCGCAGGAGACCTGTACGCGCGCACAGACGGTCACTTTCCTGTGGCGCGCTGCCGGTTCTCCGCAGACGAACAGCGTAGATAATCCGTTCACCGACGTCAAACGTTCGGATTATTACTATCAGGCGGTTCTGTGGGCGGTTGCGAACAATGTAACGAACGGCGTTTCTGCAACTTCCTTTGACCCGAATGTAACGGTACAGCGCGATCAGGTCGTAACCTTCCTGTGGCGTGCATCAGGCAAACCCGCAGCCAAGGCAGATCTCGCCTTCAGCGATCTGGCGGACGGCGCATTCTATGCCGATGCAGTTCAGTGGGCGGTCGCGCACGGCATCACTACCGGCACTTCCTCAACGACATTCGCCCCGGCAGACGGCTGCACCAGAGCGCAGATCGTAACGTTCCTGTATCGCAGCAAGAACTAAAAATTTGATTGGACAGCAGACAGACCCCGGGGCAGCCGCTCCGGGGTTTCTATTATTTTATAACTTCCGCCGAATCAAAGGTTTCCCCTTGCATAATCTCTCCGAATTCCCTATAATAGAAATGACTTTATAAATTACATTTCAGATGTCGTTTTCGTATTCGGAGGTGACGCATCCAGATGATAAAAGGCGGAGCGAACAACCGCGATGTAAAGAAAATCAACCGCATTCGAACGATGCGCAGCATTTTTGCCTGCGAGCGCATTTCCCAGCCCGAACTGGCGGCCAAGGTCGGCAACAGCTGGCCGACTGTGCTCCAGAACGTCAAAGAGCTGATGGAAATGGGACTGGTGCAGGAGGTCGGCACCTTCGAGTCCACCGGCGGCCGCAAGGCGAAAGCCTTTGCCCCGGTGCGGAACGCCCGCTATGCGGTCGGTCTCGAAATAACGCAGAACCATATCGGTGCGGTTCTGGTCGATTTATCCGGCGAACTGGTGCGGTTTGAGCGAAAAAAGCGCCCCTTTGAGCGGTGCGACGCCTACGCCGCCGGACTCGCCGAGCTTGTAAAGAGCCTGCTCGAAAAAGAGGGATGCCCGACGGAAACCGTGCTCGGTGTCGGTATTTCCCTGCCCGGCATTCTCGATCGGGACGAGAAAACGCTCGTCTATTCCCACGCGCTCGGTCTGCGCGGCGTGCCGGTCGAGGAGTTCAGCCGCTGCATCCCCTTCCCCTGCCGCTTCATCAACGACGCGAACGCCGCCGGACTCGCCGAGATCCGCGGCCGCGAAAACCTGCACAGCCTCGTCTATCTCTCGCTGAGCAACAGCGTCGGCGGCTCGATTTTCACGGGCGGCTCGCTCTACGCCGGGGAGCACCTCCGCGCCGGCGAGTTCGGCCACATGACCCTCGTCCCGGACGGCCGCCCCTGCTACTGCGGCAAGCGCGGCTGCGTGGACGCTTACTGCTCCGCAAAGGTGCTCTCCGCGTTGACCGGCGGCAATCTTGCGCTGTTTTTCGACGGTCTGCGTGCCGGAGACCGCACGCTTCAGGCCGCGTGGGACGAATACCTCGCCCATCTCGCGGTCGCGGTGAACAACCTGCGCATGATTTTTGACTGCGATGTGATCGTCGGCGGCTACGTGGGCGGTTTTCTGTCCGAATTCGGTGCGCCACTGCGGGAGCTTCTGGCCCGGCACAACACCTTCGAGCCGGACAGCAGCTACCTGAAATTCAGCCGCTATCAGCTGGAATCCTCCGCGCTCGGCGCGGCGCTCGTGCACATTGAGTCGTTTATTCAGTCGTTATAACTTGAATTTTCTCGGGGACAGACTTCTGTCCCTGATTTTTTTGCACAATTTTACGTCCGCGCTCTTGTGCATATCTCTGAAATGCTGCCGCGGGGATTGACAATCTTTCTGCCCTGTGCTAATTTATAGCTACATTCATAAGTAGTTTATAAAAGTAAATACATATAACAATGCGGAGGGATTTTTATGGAAGGCAAAATGAAAGTAGCAGTCATGAACGGCATCGGCAAAATGGGTTACACCACGCGCGATATTCCGACGCCGAAGGACGATGAGGTGCTGGTAAAGCTCGAATATGTCGGCATCTGCGGCAGCGATATGCACTATTACGAAACCGGCGCCATCGGTCATTACGTGGTCGAGCCGCCGTTCGTTCTGGGTCACGAGCCGGGCGGCACGGTCGTTGAGGTTGGCAAGAAGGTTACGCACCTCAAGGTCGGCGACCGCGTTGCGCTCGAACCGGGCAAGACCTGCGGCCACTGCAAATTCTGCCGCGAGGGCAAATACAACCTCTGTCCGGATGTTGTATTTTTCGCGACTCCCCCGGTGGACGGCGTTTTTCAGGAGTATGTCGCGCATGAAGCCGCGCTCTGCTTCAAGCTGCCGGACAACGTAAGCACGCTCGAAGGCGCGCTCATCGAGCCGCTCGCGGTCGGCTTCCACGCGGCCAATCAGGGCGGCGCGCACGCCGGTCAGACCGCCGTTGTCATGGGCGCGGGCTGCATCGGTCTGATGAGCATGATGGCGCTCAAGTCTGAGGGTGTTTCCCACGTTTACGTGGTGGACATCATGCAGGCGCGTCTGGACAAGGCGCTCGAGCTCGGCGCGGACGGCGTGATCAACGGCAAGGAGCAGAACGCCGTGCAGGCCGTTCTCGACCTGACCGACGGCTTCGGCTGCGATCTGGTCATCGAAACCGCAGGCACCGAGTTCACCACCCGTCAGGCCATCGAAATGGTGCACAAGGGCGCGACCATCGTTCTCGTCGGCTACTCCAAGTCGGGCGAAATGACGCTCCCCGTCAGCCTCTCACTTGACAAGGAGCTGACCTTCAAGACCGTGTTCCGCTACCGCCACATCTACCCCATGGCCATCGACGCGGTCGCCTCGGGCAAAATCAACCTCAAAGGCGTCGTGACCAACATTTTCGACTTTGACGACATCCAGAACGCGATGGACAAGAGCATCGCCGACAAGGCGAACATCGTCAAGGCGGTCGTGAAAATCGCGGACGAAACCCGGCTTTAAGCCTCGGAACAGGGTAAAGAGAGAAAGGAGCTGCGCCGAATGAGCAGTAACACCGCACCATCCCGGCAGCAAGACACCAATATCAAGATTCCGCTGATCAGCAAGATCGCCTACGGCATGGGCGACGTCGGCTGCAATTTCAGCTGGATGTTTGTCGGCAATTTTCTGATGATTTTCTACACCGATGTCTGCGGCATCAGCATGGCGGCGGTTTCGCTGCTGATGCTGGTCTCCCGCTTCTGGGACGCGATAAACGACCCGGTCATCGGCTCGCTCAGCGACCGCACCCGCACCCGCTGGGGCCGCTACCGCCCGTGGCTGCTGATCGGCGCGCCGCTCACCGCCGTCGTTCTGGTGCTGACGTTCTGGGCGCATCCGGCGTGGCCGGACAGGGCGAAAAGCCTGTATATGTACATCACCTACTGCGCGCTGGTGCTCGGCTACACTTGCGTCAACATTCCCTACGGTACGCTGTGCGGCACGCTGACGCAGAACATCGAGGAGCGCGCGAAAATCAACACCTCCCGCTCGGTCTGCGCGATGATCGCCATCAACATCCTCAACATCATCACGCTTCCGCTCATCTCTCACTTCGGCGGCGACAACGCCGCGCACGGCTACCTGATGGTGACGGTGCTCTACGGCGGCATCTTTACGCTCTGCCACTGGTTCTGCTTCGCAAAGACGAAGGAGGTCGTGCAGCCTCCCCGACGCGAAAAGGTTTCGCTGAAAAAGCAGTTTCAGGCGGCGGCGCAGAACCGTCCGTATCTGATTGCGCTCGCCGGTCAGTTCCTGTTCGGCGTGACCCTTTACGGCCGCAACGCTGACCTGCTCTATTACTTCAAATACGTGGAGGGCAACGAAAACCTGTTCACGGTCTACTCTCTGATTTTAATTGTGCCGTCCATTCTCGGTGCGGCCGTGTTCCCCTTCGTGTTCGAAAAGCTCGGCAACAAGGGCCATACCGCCGCGCTGTTCTCCGCCGGAACCGGCGTTTCACTGATTGCCCTGTATTTCTTCAGCGCGGTATCCGCCCCGGTGCCGTTCTACACGTTTGCCGCGCTCTCGCAGTTCTTCTTCTGCGGCTTCAACACCGCGATTTACGCCATCGTGCCCGACTGCGTGGAGTACGGCGAGTGGAAAACCGGCGTGCGCAACGACGGCTTCCAGTACGCCTTTGTGTCGCTCGGCAACAAGCTCGGCATGGCCATCGGCACTTCGGCACTCGCCGGCATTCTGGGCGCTTTGCAGTTCGTCCCCAATCAGGCGCAGAATGCCGCCGTGCAGACGAGCATGCACCTCGCCTTCTCGCTGATTCCCGGCGTGCTGTGGCTGTTAACGGCGGCCGTCCTGTTCTTCTATCGTATCAACAAGCGTTCGTATAACCGCATCATGACTGAACTGAACGCGAAAAAGCAGTTTGAGGTGATTAAAAATGATTGATGTTGCAGCTCTCGGTGAATGTCTAATCGACTTCACGCCGAACGGAGAAAACGCGCAAGGCATCGCGCTCTTTGCCCGCAACCCCGGCGGCGCACCGGCGAATGTTCTGGCGATGAACGCCCGGCTTGGCGGAAAGACCGCCTTCATCGGCAAGGTCGGCCGCGACGGCTTCGGGGATTTTCTGCGGCAGACGCTGCTCGACAGCGGAATTGACGTTTCCGGTCTGGCAGTCGATGAAAAGGTGCCCACGACGCTCGCTTTCGTCCAGCTCGACGCGAACGGCGACCGCTCGTTTACGTTCTACCGCAGCCCCGGCGCGGACATCATGCTGCGCGAGTCCGAGGTCGATACCGCGCTGCTCGACGACTGCGCCATCTTCCATTTCGGTTCGGTTTCCATGACCGCCGACCCCTGCCGCACGGCGACGCTCTCCGCGGCCCGCTATGCGCGGCAGAAGGGAAAACTCGTCAGCTTCGACCCGAACTACCGTCCGCTTCTCTGGGACGATACCGAAGAGGCGGTTCTCCGGATGAAGGAAGGCATCCGTCTCGCGGACATTCTCAAGGTTTCCGAGGAGGAAATGCAGCTCGTGACCGGCGAAAGCGACCCGGAACGCGGCTCGAAGGCGCTGCTCGATATGGGGCCGTCGCTCGTACTGGTGTCCATGGGCGCGAAGGGCGCTTACTGCCGCAACGCAGTGTGTGCCGGGGCGCTCCCGACCTTCGATGTGCCGACGGTGGACACCACCGGCGCAGGCGACGCCTTCATGGGCGCAATCCACTTCCTGCTGAAAGGCAAGACCGCCGAGGAGCTGCGCGCGCTCCCCGAGGATGCGCTCCGCGAAATCGTCCGCTTCGGCAACGCCGCCGGCAGTCTGACCACCACAAAGGGCGGCGCTATCCCCGCTATGCCCTCCATGGAAGAAATCCGCAGCTGTATCGCCTCCGCCCCTCTGCTCTGATGGAAAGGAATTCTGGATATGACTGAAGTAAAAATTCGTTTGCAGCAGACCGATCAGGTCAAAAAACTCGTCGATTTTCTCACTCCCTGCCCGTATGAGGTCAATCTGGTTTCCGGCCGCTACACGATCGACGCGAAGTCCCTGCTCGGCATTTACAGCCTCGACCTGAGCAATCCGCTGACGCTCGTCATCTACTCGGACGACTGCGACGGCCTGCTCCGGCAGCTCCGCGCGCTCCTCCCCGACTGCCTCGTTCCGTAAACCCGCTTCCTTCTCTCTCATTTCCGTATACCGCCCGGCTCGTTCTCTCTCCTTCATCAGAGCCGGGCGGGTTTTTGTTGCGAAAACGTTCTGCACGCGCTACAATAGAGGCAGAAAACCGCTCACGGAGAGCGAAAGGAGCCGCCTATGTCGAAATTATCCAACGTAAGAAGTCAGGCGCTGACCGACCGCGTCGAGGAGCGTCTATTTCAGTGTACTTTTATCAACAATCTGAATTTTCCTGTTCGACCCACTTCATGAAGGTTCGATGTGCGACACCCAGCTGACGCGCCGCAGCGCGTGCGGAAATGCGTCCTGCCCGCCATTCATCACGCAGATGCTCGTATTCCGCCGGGCGTTCCTTGGGTTTTCGACCAAACTTGACCCCTCTCGCCTTGGCGGCCGCAATACCCTCCGCCTGCCGTTGATGGATGAATTCCCGCTCGGTCTGGGCGACATAGGACAGCAGCTGCAAAACAATGTCCGAAATGAGTGTTCCGATCAAATCGCGTCCCTTCCGCGTATCCAAAAGCGGCATATCGAGCACTACAATGTCCACCTGTTTCTCCTTGGTCAGCAGCCGCCACTGCTCCAAAACCTCATCATAATTGCGACCCAGCCGGTCGATGCTCTTAATCACGAGAGTGTCGTTCGGCTTTAATTTTCTCAGCAGTCTGCGATAGCCCGGTCTTGCAAAGTCCTTTCCGGACTGCTTGTCGATGACCAGATTTTTCTCCGCGATGCCGAATTCCCGCATCGCGATCACCTGCCTGTCCTCGTTCTGGTCACGTGAGGACACGCGAATGTAGCCGTAGATTTGATTTTCCATTTGAAATTCCTCCATAAAAAGTTTGAGGCAGTACCGCGCGTGTGCAATGCAGTACTGCCTTTTGTTTTATTGTAGAGAAAATCCCCATTTTCGTCATTATTGACTTTTCAATGAATTCAAGTCAGCAGCCCGGTCATTTCTGTCTCTGCGCACGATCACCTTAGACACCCTGCTTAAAAGACAGGAGCTCTATCCTGCTTCAGCGTATGCCGCGCCGCACACGGCAGCTTTCTACTTTTTAAGCCGCTTCACTCGCTCGTAAAATCTTGTCTTGCTCATCCCGAGCTGCTTCATCGCCTGCACGGCGGTGATTTCGCCCTTCTGCCACCGTGCTGCGATGCGTTCGAAGTCCGGATATGCCTTCGGCGGACGGCCGCGGTACTTTCCCTGCTGTTTGGCGATGGCAATGCCCTCACGCTGACGCTGCAAAATGTACTCGCGTTCGAGCTCTGCCACCGCCGCAAACACGGTCAGCATAAACTTGCCGGTCGGCGTTGTCGTGTCAATGGCTTCCTTGCGGCTGACGAACTCTACCTGCTTTGCGGTCAGCTGTTCTACGAGATCGAGCAGGTCGCGCGTATTTCTTGCAAAGCGGCTGATCGACTCAACGATGACCGTATCGCCGCGCCGCACAAAGTTCATCATCCGGTTCAGCTCCGGCCGGTCCGCGTTTTTCCCGCTCGCCCTGTCGACGAACAGTTCGTCTACGCCGAGCTCGCGCAGCATGATTTCCTGCCGCGCCGTGTTCTGCTCCTCCGTGCTCACGCGCACATATCCGATTTTCATGATATGTCTCCCTCCAAAAAAGAAATTTCCCGTTTAAGCCGATGAAAATTTCAGAACGTTCCGAAACCTCAAAATCGACTTAAACGGGAGGATTTCCGCGTGTTCCGCATGGGTATGCCCAAACGGAACGGTTCATTTCTGTTGTTTTCAGTATTCGCTGCGCTCGATGAATTCGAGCATTTCTTTCCGCTGAATGCGCCAGCGGTTCCCGATGCGAAACGCCGGGATCTCGCCTTCGTGCAGAAGCCGCAGCATTGTGCTGCGGCTCACCTGCAAAATCTTCTGACACTCACGCAGCGTCAGCACATCGGGATATTTGTCCAGGTTCATGCGTATCCGCCTTTCTATGTGGTTTATTGCATTGTTCCGCACAGAAAAGGCCAATCTGTTACTCGGACGCATCCTTGCCGCGCAGCACATGGACTGCCGCCGCCACCGCCGCGACAATCTTAATACCGAACAGCAGCGTGTTCTTAATCACCTTCATCGGGTCACCTCCTCCCCTCAGTACGCATACAGCAGTTCGCCGGTCATCTCGTGAAAGAGTTCCGGGTCGTACAGCATCTCCTCGATTTCTTCCTCGGAGCAGCCGTAATCCAAGAGTGCCTGCACTTCATCAGCGGTTACGCCGAATGCTTTCGCCACGCTGAACAGATCGTCGTAGTTTGTCGGCGTGTCCTCATAATAGCTGCGGTAGAACGGATATTTGCGCCACCAGTGCTCAAATGTCGTATGCGGCGTGAATGTGCCGGTAGTGATACGGCCGTTGCGGTTAATTTTCATGATTTCGCCCTCCTGCGGTTCGAGAATGTCGGCGGGCGCTTTTAACCGCAGCTTTTTGATGGTTTTGCAGAGTATTTCCTGAGTGGAAGCGTACATCAGAAATCCATCATAGAACATCACGCAGAGCGGATTATCTCCAACTACGAACCAGATGGAGTTATCTTTATCGAGTACCGTAAAGACGAAAGACCCCTCGACCTTTTCAGCCATAGATTGCAGGCTGTCAAAGTCGAGGGTTTTCTGCTGTTCAAGAAGCTGCACGGCAACATAGCTGTCCGTCTCAACACTCGTCATTGGCAGACTTTCTTCCATTCGTAACTCTTTGTCGTTCCACAACACTCCGTTGTGAGCGAGAGCAAAGCTGTTTCCGTCAACTTTGCCGAGAAACGGGTGGTTATTCTGGTTAAACTGCGCGTTGCCCTGTGTGGTCATACGGGTATGACCCATCACGACGTTTACGTCGTGCGGAATGTGAATCTTCATTTTCCGAGCGGGAAGGGGACGCTTATAAATGCGCAGACGCTCGTTAAAGTTGTACGCGATGCCTGTCGCGTCTGTGCCGCGCACCTGGCATTCACGCGCTAACGTGTTCAAAATTTTATTCTTCGTGTGGGTGCTCAGGCACTCCTTAAAGTCGATTAAGCCGAAAAGACTGCACATATTACTCCTCCTCGTTTGCAGATACAGGTTCGTTAACGTAAAGACGGCGCTCCTTGAGATACTGGATGAGCTCCGGTTCGGTGATGTTGTCCAGAAAATCGAACCAGCTCATCTCCTGTACAGCGGTGTCAGACATAGAAACAGCCACCTCAACCAGATGATTTACCATCTGCAGGGTGGCTTTCAAGGTATTCAGCTTGAGTGTGCCGCGGAACATACGGATTTCAACCGTATCGGCGTTCGTGAGGTTGACCGCCGTGTAACGTCCGGCACAGGAATTCTTCGCTTGGCTCATCTGTTCGGACGGTGTAAGTCGGATACCATACCGAGCCGCCCAGCGGTTCATCTGGCTCTGTGTGCGGCGGCTGAATCGCAGCAGCTCCGCCCAGAATTTTTCAACGAAGTAGAGCAGGCGTGCAATCGCGGCTTCCTGCTGTTCGTAGGTACAGCCAAACGCGAGGCGAGAGATATGAACGTGTAGGCCGCAAGTCCCGGCCGCATGGCTGAGATAGCCCATGCTCTGCGCTTTACGCAACAGCTCCGCCCACGGCATTTCGTTCAGCTGATACTCGAGCGTCATGGGATGCGTGACGAGTTCCAAGCCTTCGTCCAGACTGCCGTCTGTCTTGATGTAGAGATTTTCGGCGTTGGCGTTCGCGATGTCGAGCAGCTTTTGCGCATTGCTGTTGACTGTACCGCCGTCATCGATTTCGAGCTCAACGCCGAAATGGCGAAGGCCTTTGCCATGGAACACGAGGTCAGGTGTGTAGCTGTATTCGTGGATGACCTCGCAGTGTTCGCCCCAGCAGGACGCGCAGTAAGCGTTGTCGTCACCGTCCCAATATGCGCGGTCGCGGTGAATAATCCGACCGCAGTCATCACAGCGAACGTAATATTCATCAAAGCAATGATCGCAGAGTATGTGCGTGTCATCCTCGACAGCATTTTCCTCATAAATCCGTTCGTTGCAGTGGTCGCAGATGACAGTCAACCGGTCGGCGCAGTCCTCGCAGAGCCAGTCTCCCTCTACTTCAAACATATCTTCAATCGGGTGCTCTGCACCACAGTTTGCACAAATTCTTGTTTCACTCATTGGTTAGTCCTCCATTTCGTTTGGTGAATGTTAATACTCTTCAGCAAGCAGCATAGTGGAATGCGTCAAATCGTCGATGACGAACACCTTCGCGTTTACTGCATCGTCACACGGTACATCGAGCTCGTAACGGTACGGCGGCTGCTCCTGCTCGTGGACGATGTGCTGACCGGTTGGCGTTTTGGTTAAGGTAAACACCTGCAAATAGTCCTTATGTTCGGTTTTCATGCTAAAAACCATGCACCAGATAAGGTCTATCAGCCACGATGGAATCTCGTTCTGTACGCCGCTCGTCAGAAATTTCTGATTTTCAAACATAATTTTCTCCTTAAAATGCAAAATCCCACTGAAAGCATGACTCTCAGTGGGATCAGTTTTGCGCACGGACTTTTCCACAGCATTGTGGACAAAGCGTGTGATGATTGACTTGTCGTGTCTCTCTGCGGTACACCCGCTCACCGCAGCGGTCGCAGAGCGTTGTAAACTCCTCGGCGCAGGCATAGCAAAGCGCATCCCCGCCGAGAAGGATGCGCTGATCGATCGGCTTGCTCTTGCCGCAGCAGGAGCAGATAAAATGGTTTGGCAGCATTGTTTTCCCTCCTTTTCGTTATATATAAGTATAATATATCAACAAAAAGGAGGGTTGATACGGTTTATTGATTTTCAAGCAGCCACTCTATCAAATCGATGGATTTAATGCCGTCATAGGACGTTTCCAGTCCCGGATGCAGCGAAAGCACGATTTTCTCATAGTTATCTGCAATCCCCTGCAACGGCGCCAGTTCACGTGCGCGAACCGTTTCGCTCTCCATCGACTCGGTTACCTGCACGTATATTTTTTCATCAGCTTTGGCTGCAATAAAATCAATTTCCGCGTTGCCGACCTTGCCGATTGCGACATCATAGCCGCGGCGCAGCAATTCGAAATATACAACATTTTCAATCGCATGTCCGCTGTCGCGGTTGCGGAATCCAAGCAGGTAATTCCGCAGGCCGATGTCCACGATATAATATTTACCCAGTGTGCGCAGGAACTCCCTGCCTTTGATGTCAAATCGTTTGATTTCATAGAAAAAATAGGACTCCAGCAGCGCATTGACATAGGCCTGAACCGTGTGTGCACTTGGCTTGCCCCGGCGGCCGCTGTCATCGAGCAGCCCTTCACTGACCAGTGTGTTGCCGATGGAAGAGATTGAAACCGAACTGCCAATGTTATCCGCCAGAAACAGGACGATTTTCTTGAGCAGCATAGCATCTGTAAGCTGGCGCTGCCCTCTGCGCTTTTCCCGTTCGAGAATGTCACGAACAATAACCGTCGAATAGATGCCTTCCAGAAGAGTCAGCGCCTTATCCTGTTCCATGCCGACGTCGGCAATACCGGGCATACCGCCAAAACGCATGTACGCGTCAAAAATCTCACGCAGTTCGTATTGCGTACCATCTTGATCGACCGCTTTCTTCTTTTGGCCGCCAAGTGCGCTCTTGACCGTCTTAATCGTAAAGCCGTAAAAATCAACGAACTCCGCAAAGGACAGCGGCAGCATCTTGATTTCCACACATCGTCCGGATAGATAGGTCGAATACTCAGAGGAAAGCAGATAGGCATTCGAGCCGGTAATATAAATATCGCAGTCGAAATCCACGCGGAACGAGTTGACGGCGTTTTCCCAGCCGTCCATGCGCTGAAGTTCGTCAAAAAACAGGTATATCCGCCTGTCCGGAAGCACGCGTTCCTTGACATAGCGATACAGCTCGTCCGCTGTCATCTTCAGAAACTCGTAGGATTCAAAGTTCATTTCAATGATCTGCTCATCCGAAACTCCATTTCCGCGCAGATGCGCCGCCATCAACTTGAGCAGACTGGACTTTCCGCACCGGCGGATACCGGTTACTACTTTGATGGGCTCGGTGTCCTGAAATGCAATGAGCTTATCCAGGTAAAGGTCTCTTTTTCTGAGGGTATGTGAACGGATCATGCGGCATCACTCCTTTGCATCATCATAGCATAAACTTTTTATTTTATCAAGTTTATGCTGTTCACAGCATAAATTATTCTCATTTACTTTCATTTCTCTGTTCTGTCCCTCAGACTTTCATGTCTCGAACTCGAATACCTCCTGCAAGCTCGGGAGGGACTGCCGCTTCCAGTCCCGGCCGATCGTGACCGGATTGATAGCGCTTTCGCGCTGAAACTGCATCAGCGCGGCACGCTGCGAAAAAGAAAGACCTTCGCAGAGCTTTCGCCGTGCCTTGCAGGCACTGTTCATACGCGAGGTTTCCTCGATCCATTTCAAAAGCCGCTCGCGCTGTTTTGATTGCGCAGCCCGGTCGAGCTGCTTTCGCGCCGCCGGAAGCGAATAATAAGTACCCTCCGGAAAGCAGCTGCACATTGCTCTGCGCAGGACAGATGGCGAAGCTGACAATAAATCGTACAGTTTTTCCTTAGAATAATGCAGATCGTGCATTCCGATGTACGTTTTCAGCATCGGCGCACCGTATTTCGCCTCGAACCGCAGCAGCCCCTGTGCATCCTGTATATCCCTCAGCTCTGCATTGCGGTCATCCTTCAGCTGGTCCGCCTTGGAATACAGCGTAACAGCGTAATCCTCCCGATTGTGCGTCAAATCAAAGGAATACGCATATTTTATCGGTTTATTCCGCTTTTTATTATCAAACCGCGGATAAGTCTCTTGATAGCCGTTCGGCACGCCGCTCTTTCTTGCCAGAGCGATATATGCGAGCGGGTCATCCACCTTCGCGTTCGCGCTGAAGTCCACGCGCGAAAATTCAAATTTTTCCGCTCCACCCAGTCCTGCGTCACGCAAAATCTCCCGCAGATTGCGGTCGAATATGCCCAGATAGTTTTTATCCGGGCAGAATAGTACAACCCTCTGCGGCTCTGCATAGAGCACAGAGTTTAAGTTGATCGTCAGTTTAATAAAGCCGCAATTCACAGCGGCACGCAAATTGATCGTCACGCCCTTCTGCGCATATATATAAAATTCCTGTTCGTCTTTTGATTTCGAATAAACTCCTGTCCCATATCTCTCAGACAGTTCATACAGCCGCCCTCTCCAGCGGCTCACTTCTCCCAGCGGAATTTTCCGCTGCAATTCTAACGTGTGTATCGTTTGATAAACGCCCATCGCGCACGCCTCCACAATATAAATTATCATATTGTTATAAGCAGATACTATTTTATACGAACAGAACATTACAGTAATATATGATTATAAACCATATCATACACAGAATGATCAATACATACTATCCTGTATATTTATCATCTATCTAAAGATTGATATTATCTTATATATCCATTATCTTTTATCTCTATAACCGGAGGGATTGTATATTATATATAGAAGCATATTGGCAATTATTGTTCTTCGGTATTATAATAATACTAAACTTAGATTATGCATCTCCATCAGGAAGGAGGCATTTCCGTGCCGTCTGCGAAATTTACAGAGTCCGAGGTTCTCGAACCGTCCGAGTCGTTTCGCGAAAGGGAGAAGATCAGCGAGGTTGAAGCCGACCTGCGCGCTTATTTCGCGTGGGAAATAGGCAAACCGCTGCCGGGCTGGATTTATGATAAGCTGGATATGTTTCCGCATCTTCGCCGTCATGCATGCGGTTTTTTATCCTTTCTCCGCACAACCACAAGCAGCTTTAATGAGCAGGAGCGCAGCCTGTATGACATTATGATCGACTGCATGATTACCGATCTGCTGATGAGCGCATTGCAGCGTTTCGAAACGCAGTATCGTCTGAACGAATACAACGCCCGTCCGACTCTTCAGGCCTCGGACAGCACTGCTCCCGCCATAAAATCAGCCTCGTATTTCCGCTGGCTCTACCCGGAGAACCCAACCCGTCACCTCAAGCTCTCCAACCTTAAACGCGAACCTTTATCGCGCTATTATTACGCCGGTGATGGTTCTTTTCTTCCTTGTACCTTGGATACTGAGTTCTTGCAAGTCATTACCTCAATGCACTCATGTGATTTCCAGAAACCGGATGATCAGTATATTCTGCAGCCACTTTGTTTTCTGCCATTTATGTGTGATCACCCGTATTTTATTTATTCGGTTGAAAAGCACTTCGGTTACTATCAGATGCATACCCCACGAAACAAGCATGCTATTTCTTCGTTCAATGAGCTGCTCTCTGCCGTTCAGCATCACTACGACTATTCCCCTGAACTCGTTCAAAAGAACATACGTGAAGCCAGAGCTCCTGAGCCCTGCGGCATCGAATTCATGGTATGCGCAAGATTGACTGTTAAAGCGCTTACTAATATAACCGATCTGCTGACGGAATGGGTCCAGCTGTTTTCTTCACAATATTACAGTTTTTCTCGAAAGACAGACATTTACGATCGCTCTATCATCGACCGCTTAACGGTTGCTCTGGAGCATCACGATGACTGTGCAGACATAACGGTAAAAAGCACTCCATGGAAAAAGCACAGTGACAAAAAGAAAACCATCGAAATTCCTCCCGTTGATGTCGACAATCTATTTTTCTCGCTTTTCGCTGATCCCAAACATGTAGAAAACCCCCAAGGACTTTTCCTCGAGCAGTTTCGTGAGCTTGTCAATTCATCCGAGCTGGAACGCCGGCTGTCTTACAGTCTGAATGAAAACGCTGACCTGACGCCTTATATGGACGCCTTGTGCCAGACCTTGAATGCTGCAAGATCAAGCCGGGATTATACAAACGTATACGCCCTGCTCAGTGCACTCTTTTCCGATTCAAAATCTTTAAAGCCGGTCTCTCCTCAGATACCTTTAACGCCCTTGAAGGACTTGAAGGCACTTACGGCAAAATGCGAAAGGAAAATAACTGAAGATCAGGCGGCCGTTCAGATACTTTGCGATGATGAGCAGATTGTTGCGCAATATAAAGAGGCACTGCACAGGCTGGTCTATCAGCTGCTCACCATTTCTCAAGATCACCAGTCTTCCGAAAACAAGGCAGCGTTTGGCTCTGCCAAGCCATTCTGGTTTGAGCGCGAAGACGAATGGGACAAAGCGTCTCTCAAGTATTTGCTGTTTGAACCGGACGATTATATCACAATGCCATGCACTAAAATGTTCTTTACCCGTGTACACAGAGAACTCTGGCCAGCCGCTTTTGCTGATCTGAAGGAAAGTGCTTGCTGCATCACTCACTATTTTATAGGAGCCTGTATAACGGCCCATATACTCGAGCAGCTGCAAACGCTTATTCCTGCAATTGAACCGCAGGACGCTCATTACATTGCAGACGAAACAGATACGACCGAGGAGGATATGCTGCTTTGGCGCTGGGCACGGAATTTTTTTCAGACAGACGAACTCCCCTCACGGCATTCTAATTTGAAGGACAGTGATCCGCAGCTGCTTGCGCTGAACGCAGCAGGAAAAGGCTTTCCGCTTCTGAGGCGTGTCGTTCAGTGGTTTTATCCGTTATCTGCACTCAAACAGCTGATGAAATCGGAGCTGTTAGAATACGAAAGTGAATTGGAACTTCCCGGCGAGGATGTCGATAATGCACAGCCATGCCTTTGCCTTCTTTATTCTGCTGAAAATGAGTTTCCTGATGATTCTCCACTCCAGTCCCTGCTCGATCAGCTGATAAACAGCAGCGGTATCTGCTGGACCGCCTTCATGAAGAACCCGGATGCTTATCCGGAGAATTTCTTCTTTACACAGATTGACCAGGCTATCTCTTTAGCTCGGAAACAGGCATTTCCGAAAGAAGAAAACCAACCAGAAATATCCAAATAAACAGTCTCTCCGCTTCGGCATATAGTCGAAGCGGCTTTTTTTGTCCCACCCGTGAGCGTGCCCCCTCGGCACTTTTGGACACAGACGCGATTTACACGGTTCCGCCTCGATTTGTGTCATTTTTACCGTCATTTTGTTCATTTCACCCCGTGAGCAGGGTTCCGTGCGCATCATTTTCTTGTCTGGTACAATATGTGCATCAAAACAAAATCGTTTTGAAAAACCGTTTTTTTACGAAAGGAAGACAAAAAATGAATGACATTCTCTACCGCAAACTCGCCGCGACCGCCACTGCGCCGGTGGTACGTCTTGACTCCAAGTGGGTCGCGGACGGCAGCTGGCCGAAGCATCTGCGCAAACGCGCCAACGCGAGCGTCAGCTTTCTGCTCGCAAAGTATGATCGTGTGCTGTTCGACGACCTCACCGTCGGGTTCCTCGCCGAGCGGACCGACACCATGAGCATCGACGGTCCCGACCGCTGCGAGCGCTGGGCTATTGTCGCCATTCGCTATCCCAATATGCGCCACCGCTTCGCCGTTCGCTGCACGGCGTGGGAAAAGCATCCGCCGTTCCCGGGCCTTGGCCTCACCGACCGCGAAGTCGAGCTGGTATACATCATGTGCGACGAGCTGTCGCGTCGCAAGGCGTATGCCGATGATGTATTCGATGTCGCAGATGAGCTTTTCGACAACATCGACGATAACGTGCAAATCGCGCAGGAGTTGGGCGATTTCGATGAACAGCGGTTCCTTGCGCTGCTCAAAAATGACCCGCTCGCGCTTCCGGTCCTCGAGGCTGCACTCCTCTCCGCGGTCTGGACCGCTCCTGACATGGAGTATCTTCCGGCGTTCCTCCTTAACTTTATGCTGCCGAACGCGCAGTCTGCGACCGTTCGCGAGGGCGTCGACGAACATTTTCATGCGGTAGACCTGCTCCGCTCGCCGGATGCACCGTTCGAGCGCGTGTTCACCTTCCGCTTCGAGAACGCTTCCCTGCCGGTCTATCCGCTGTCGGCAGCCGGCCGCATGATCGTTCTCGAGCCGATCGGCGACCCGGCGCGCAAGGCACTCATGGACGCGCTGACTGAGGTATCGCACATCCGCCACAACATCGGCGAAGCGGCAGACCGTCCGCTTCCGGCGTTCCCCGTCACGATGATAACGCGAGATTTTCCTTCGCACCTCGCGCACAACGTGAAGGTGCCGGAGAACGTGCACACGCTCACCGATGCGGAAGCCGATTTGCTCCGCCTCGCCGCCGCGAAACTGCTGCGGCATGTTCCGACGGTTGTGTCGGACCTGAACGATGCGCTGTCCGACTTGAGCGCACGCCCCAGCGCCTACCGCTATAAAGCGCCCGAACGCTGGATTTCTCTCGTGCTGCTCTACATCCGGAAGGCGCTCCTCACCCGTAAGGACTGCCGTGAAGCCTTTGACCAGCTCACAGCTCGTATGATGCGTGAGCAGCGTGAAGCACAGGTGCAGCGCACCTTGACTATCGATAACTGCGTTGCCTTTGTGCTCGACCCGGAACGTTACAAGGATGCCATCTCGCCGCGTCCGAAGACTCTCGAGCAGCTCGATGAAACTATCGCGTTTCCGTACACAAGTCAAGGTGTCCCGGTACTCGCTTACAACACACCGCAGTTCGGACGGCTGCTTCAGCGCGCCGGTGTCGGCCCTGAGCTTGTCCCGGATGTCGTGCAGGCGCTCAAAGAACGTTCAATCTTTGAGCGCGAGAACATTAAAATTAACACTGATGGCACCTCGCGGCGCTTTTTCGCAATTCCTGTGAAAAAATTCGTAAATTCCGTCATTCCGGCTATTCCGGCGGGTCAGGAGGAAGATAATGATGTATAATTATAATGTATACGCCGCCATGCATCAGCTCGGCGTGACCCGGCTTCGCACGGAACAGAGCAAGGTTCTCTCCTGCATTCTCCAGAACCGCGACGTTCTCGTGCGCCTCTGCACCGGCGGCGGCAAATCGCTCCTTTTCCAGCTCCCGGCTCTCCTCGACGAGCCGGGACAGCTGACCCTCGTTTTTTCTCCCCTGCTCGCCCTGCAGGAGGACCAGGTCTCCGCGTTGAAGAAGAAGGGCGTTCGCGCCGCCCTCCTCAACTCGAGCCTCAGCAAGCGCCGCCACGCAGCGACTTTGCGCGACTTCGTGCAGAACGGCGGCCTGCTGTACCTTGCCCCCGAGCAGCTTCGCCGCGAGGACGTCCGCACCGCGCTCAGCACCGCACGGGTGCGCCGCGTTGTCGTGGACGAGGTGCACATCCTGCCGCAGGTCGACCGCGGTTTTCGCCCGGCTTACGCCGAGATCGGCGCGTTCATCAAGTCGCTTCGCATACCGCCGCAAATCCTTGCGTTCACGGCAACGGCGACCTCTTCCGACTTCAGCTATATCGCGCGCAGCCTACATATGGTTGAACCTAAACGTTTCTTTTTCTCCGTAAAACGTTCGAATATCAGGATTTCCATAAAGGAATTCAACGTTCACGGCAAAGACAATGTGAAGCGCCGCAAGCGCACACAGCGGCTCAAAATGCTTGACGCTGTGCTCCGGCAGCACCGGCCCAGGAACGGCGCGACCATCGTCTACTGCCCGACGGTCAACGATGTCAAGCGCACGACGAAATACCTGCGCGGGGAGAAATACTCGGCGAAAGCGTACTACAGCGAGCTCCCGAATGGCAGAAAAAAGCGTGTGCACCGGTATTTTCTCACGAAAAAGCGTCCGATCGTCGTTGCGACGAACGCATTCGGTCTCGGCATCGACCGCCCGGACGTCCGGCTCGTCGTGCACGCCGGTCTGCCGCTCGGCATCGATGCCTACGCGCAGGAAATCGGTCGAGCGGGCCGCGACGGCAAAAAGGCGCGCGCCGTTCTGCTTTATACCCCGACGGACTTCGCCGACGCCAGCCGTATCATTCGTCAGAACAACAATGACACAACCGACTATCGCGGCGAAAAGCGCCTTGACGCGCTCAAAAAGGTCATCGCCGAGCCGAAAAAGGCATGGAAGGGCATCGCAAAGTACTTCGGTTGAGCGTATCAACCGCGCATCTCGTTGATATACTATATCTGTATATATATGGTATTCATCCGTATGACAAAGGAGGATTTTTCATGAATAACGAATTGGAACGCGCGCAGGTATACCAGATTTTAGCGCTCAACGACGAGATGCTCCGCAGCGGCTGCATCACCCGTGACGAGCACGATTTCGTCCGCCATTTGCAGACGGACAAGCTGACAAGGCTCCACGGCCGCGACAGCGCACACCCCCGAGGCACCGCTCTGAACTGAGGGAGGCGGCTCCATGGACGTCCGCAGACTGGACGAAATGCAGGCGCAGGGCCGCAGCATCTTCGACACCGAGCTTGCTGTGGCCTACTACGCCCGTGTTTCGACCGACAAAGACGAGCAGATCAACAGTCTCGGCAATCAGAAACGCTATTTTGAGGATTACATTGCCGCCAATCCCCACTGGACGTTTGCCGGCGGCTATGTCGACGAGGGTATCAGCGGCACTTCGGTCGAGGGGCGCGAGCAGTTCCTCCGCATGATCGAGGACGCGAAGCGCGGCCGCTTTGACCTCATCATCACCAAAGAGATCAGCCGTTTCGCCCGAAACACCCTTGACAGCCTCAGCTACACGCGCGAGCTGCTGCGGTTCGGCGTCGGCGTGTATTTCCAGAACGACAATATCAACACCTTTGACAAGGATGCCGAGCTCCGGCTCACCATCATGTCCTCCATCGCACAGGACGAGGTGCGCAAGCTGTCCGAACGCACCCGTTTCGGCTTCAAGCGTGCGCAGGAAAACAGCGTCCTGCTCGGTCAGAACAATCTGTTCGGCTATAACAAGGTCGACGGACGGCTTGAGATCGTCGAGCACGAGGCCGCCATAGTCCGCGAGGTGTTCGAGCGCTACACCGCAGGCGACCTTGGTCTGCGCGCCATCGCGAACGACCTTGAGCGGCGCGGCATTCGCGGACGGCAGGGCAGGCCGCTCACCTACTCCACACTGTACGGCATGATCCGCAACCCGAAATACAAGGGCTGCTACGCCGGCCGGCGCTATGCGTCCCGGGACTACCGCGACAAGCGCAGCTACCGTCTGAGTGAGGACAAATGGCTCGTCCACGAGGATGACCGCGTGCCTGCCATCGTGCCGGAGGCCATGTGGGACGAGGCGAACCGCTTGCTCGCTGCACGCGGACAGACCATGAAGCAGCACGCGCAGGCATCACAGAACCGCTATGCCTACAGCGGCAAGCTCATCTGCGCGAAGCACGGCACAGCTTTCCACAGGCATGTGTATAAAAGCAAAAGCCGCGGCGAGGTGGAATGCTGGAACTGCAAGCTGTACCGCGAAAAGGGAAAACAGGGCGGCTGCGACTCCCCCACGATTTACAGCCATGAGCTCGACCGCATTCTTGCGCGCGTGTTCGAGCAGGTGACGGACGAGCGCTCGACTGCCATGCAGGAGTACATCGACAATCTGCGCGCCTTTGCCGCGCAGCAGGACAATGCCCCTGCCCTCGCGAAGGTCGAGCAGGAGCTCGAGACCGTCACCCGCCGCAAGGACAAGCTGCTCGACCTCGCGCTTGCCGGGGCACTCTCGAACGAGGAGTTCAGGCAACGCAATGAGGCCTACAACGAGCAGCTTGCTACGCTCGAGCGGCAGCGAAAGGAATTGCAAAATGCAGACAAAACGCTCGAGCAGCGCATTCGGCGCGTGGAAAGCCTGCGCCGCACCATCGAGGAGCGGTGGCAGACAAACTGCGGCTTTTCGCGCGAGATGTCCAAGGCGCTCGTCGACCGCATCGTCGTAGACGCGGATGAGAGCCGAACCTGCATCCGTCTGGAGATTTTCCTCACCACCGGAAGCGACTTCCGCGCCGAGCCGGTGCTGTCCGCCGCGACGCAGTCCCCGGACGCGCAGATGAAGCTGACCTTCCCCCGCTCGCGCTCCGGCCATCAGGGCGAGTACAGCGTGACGTACCTCGTGCGGTGGCACCTCGGGTAAAAACGAAAGAAAGCAGTGATGCTGCCTCTAAAAGTGAAGCGCATCACTGCTTTTTCTGGTGTTACTTTTGGCGATCAGACCATCTTTTCCTTTCCCGCAGTTCGCGGCAGGAAGGAGGTCGCGCATGTTCGGAAAAAGGCTTTTTGGCTTGTAGTGTGTGCAGTAGTTTTGCTGTACATCTTTTGCCTAAAAGCGTGTTGACCGCTTGGCTGGCACCAAACGGTCAACTATTTTTAGTTAACTGACAGGGCTGACTGCGGTAGCAGCGTCCCCTTATATTTATATTAAAGCATACGCTCCGGCTTTGTCAAGGAGACAGGGCTGGAGCGTTTTATTCAGTCCGGTGATACCGTATCCTGTCGTTTCATGTCGAATTTGTTCATTTTATATAAAATTTCATAGAACAGAGCAGTTCAAACCGTACAGCGTGCAATTCGACGCTTTTTACAGCAATTTGAAGTATTCTCACACAATATTGACACGCAGTGTGAAAAACCGGTTAAGCTGCCGTTCAGCCGGAGGGCGGCCGGGGCTTCCTGCGGCGCATTCACAGACGGCCTTGAATTCTTTCGATTAACGGAATCTTAGCGCGAAAAGAGGGATTTTTCGCGTCCGTTTGTGCAACCTGCTGTTCAGCGCCCCGATTTTCGACGCAGCAGTAAGATTATGGATAATCCATCGAATTTTTCTTCTTTTTTCCTGTTTTTTCGCATGATATAATGGGAAGCAAAGAAGGGAATTTCCTTTCTGCATACCATATTCAAGAGAATTGTTTATCGGAGGTCGTGGTTATGATGTTGATGATGGATGATGAAGTTGTCGTGGAAAAAGCGGAATCTGTCGAAAAAGAACGCTCCGCTCTTGCACGGGAGATTGAATTTCGCTTGATGCCCTATCTTTACCTGCTTGGTATCCCGCCGCATGTTACAGGATACTGCTACCTGCGCAGTGCGGTGGTCGAGTTTTTACTCAATCCGTCGGAGATGCGGGAGATAACCAAAACGATTTACCCCCGGATTGCTCTGGAGCATGGTACGACGGTCAGTGCGGTGGAGCGCGCGATTCGCCATGCAATCTCCGCGGCATGGAACAACGGCGGTCTGCGCGGCATAAAGGGCGACCCGTGAGGTAGTTTCCAATAAGACAGTATGTGAACATTACTGACATAGGGTAGCTGCCGTACAGGAGTGCGACAAGAAAAATTGGCGATACCTGGTTTTCACAACCAGGTATCGCCTTTTTCTATCATTAATAGAATGTTTGAATCTTATTGGAGGTACATATGATGCAGGAACTGAACTATATTTGCTGTGGTGGTTACTATATTCCCGATATTCGTTTACCGGAAGAAAACAGGCCCATTGGTCGTTGGGGGCGTATGCGCAGAGATTACATTAAGGAGCATAACCCTATTCGCTTCAATGATCTGTGCCTTAGCGGTGAGCTGTGGACGTATCTGGCAGATTTGAACGAGCAGACACAGAGTCGCCTTGAACTTATCATCGGGCAAATGAAAGCCACTGAGGGCGTGACAGAGAGCCTTAAACAGCACGATCAGATGGAATGGGTTGAAGCCATGAAGAGCATCCGCAACCGAGCCGAGGAAATATCCTTCGTGAACTGATCTATGGGGAGGATAAAGCATGAGAATTCTTGAAGAATTTTGGTACGGCAATATCGAGCCAACAGAGTATGACACATCCTCTTGCAAAGAATACAGGATGCTACTAGGGCTGATTTGCAGGCATGAATAAAAACTCAAAGCCACGATGATGGACGAATAGAAAGATTTGTTTGAGAAATACACCGATTGTGTGCGAGAAAATCAGATCATTACAGATTGTCTGGTATTCCAGAACGGCTTGAAGCTGGGTGTCAGGATGATGTTGGAAGTCAAGGAAGAATAATTGAACACATAACGACAGCGCTTATCGAACGATGGGCGCTGTTGTCACTTTATTGAATGTAAACTCGTACTAAGGGGCAAAACACTCCCCTTATCTTGACAATTATAGTCAAGCATGCTATCATAGTGTTAGCTGTTAACTAACAGCTAACACTATGAAGGGAGGAATATCAATGGCTGTGTCGTCTGCCTATAAGAAAAAACTCGGCAAGTGGATTAAGCAATCAAGAGAGAAAAAACAACCTCATCTTTCTCAGCGGCAGTTAGCACTGGCTGTAGATATCACAAATGCTTCTCTCAGCTCGATTGAAAGCGGAATGATCTTCCCTTCTGAAGAGTTGCTATTAAAACTAATAGAACAACTCCAGCCGCCTCCTGAACTGCGTGAGAAGATGTTGACCCTTTTCGCAAAAGCAAAAGGGACGTCACCACCTGACATAAACGCAGAACTCAGCAAAAACCCCAAATTGTGGGGGCTGATAAGACAACTAATTGCAGTTGATCCATCAGAAGAACAAGTTACACAAATCGAGCAACTTATTTATGCGGGTATATCCGCATCAGGAGGAACGACAAATGACTTTGAATGAACTTTTCAAAAATACTACATATGATGACACTCTATTTTCCGATGAAGCCAAATCTGCGGTTAGTGCTCGCATTTTCATGAAGGCTGTCCGTGGTAACGAGGTTCCCTATATCACTTGTGCAATCCGTAATAAGGAAATCAAGCTTACCCCCGAGGAAGCTGTTCGTCAGCTCTATATTTACAGGTTGATGAACGAATACGGATACGCAGCCAATCGCATTCAGCTGGAAACTCCAATTCACTTTGGACGTGAGGTAAAGCGAGCAGATATCGCCATTATGGACAAAGATCGTCCTATGGTGTCGTACATCATCGTGGAACTGAAAAAGCCGAAGCTTACCGATGGCAAGGAGCAGCTGAAATCCTACTGTAATGCCACCGGTGCACCTATTGGTGTTTGGACAAACGGCGAGCAGATTTCCTGCTACAACCGTAAAGATCCTAATTTTTTCGAGGAAATCAGCGATATTCCTAAAGCTACACAAAAACTTTCCGATATCATCAACGAGAAGTTTACCTATGAAGATCTGAAGCGCAAAGATAAAATCAGCATCCAGAAAAAGTCCCTTCGCTCTCTGATTAAAGAGATGGAGGACGAAGTTCTGGCAAGTGCTGGTGTTGATTCCTTTGAAGAAATCTTTAAGCTGATCTTTGCTAAACTGTATGATGAGCTGATCTGCGCCAATGACTCCACCGCTTATCTGCAGTTCCGCAACAACGGAAATACCGACTACGAGCTGAAGGCAAAAATTCAGGGGCTGTTTGATGATGCCAAAAAGAAATGGGAAGGTATCTTCACGGACGAAAGCAAAATCCTGCTTTCCCCTTCTCATCTGGCAGTCTGTGTAGCTTCTTTGCAGGACATTAAGCTCTTCAATAACAACCTTGATGTTGTGGATGATGCCTTTGAGTACCTGATGAGCAAAGCGCAAAAAGGTGAAAAAGGCCAGTATTTTACTCCTCGATATGTTATTGATATGTGTGTCAAGATGATGAATCCCACTACCAAGGACAAAATCATCGACACCGCCTGCGGCAGCTCAGGCTTCACAGTCCATAGTATTTTCAAGGTTTGGAAAGATATCCGCAGAGAAAAAGGTCTTCCAGAAGGTGATGGTTTCACTGCTGCGGAGCGCATTCCTGAAGAAACTAATTTTGTCAGAGACAATGTTTTTGCCATTGACTTTGATGAAAAGACCGTCCGTGTTGCTCGCACATTGAACCTGATCGCCGGTGACGGTCAGACTAATGTGCTTCACCTGAACACACTGGACTATTCCCGTTGGGGCGAAACTACTAAGCAGGAAGACTGGATCGATACCTATAACGAGGGCTTTAAGAAACTGAAAAAGCTTCAACCTGCTGGTGTGAAGGATTATAGCCAGTTCCAGTTTGACCTCGTGATGGCAAATCCTCCGTTTGCTGGTGATATTAAGGAAAACACAATAATTTCTCATTATGAGCTTGGCAAAAACAGTGCTGGTAAATGGCTAAACAAGGTTGGCCGTGATGTGCTGTTTATCGAGCGCAACCTGAACTTCCTCAAACCCGGCGGTCGTATGGCTATCGTCTTGCCGCAGGGTCGTTTTAACAACTCCAGCGATAAGTACATCCGTGATTTTATTGCGGAGCGCTGCCGCATCCTTGCCGTTGTTGGTTTGCACGGCAATGTATTCAAGCCTCATACCGGAACTAAGACCTCAGTTCTGTTTGTGCAGAAATGGGATGATGTCTTGTGCCCTAAAAAGGAAGACTATCCTATTTTCTTTGCCACCATGCAGAAGCCAAGCAAGGACAATTCTGGCGATAAAATTTATGTGAAGGATCCTGTCACGGGAGAAAATGTTCTTGATCACCATGGACACTTGATTGTTGACCATGATTTATATAGCCATGATGGCTTGACCCCAGACGGTATTGCAGAAGCATTTATTGAGTTTGCAAAAAAGGAAGGTCTGAGTTTTTTTCAATAAGCCCATCCGTTGAACCTTTCGATGAAGCCAAGTACCAGGCTTTGATGGATGGGCTAGATTTTCAAGAAATCAATAAGAGCGAATTAGAAAATGAATTTACTATCGGTGCGGAGTACTATGGGAAAAAATATGTAGAATCCGTTTCTGTGGTAAAACGACAGGCAAAAACTATCCCTCTTGGTCAAATGTGGGTGTTGGCAACGGATGGTGATCATGGATCCCCTGATTATCAAGAGAGCGGCGTGTTATACCTTTTAAGTGAATGTGTCAAAGAGGGATATATCGAAAAATCGAAATGCAGATACATTACCGAAGCGAAGAATCGAGAGTTAAAACGGTCCTGTTTGCATCCTAGGGATATCGTTGTAACTAAAACCGGTGTATACTTTGGTAAAAGCGCAGTCATACCCGAAAGCATACCTGAAGCGAACACAATTGCACATGTGGGTAAAATTACATTGAAACCGCAGTATAATCCGTATTACGTATCCACATTCTTAAACTGCAAGTATGGTTATTATCAGCTAAGAAGACGTGGTATAAAAGCTACACGTCCTGAAATTAAGCTTGTTGAATTCCCAGATATAATAGTCCCGGAGTTTAGCAAAGGGTTATACTCTGCAATCGAATCAACTGTACAAACAGCTAATGCTCTTTATGATGAAGCTGGCAATGTGATCAATCAATCTGAACAAATGCTAATGCAGATTCTTGGCATACCACAAATTACTGATACAGCTGTTTCGATAAAAAAGTTCTCTGATAGCTTTGCGAAAACAGGGCGCCTTGATTCCGAATATTACCACCCAAAATTTGATGTTCTTTTTGATACACTCGCAAAATTTCCTAATATGCAACTTGGTGGAAATGATGGAATTGTTGATATCAAGAAATCTATTGAACCGGGTAGCGAAGCATACAAAGACGAAGGGATTCCTTTTGTTCGTGTAAGCGATGTTTCCAAGTATGGAATTACAGCACCAGAAATTTACCTTTCATATGACGTTGTTGAAAATGTAGACGCATTGTATCCTAAGAAAGATACGATCCTCTTTTCAAAGGATGGCAGTGTAGGGATTGCATACAAGTTAGAACGTGATGAAGATATCATTACATCTGGTGCCTTACTGCACCTAACTGTCAGGAATACAAGTGAAATCCTTCCGGATTATTTGACGTTAGTGCTAAATTCCACTGTTGTTCAAATGCAAGCCGAGCGTGACTCGAACGGAGCTATTATCCAGCATTGGAAACCCTCCGAAATTGAGAATGTTATCGTTCCGGTATTGGATTTGGAAAAACAAAAAGAACTTTCAGAAATGATTCAGAAGTCCTTTGTCCTTCGTCGTCAATCTAAACAACTGCTTGAATATGCAAAGCAGGCTGTGGAAATGGCAATCGAGCAAGGAGAAGATGCTGCGCTGGCATGGCTGAAAGACAAGGTGGAATAACAGTATGCAGGTAGAAAGAAAACACGAGCAATGGAAAGCAATCACTGAGTCTGATTTTGTTACACTTTTCATCAAAACATGGTTTACGTTTATTGCCGTATTGAGAGAATTGAATCCTGATGTCGACGTTTTTACTGAAGATGGCATGCCCCGAGGAGACAAACCCTTCTTGAACGCTTACAAAGAAGGCATAATGCCCATTGTGCAAAAAAATATCAATACGGATGATTTTGCCCAGGAACTCTTTTCGATGTATCCCATTAGTATGCGAAAGGTGATGTATGTTTTTCCACAGTATTTCTTCCAGACCTTTTTCCAAATTAATCGTGAGTTCTCCTATGAGGAGAAGACGATTGATTTGGATAATGATGGAAATTTGAAAGAAAGATATCAAGCAAACCTACATATTGTTGATAAACACATTCTAAAATTCTACTTGGGTATATCCGGCCAGTTCCGCACAACAAAATATAACGAGAGCATCAAAAAAGAAATTGATCTGCGGCCGATCATTCGTGCAGTTGTGGAGAAGCATCGTAATCAAAATCTCATTATCAATGAGACTCAATTTATGCATGACTTTTATGATGCCGTGATGAGAGAGATTTCGGAAAAGCTTCGGAATTATATTGAGGTAACACTTCCGAAGAAAGGGTTTAATCAAACGGTAACCGGAAAAATCAAAGATGCCTGTTTGCGATTGGATACCGCGCTTCGACTTAGATTTGAGTACAACTACAGATATCCCCACGAAGTAGATCCGCAGGCAGCATCAAACTCTTATGCTATCATTTATCAAGTTCCATTCAATGGTTTTGGCCGTTTAGATCGGGAGAACCTCTACGCAACACGCAGAGGTGAATATGCACCGCTAATGGCAACAAAGACCGTGGAGTGGTTTGCTGACTATGTATATGCATTGAGAAATGCTTTGTTCCATGAAATAATCAGCCCATTGGATGAAGAGTGGCAAGCTATTTTCAAATCTGCCTACTTGCTACTAAAACAGGTTTCTGATATTTGCATTTCTTGCATTTCTCAGATAGAGGAATTCCCTCGGACACAAAAAAATGCTGTTTTTGAGTATGCAGAAAAACATAAAGCAGAGTTCTTCGATCCTTTGGCAGATTATGTAGAACTTCTGGATTTCCCTAAAATGAAACTGTCTGATTGGAAAATCGAAAAAGGAAAGATTACGCTCAAAGGATGGTTTTCTGCAACACTCAAGCTCCAACAAGGAGATGCGGAAGCAGTAGAAAATGGGACGGGTTCTATCACTACGGAAGACAAGGGGTTCGATTTTTCCATTACGCTTAGTGATGATTTCAAAATCGCAAAAGACAGAGAGCCGCAGAAAGAGATTATTGAAATCACACTTCAGGGAACCTGATGGTAGGTGTCCTTCTTTTGTACCATAGTACCAAACTTAAAACTAAACATGTACCAAAAGAGCATCCTGTTCGAGTATGGAACAGGATGCTCTTTTACTATGCATATGAACTTTTTAACTTCTGTACAACTCGGACAGAAGTGGGATTCTGAACTTCTGACCAACTTGGTCGAATGTTGTGGTCAAGCATTTTTGTAACAGTTATGGCTAAAAAAATTGCTCATGGTTACGTTGTTGTCCTTGCTTCATACGGGGTGCGGTAACCGTTAAAACTGTGCGGACGAACATGGTTATAATCAACGTATGCAAATTCTTCTACTTTTTGGTAGAGTGCTTCTTCTGTTTCGAACTCGTATAAATTTGTGCACTCATTTTTCAAGGTGTTGAAATAGCGCTCCATCGGTGCATTGTCATATGGATATCCTGCTTTGCTCATGCTCTGTGTCACATGTACTGATTCACAGAATTCGGTATATGCTTTGGACGTATATTGCGGACCTTGGTCGGAGTGCAGGATGAGTCCCTCTTTGACGGTTGGCTGTGATTCCAACGCTTTCCGGAGTGTCCGGATAGCAAGATTGCTAGTAATATTGCGATCTGTTATGCTGGCAATCACGCTTCGGTCATGTAAATCTATAATAGTACAGTTGTAGCGTACTTCATGGTTTGCAAGGAACAGATAGGTAAAATCTATGCACCATTTCCGGTTGATTTCGTCTGCGTAGACATTCTGATTCAGTTTATTATCGAATACCTTATGTGGTTTTCCGTGCTCATATTCCGGCTTTTTGGGACGGACGATGGAATGGAGTCCAAGTTCTGTATTCATATATTTATGAACCGTAACGGCACTGTAAAAATAGCCTTTGCGTTCCAGATAGACTTTCATACTCCGATATCCGTCAACTCCATTGTGATCGTGATAAATCTCCTGGATTTGTGCCTGTACTTTTGCTTTTTGGGTATAGTAATCCGTCTTCCGGTGTTTCAGGTTGTTATAGTATGCGTTTGGACAGATTGCAAGCCTGCGAAGCAGCCAGCGTAAGCCAAACTGTTTATGATGATTTTCAATAAATCGATAAGCCTCTAATCGATTTCCTTTGCAAAGAATGCCGCCGCTTTTTTTAAGAAAAGGTTTTCCTTTCTGGACTCTTCCAGCTCCTTACGCAGTCGGCGATTCTCTTTCATAAGTTCTGCCTCGTTTTTAGTTTCCGGGTCTGCGATGGCTTTAGCTTGGCATTCTTTGCTGAATTCACTGCATCATGCAGAAATACTGGCTTTGGATACGCCGTATTCCGCAGTAATGCTTTTGTAGGTACGTCCTTCATCCAAATGGAGACGGACAATTTTCTTTTTGAATTCGGGTGTGTAACTCCGCGGCATGATGATTCCCTCTTTCCTGTATTTTGATTGTGTCGCATCAGCCACCCTGTTACAACTTTAGTATAGCACTTCACATCACGCTCAAAATCCGTTTACATTACCGAAAGCGGTATGGAACAGGCGCAAAAGCTTCTGGCCCGGTATGGGATCGATGACTGGAAGCGCAGCTGAGAACAAAGGCAGCACTTTTTTGCTCTGAATATGCCAAAAACCCGGTTGCGTATGAACCGCAACCGGGTCTGTCTTTCCGACAATCTGTGTTTTGCCTTTGCAAAACACGGACGTCTGAAAGTTCCCATACGGAAACTTTCTCCCTCTTAAAGCATCAAAACCGCAGCCAAAAACCGCCCCGAAGGGCGGCTCGTTGACAGGTTTCGACTGCGTATGATATGATGCTGATAGACGCTGTTACTTTTGGCGGTCAGACCCTCTTTTCCTTTCCCGCAGTTTGCGGCAGGAAGGAGGTGGCGCATGTACAGAAAAAGGCTTTTCGGCTTTTTATGTGTGCAGTCATCCTGCTGTACATTTTCTGTATAAAAGCGCATTGACCGCTCGGGTGGACTCCGAAACGGTCAATGACTACTTTAAGTTTTTGATCAATTAGGGTCTGACTGCTGTAGCAGTGTCCCTTTATATTTATATAATAGCATACGCTCCGGCTTTGTCAAGGCGACAGGGCTGGAGCTTTTTATTCGATTTTCCATGCCTTCAGCTGCTCCAGATATTCTTTCCGCTCTACCAACGCACTCGCTTCGCCATTATAGTGTTCCCATTATAGCGCACGTTATGACGTTCGTCAAATTATATTCCGATTTCGGAATATAATTTTATTCATCTCGTATGTAATCCGATTCTGGAGTGTTTTCGCAGAAGACGGCGTCCTGTAACCGCAAGATTTTAATCATATTATATCTGTGCCCGCAAGATTTGCCAAAGGCTGATTACGGAAGCCGTAATCGGTCGCGCGGAGGTAGTCTTCAACTGCTCAGCGTCTCAATCTCCCGCTGCGCGTTCCGCAGCGCCGTGTCGATATCCTTCTGCCCGGTCACGCTCTGCCGGAAGGCATCGCACAGGATTTCCTGCTCCCTGCTGGTATCCTGATACGCACCGACCGCAGTTTCCCGATCCAGATATACCATCGGGTCCAGATACGCGCCGTAAAAGCTGTTCCGGTAGATATCCTCCACCTCGCTGTCCAGATATGCAGGCATCATCTGCTCCGCCGCCATGATCTTCGCACCCTCGGCCCCCGCCGCAAAGCGGATGAACTCCCACGCCAGCTCCTGCTGCTGCGAGGATCGGCAGATGCCCATGCTGGTCTGGATAACGGTTTCGCTGCTCTTCTGGTCCTCCGCCCAGGCCGGCGCTTCCGTCACGCCCCAGCGAAAATCAAACCGCCCCGCCCGATAGTCGGTCATCAGATAATTCAGATACCACGTACCGCCGATGTACATGCCGTACTGCCCCAGTTCAAAGCACTGCTGCTGTATATCCTGCGCGATGCAGGTGCTGTACTGCGGCATGCACCGTTCCTGCTGCATCTGCTGTACCCAGCCGATGATCTGCCGCATGCTTTCCGCATTATCATAACCGCCGTTTTTTCCCGTTGCAAGCCACTGAATATCCATCGGCAGCGACATCATCGCGTACTCGCCCTCGCTCAGGCTGCTCTTCATCTGCTGCGCCAGTTCATGCACCTGCTCCCATGTCAGTCGCTCCTTCGGATACGGAATGCCTGCCCGGTCAAACAGCTCGCAGTTGTACAGCAGCACATAACGATCCCGCCGGTAGGGAATTCCGTACTGATGTCCGTCAAACTGCATCTGCACCAGCTCCGCGCTGTCCCGCAGGTCATGTCCGTACTGCGCGAGCAGTTCGTCGAGCGGCTGCGCAATGCCGTATTCATACAGCTTGTACAGCGAGTCCATCGTACGGCAGAGAAACACATCGGTCTGCCTGCCGCTCAGCAGCCGCGCCTGCATTTTCTGGTCGTAGTAGGCATCCGGATAGCTGACCACCTCGACCTGCACATCGGGATGGCTGTCCTCAAACGCCCGTATCAGCTTCCAGTCATAGCTGGTCTTGTCGTAGTCCCACAGCACCACGGTAAGCATTGTCCTGCGCGGGACATCTGCGATATTGCTCTGCGCGGTGCAGCCGCACAGAGCGAGCAGCGCCGCCAGCAGCAGCAGTCCTTTTTTCCGCAACGCTATCCCTCCCGACGCTGATTTTTGAACTCGACGGGCGTCATGCCCGTGACTCTCTTGAAAATACGGCTGAAATAGAATTTATCCTCATAGCCAACCATCTGTCCGACGCGGTACACCTTTGCATCCGTGAGCAGCAGCAGTTCCTTCGCCCGCTCAATACGGTACTCCATCAGCAGCTCGGTATAGCTTTTCCCGGTAAACTTCTTGAGCAGCGTGCTGAAATACGACGGATTCAGGCTGACCGCCCGTGCCGCCTCCTGCAGGGACGCTGCTTCGCGGTAATGCGCCGCGATCCAGTCCTGCGCCATGCCTACGATCTTCGCACCGCCTTTTTCGCTCTCTCGAAGGAGAAAATCAGACAGATCCTGCCGGAGCGCGTCAAGCCATGCGATTACCTCGCCCAGCGTTTCCATGTGCAGCAGCTCCTCATAACTGCGGCAGCTGTTTGTCAGTACCGTGCGTATCGGCAGTTCATTGCGCTCGAAATGCTCCTGCACGATGTACAGCAGCTCGAGCGCGATCGCACGCACAGTGGAACGGCTGAGCGCCAGCCGCTGCATATCGGTTTTGAGCCGCGCAAACACTCGCTCCAGCTCCTCCGGCGTGCCGGAAACCAGAATTTCGCTGAGCTCCGCACGCACACCGGACAGGCTGTAGCTGTCCTGCCTCGTCTGCTCCATATCCTGCCGCCACAGCAGCACACCGTCATGCGATGCATAAAACCGCTGCGACACGGCTGCATTTGCCCGCCAGAATGCCTCCTTGATGCCGGCGCCGCCCGGCTGCATGCTGCTGCCGACCAGCACCGTACACGAGAGCTCCAGATATTCATGCAGCATTTTGCGCAGCCTCTTCGCCAGCCGCAGAACCGCCTCGTCCGGCGCCGGTGACGGCGCAGTCAGCAGGACATCAAACTCACCGGTACGCCCGGAAAAACAGTAGCCGCAGCAGACATCGCTGACGATCTCCTCCGTGATGGTAACGACCGAAATACGCAGCGTCTGTATCTCCTCTGCGGTGGCTTCCTCAAAGCGGTACACCTCGCCCACCTTGATTACCATGCAGTACACCGGACGGCCCTCCAGATGAATCTCCAGTTCACGCATGGACTGCTCCAGCTGCTGTCCGTTCATGTAGTAATTAGAAACCACATCCCACAGAAAATTCTGACGCAGCAGCGCACGGCTCTTCTCGTCGTCACCAGAAAACAGCGGCGAGGCGGCAGTATTCTCCGCAGCAATGGCGCGCAGGCTGTGCAGCAGCTCCTCCGGATTGAGGTTCAGCTTGAGCAGATAGTCCCGTGCGCCCAGCTTGAGCGCCTGCTTGACCAGTTCGAACTCGTCGTAGCTGCTCAGCACCAGAATTTCCGGCGGCGTGCTCTGCTGCCGCAGCTGACGGATGAGCTCGATGCCGTCCATGCCCGGCATTTTGATATCAGTAATGACGATGTCCGGCTTCTTTTCCTGTACGAGCTGCATCGCCTCCAGTCCGTTCGCCGCCTCCCCGACCAGAACGAAGCCGTTTTCTTCCCAGTTAATGACGGTTTTAAGTCCAATGCGAACCATCGTGTCGTCATCCGCGATCAGTATGCGCGGTTTTCTCATTTGCTCTCCCCCATTTCCCGCAGGTGTACCGTCACACAGGTACGAACGTGCTCCTCGCTCTCAAAGAACAGTCCGCAGTCCTCGCCGTACAGCATGCGCAGACGTTCATCCACATTGTGAACGCCGATGCTGCCCTGCGTCACCTGTTCATGACGCTGAAGGCGCTGTAAGATCTCCGGCGGAATACCTGCTCCGTCGTCCTCAACAGAGATGTAGATCTCCCGCTTTTCTCTCCATGCCGTCAGACGGATCGTGCCGCCGTGATGCGGCGCGGCTTCAATGCCATGCAGAATGGCGTTTTCGATGAGCGGCTGAAGCAGAAAGCGCTGAAGCCGTAGATCGAGCAGGCTCTCATCCTGCACATCGACCTCATACTCAATGTTCCCCTTGTAGCGAATGTTCTGAATATAGATGTACTGCTCCAGCAGAGCCAGCTCCTCCCGCAATGTGATCTGCTCCTCTGCCTTGCTCAGGCTTGACCGCAGGATGCTGCCCAGCGCCTCCGTCATATTCTGAATACCGCGTGACCCCTGCATGACCGCCATCATCTTGATCGAATTGAGTGTATTGTAAATGAAATGCGGATTGATCTGCGCACGGAGCATACGGACCTCGGCCTTGCGTTTTTCCTTTTCCTGCTGTACGCGGCTGTCCAGCAGCGCACGGATATCGTCCTGCATCTGCTCGATGCCCTGCTCCAGCCGGGCATATTCCTGCACGCTGTCGCGCGGCAGCGCACAGTCGAACTGCCCCTGCGCAATACGATCTACCGCGTCCGCCATGCTCCGTATCGGCTGCACCAGCCGCTCCGCGAACACGGATGCCAGAATAAGCGCCAGCAGCAGCGCCAGCACACCGACTACCACGAACGCCTGCAGCAGAATGCTGCGCTGCTGCGCAAACTCGTAGGTCGAGACCGCTTCTACAATGCACCAGTCATATACGCTCGAGCTCCTCTTGAAAAACTGGTATGGTGCATCCCACAGCCTGTGTTCCTCATTCATCGCCATGCGGCGCAAATCCTGTTCTGTATGGGCCGACAGCCTTTTCCAGCCGTCGCTGCGCACGACATACGAATCTGTCGTATCGACCAGACAGAACGCTGTGTTCTTCTGACCGAGCAGCGCATCACCGATGTTGGTCAGCACGGCCTCGCGCAGCAGGATGACGAGATAACCGGCGGTTCTGCCGGTGGTCTCATCGATAATACGGCGGCTATACGGCAGTACGGTCTCATACTGGCTGAACCGGCACGGATTATCTGCACCGCTGCCCCAGCAGGCAATGCCGCCGTCTGCGAAAAATGCGTCACTGCAAAAAGCACGGTACACCGCATCCCGATCGACCAGCGCCGCCTCCTTGCCGCGTCGGATATCCAGACCGTTTTCTCCGATCAGATAAAGCGACAGAATATCCTCCGTAACCGTTACGAACTGAAACTGCTCGTCCAGCATAGACGCAACCGCCATTGTCTCCGCCGGAGCAAATGGATCATCTGCCAGCATCAGCGCGCGTATCTGCCCGTTCTGACAGATCTGGTTTGCGAACTCCTCCACGCGCATCGCATTTTCCTCGATCTTTTCAATCGCATACTGCAAATTCTTCGTGTTCTCCCGCTCGAGATTGTTACGCAGCACACGCTGCTCGGAGACGAAATAGTACGCACTGAATATCAGGCACACCAGAACCGCAGCCAGCATGAAAAACAAAAACAGCTGCTGCTTCATAGTCGGTTTTGTCCGGCGGATTTTCATGGCTGCACCTCCGTGAGTTGATGGATTTATTATAGCACATCCGGGGCGGAAAACGAAAGAGCAGACCCTGCCAGTTGGCAGGGTCTGCATGCAAATGAGAGGGGAAATTTACGGATTGTAAACGAGTGTGCCGTCTGCATTGCGGCTGTAGTGACTCAGCCAGTTGTTCCATACACGGTCAGAGTGCTCGGGCATGGTAGCGTGCGGCATGTAATCTACGATCTCCGCCTGTACCATCGGAACGCCATTCTTCTCACAGGTCATGGTGTACCAGCGGCCGGACTTCGTAAACGCGCCGCCGTTCTGCCAGTCAAGGCTGCCCTTGGTTTCATTGCCGCCGTTGATCTTGCTCCAGTCCAGAGAACCGGTGCAGTCATTCAGCGCGAACCAGTCGCTCAGCGTCTTGCCGGAGGAATTTTCCTCTGCCAGCGGAACCGGGCAGATTGCCCATTCGGTGCCGCCTTCGGTACCTGCTGCCATGTAAACCGGAACGCCCGGGTAGCTGCCCTTTGCCTTGGTCGCTTCTGCCTGCTCAAATACAGCTGCGTTGAAGATGAAACCGGACAGCGGTGCAACTGCCGCGAACATCTCCGGCTCATTCAGCGCCAGTACGTGCGTCATCTGAGAGCCCCAGGAATGACCGGTTGCATAAACTCGGCCGGTGTCGATAGAATAGGTTTTCTCCAGATCGTTCAGCATGTACTTGAAGAATTCGATTTCGTCCATGCGGGTCGGGTCCATTGCAATATTCCATGCGGGGAACGGTGCATTGCCGTTTTCGGAAATGCTGCCCGGGATTGCCGACGGGAATACAACGATGAAGCCCTTTTCGTCCGCGACCTTGTGCCAGTCGGTCTGACCAGCGTAAACGCCGCCGTTCAGCGTGTAGCCATGGTTTGCAAAGACGACCGGCGCCTTCTGCTGTACGTGCTGCGGTACATATACATACCACTCACGCATCCAGCCGCCGACTTTTTCGTAATGGCGGGTCATATGAAGGTCTGCGATCGGGTCCTTGGTAACGCGCAGGTCACCGCCCGGGTCTGCCATCCAGCGGCGTACGCCGAACAGGAAGTCATTCCAGATCGTGCTCTCCGTGTTTTTCGGAGCGCTCTCGCTCGTCCAAATGCGGTACGCTGCGGTATCGCGGTTGATCTTGTACGCATTCTCGTCTGCGGTCCACCCCGCCGAGCGGGTGTACTTGGTGATATTGCCGTCTGCTGCCTTGTCGCTGTCGGTGATATGATCCGCAGCCTTCCAGTATGCCAGTGCGTTTGCATTGTTGTCGACCGAACCGATCATCCATACCGGAAGCGGCAGCGTGCTCTTCGGGATCGTGCTCTTGCGGGTGGAGGACTCCACATCATTGTAGCCGTTCAGGCTGGAGGCCATCTTCGCACCGTTTTCTGCAATCCAGTCAGCATCAACCGAACCGGCATCGACCGTGGCCAGGCCTGCCCATACGGCTGTCTGATCCATTGCTGCCATCTGTGCGATAGTGCCGCCTTCGCCGTAGCCTACCATGTAGTTTTTCGCCTCATGGATGCAGTACATCGTGCGGCCGGAGGCTGCTGCATAGACCTTGTTCACGTAGTCAATATCTGCTGCACGTTCTGCTGCACTCGTGCCATAGGTCAGGCCATTCAGATAAACAACGATGAACTTTTCCTGCTGCTTGGTCCAGTCTGCATCGATTGCCTGCGTATCCGTGCTGTCCGCAAGCGCTTTCCATGCGTCGAACTTGCTCTCGCCCTTGTTCGGCAGAACAAATACGCCTGCGCAGGATTCGCGTGCGCCTTCCGGCACATAAGAGGTAAAGGTGCGGGTTTCGCCGTTAGCCAGCGTTACGGTTTCCGTGTGCTCGCCGGTGTACATCGTTGCATACGGGTTTTCCGGGTCGATATGGGTGCGGACTACGACCGTGTATTCCTTCTCGGTGGTGCCGTCCTTTGCAATTACCTTGACCGTGAAGTTAGTCAGACCGTTCTTGAGCTTGCCCACATAAGTCTTGCCCGACTCTGCGGCTTCGCCGTTAATAGTGATCTTCGCGCCGGAGGAAGCTGCGGTCGGAACGATCTCGATCGAAGTCGTGTTCTCGTCCACCTCAGCGACAAAGCTGGTGGTGTTCTTGCGGGTCGGCTTAGTGCCGTCCGTCGGGTACTGCCAGTTTACATTGATGCCGAAATTCGGGTCGTTCCAAAGCAGGTTGCCCTTCTCGCCCTTCTTGTGTACGGACAGGTTGGAAAGATCTGCAATCTTGTTCTGATTGCCGTCGCGGTAGCCGTCGGACAGATAATTCTGCTTGTTAACGTTAATGCCGACCCAGTTGATGTCCTTCAGGCGGTCGCCGACTACGACAGTCTTGGTGTTTTCCAGATATCCCTTATAGCTGTCCAGCGTGCGCAGAGTCGGGGTCGTAGCGTCCCAGCCTTCGTCAACGACCTTCTGCACCGCCGTCTGGAGATTGTCCAGATAGCTTGCCGTGCCGTCCAGTACAACGTCGTTGTGACCGGTGAGGATGCGCTTTACCGTGCCGAGGCTGTCAACGCGCTCCAGCGCGATCTGAAGCGAGGACAGGTAAACGTCCATCGAGTCCGCGAAGAACGTCGGGGACAGGTTTGCGAACTGCATCCAGAACGAATCCGTGATGTGTGCGCGGTTGTTGCCGATCTGGTCGGTCGTGAACAGGTTGCCGGTCGCGGTATCGAACAGCATGATGCCTGCCACCTGGTGTCCCGGCAGCTCGATTACATTAAATTTCGTGCCGCCCATGTCGTAAACGTCACCGTTTTTCAGTGTTGCCAGCTGTGCATCATAGGCTGCGCTTGCAGCGGCCTCATCTGCGAACATGCCGGAGGCTACGCCAAACTGCTTGACATAATCACGCAGCACCTCAATACCGCGCTCGTTGACATAAACCTTAGCGCCCAGATCCTTGTTTTCCTTGCACAGGAACTGATGCGTCATCTGCACGTGATCCGGGTGCGGGTGGCCGATGATAAGGTCGATCGGCTTGCCTGCG
>UMGB01068132.1_pt1 | contig 35669 bp, 29 predicted proteins | sample 1965161 | NCBI WGS metagenome assembly UMGB01 (sample SAMEA4836060, study PRJEB28245) | human gut metagenome | biome: gut microbiome; material: fecal sample | place: Denmark | collected 2008
GGATTTTGCCCTCTTCTTCCGATGAGTACCGATGGCAAACCGGTGAGCTTCGTCACGCAGATTTTGCAGATAAAAAGCTATCGGCGACTGAAACGGCAAAGCGAAACTTTCTTTGTCTTTCATATGGTAAAACTCTTTTCCGGCATTACGTTCCGGCCCCTTGGATATGGCGATAATAGCAATGCCGTCGAGGTCAAAGTTTTTCAGGCTTTCATGCACCGCATTCAACTGCCCGCGCCCGCCGTCGAGCAAAATAACGTCCGGACGGTTGCTTGCGTCCATCCTTGCAAAACGACGGCTCAACACCTCTTTCATCATTGCAAAGTCATCATTGGTGATTTCTGAATTTTTGATATTGAAAGTACGGTAGCTCTTCTTGTCAAAACCGTCCGGCGTCGCCACAACCATCGCGCCTATGGCATAGCTTCCCTGATTGTGGGAATTGTCGTAGATTTCAATTCGCTGCGGTATTCTGGGCAGCCCGAAAATTTCTTTAAACTCTTCCAGATTGCTTTTTACGCTCGCCATCATTGCAATCCTCCGGTCAATCGAGGCCTTGGCGTTTTCCGCAACGTTTTTTACAATCGCCGCCTTGTTCCCTTTTTGATAAGTGTTGATTTTGGCGCCGATTGCCTTTTCCAAAAATTCTTTATTCTCCAACGGCTCTGACACGATAATTTCCTTTGGAGGCAGATGACTGCTGTAAAAGCTTCCCAAAAAGGCTTCCAAAACTTCCGCATTGCCGGCATCCTCCACCTGAGCCGGAAAATACGGCGTATTTCCGCAGTTTTGACCGGAGCGGATAAAAAATATCTGGATGCATACAACGTCATTCTTGCGGGCAATCGCCACCACGTCGCAAGACTTGATGTCGGCATATTCGACATTGTGAGTGGACTGTACATTAGTCAACGCGCGAATACGGTCACGATAAACCAATGCCGTTTCATAATCCTGCTGTGCGCTGGCCTCCTGCATTTTTGCGGAAAGCTCGGCTTGAATCTTAGAATTCCGCCCCTCCAGAAAATCAATCGCCTCGTTCACCAGCCGGCGATAATCCTCTTTGGATATCCGCCCCACACACGGAGCCGAACAACGTTTGATTTGATACATCAGACACGGCCGCTCACGGTTTTTAAACACGCTGTCACGGCATGAACGCAGCAAAAAAGCTTTTTGCAAAATATCAACCACGCTGTTGACCGCCATCACGCTTGCAAACGGCCCGAAATATTTATTCTTGTCCGCCCGGGAACCGCGATACTTGCGCAGGCAGGGAAAATCCGACCCCACGTCAATCATCAGATGAGGAAAGCTTTTGTCGTCTTTTAAGAGAATATTGTAACGCGGCTTAAACTTTTTAATCAGCTCGTTTTCCACCAGCAAAGCCCGCGCCTCGCTTTCCACGATGATAAATTCCATACGTTTAATCTGTGCCACCATACGCTGCAAACGCACCGGCAGTTTGTTCAGATGAGAATAAGCGACAATCCTCTTTTTTATGTTTTTGGCTTTGCCGACATATAAAACTTCTTCGTCCTCTCCGATCATTCGATAAACGCCGGGATCTTCGGGAGCTATTTTTATATGTCTGGTCAGATTGGCCAGACCCTGTTTAATATCAATCAAAAGCTGATTCCTTTCCCTTATATTTTAGAGTACCGACGTTCATATTTCAAGACCTTGTTCCACTTTTGATAAGATCACGCGCCGAACCTTTTGTCCAACAGAAGCTGTAAAAACAAAAAAATGTGCCCATATATTGACAAAACACGATTTTCGACATATTATGTCAAAAATCTTTGGAGCGGAGAATAAATATGTCTGACACAAAAACAGCAAGCAACTATATTGACGGAAGCATCCTGCGAACCGAAATCAAAAATTACAAACATCTGCTTAAAAGCAAGATACCCCAAAACCGATATTTTGCAGAAACAGCGCGCTATCGTGCGGAAAGCGTCTTGGAACGATTTGTCGACGGCGATTTGCAACTTGAGCCCAAAGACTATGACACAATGGAAAAATACATCATCGCCTTTTGCAAAATCCGCCGCAAAACCGTTAACAAACTGGGATACAATGCTTTTGAGCGCCTCAACCTCATCAGTCAGGAACAACGTTACATCAACCCCAATGCTCCTTACATATCACGTTTGTTCAAAAAAATAAATCTATCGGTCAAATATCGCTTAGACAGCTGGTCTGACAGTATTTATAATTTGAAGCATGTTTCTTCAACCTTGAAGCCTGCCGAAAACTGGTTGAAAAAAAACAAAAAATATCTGCTTATCGGCACCGCCGGATTAGTCGTCGGTCTGGGAAGCTTTTTGGGATTTCAGAAAAAATCTTCGGCTGCTCAGGAACCGAAAATTCCGGCGCCGGCCGTCCAAACCTCAAAACACGCTGACACTGTCGTTCAACCCCAAAACGAAACCTCAACGTTGAAACTCCACGCCGATTCAATTTGGAAAAACTACTATGACACCGCCTTGCAAATTCATCTGGGACAAGACGGCCGTGACAAACTGTACCGGCAAGTTGAAAAGATGATAAAAACATCTTCCCTTTCGCTGGAAGACGGCGCTTCAATAGAAAGCTACGCTCACGCGCTGACCATGTATCGTCTGATTCAGCCTAACGGGAGCGCCAACGCTTTTCTGCAAAAAGCACTGCAACAAAACCAAAGCCTCTCCCCAAGCGAACAAAACAAGCTTGCCCACCTCCTCGCGCAGGCAGGCAAAAAAGGCGAAAAACTGAAGGGAACGTCCTCATACAGCAATTTTAACAAACAGCACAAAAACCTTAAGGACAAACACATCAAAAACCTCAAGCAGCTGCACCGGTTGAAAAAGCAGCTCGGCCGTTAATTAGTTGATGACGTTTTTTCATTTGTCCCTGACCTAAAAAAACGAACTTCTCCTCAAAACATCTGCAAAAAAAAGCTGATTACCAGAAAGGCAATCAGCTTTTTTTTCGAAACTGTTTTATCAAACCTAAATTTTATCAGCTCTGCCGAAAAAATTCATTGCGTCTGAAGAATCAGTGCATGCGTCCCAATGCATTCGACAAACGGCACCAGGCGCTGTATTCTTTAGCCATCAGTTCGTAATTTTTCTTTGAGACCGTAAGTGTAACCCGTCCCGAACCGGAACATTGATGAACACTTTGCAACAAACGATCCGCTTCATGCAGACCGGATTGAACTTTCGTCCGCAACTGCTTAATGTCTTCCTCGGACATCTCCTGCAATACCGCAACAATCGAATCTCTGCGAAAATCCGCCGTATAAGAAGGAAGTACCTCTTTTTTCTTATAAACAGCCAACTTTACCGAACGACCAGCCAAAATTTCTTCAATTAAGTTTCTAAGTTCCATAACAATTAAATTTAGATGTAATAAATAATATTAATAATTCGCGATAATGCGAATACCATAACACATCGCCAGTAAAAAACAATAAAAAAAAACTTTCGATTTCTCGAAAGGTCTTTTTTATTACAAAATCTAAAGCACCACCTGATGCCATAACATTCCGTAATAACATCATTGCCTGGATTTGAGGCTGCTCCGTGAAAACACGGCGCCTCAAATCCGACAATGATACAAGCTTTATTCGGCAGGAGTTTCAGCTGCTGCTTCGGCCTCATGCTGAGCATGTTCCAAAGCCTGAGCTTGCTGAGCTTCTTCCTTAAGAGACTGAATCTCTTTGTCGTTCTGAGCGGCAACTTTCTTCAAAGCTCTCAGAACCGTACCGGTACCGGCCGGAATCAAACGACCGACGATAACGTTTTCTTTCAAGCCCTTCAGGCTGTCAACCTTGCCCTCGACCGCAGCTTCGGTAAGAACGCGGGTCGTCTCTTGGAACGATGCGGCAGAGATAAACGACTTGGTCTGCAGCGAAGCTTTGGTAATACCAAGCAAAATCGGATCGGCAGTTGCCGGCGTTTCGCCGTTGGCAATAACCTTGGCATTTTCCGCTTCAAAGATATCTCGGTCAACCTGCTCGCCTACCAGGAAGGTCGTATCGCCCGGAGTGAGGATTTCAACCTTGCGCAGCATCTGCGAAACAATAACTTCGATATGCTTGTCGTTAATCTTAACACCTTGCAGACGGTAAACGTCCTGAACTTCCTTAACCAGATATTCAGCAAGTTTCTCAACGCCGAGAACTCTCAAAATATCATGCGGAGCCGGTGTTCCTTCTACCAGCGCGTCACCCTTCTTGACGATATCCCCATCCTGAACGGCCAGATGACGGCCTTTCGGAATCAGATATTCAATCGGCTGACCCTTGGTCGGAACGACGGTAATTCTCTGCTTGGCCTTATAGTCCTTGCCAAACTCAACCATACCGTCAATATCCGAGATGATTGCCGGATCTTTCGGACGGCGGGCTTCAAACAGCTCGGCAACACGCGGCAGACCACCGGTAATATCCTTGGTCTTTGAGCTTTCGCGAGGAATACGGGCAATAACGTCACCGACTCTGACCTCGTCTCCGCTATCAACCGAAAGAATTGCATCGGCAGACATATAATAACGAACTTCCTTGCCGTTGTCATAAGTTACCGGTTTACCTTTGGCATCTTTCAGAACGATACTGGGTTTCAAACCGGCACTGGAAGAATTTGAACGCCAGTCAATAACCACTTTGGAAACGATACCTGTCGTTTCATCTGTAGTTTCTCTGACCGACACGTTGTTAATCAAGTCAACCAGTTCAACCTTACCGGCTTTTTCGGTAATGACCGGAATGGTAAACGGATCCCACTCGGCAACTTTCTGACCCTTTTTGACTTTAGAGCCTTCCGCTACCAAAATCTTGGTACCGTACGGAACATGGTGACGCGATTTTTCACGGTCATTGGCATCCACGATAACAATTTCGCAGTTACGGGACAATACAATGCCCTGTCCTTCGGAATTGGTTACCAGGTGATTGTTTTCCAGCTTCAGAATACCGGCGAACGGAACTTCAACGGAAGCCTGTTCGGCGCCTTTCTGAGCGGCACCGCCGATGTGGAACGTTCTCATGGTCAGCTGTGTACCGGGTTCACCGATGGACTGAGCGGCGATAACACCAACCGCCTCACCGACGTTAACCGGAGTACCGCGAGCCAAATCACGACCGTAACAAGCGGCACAAACGCCGTCTTTGGTTTCGCAAGTCAGAACCGAACGGATTTTAACCTGTTCAACACCGGCTTTTTCAACAACTTCAACATCGTTTTCGTCAATCAGCTTGCCTTTCTGAACCAGAACCTCACCGGTTTCGGGATGAACGATGTCTTCCTGAATGGTACGTCCCAGAATTCTCTCGCCGATGGATACGATAACGTTACCGCCGTCGACAACCGGACGGACAATAATGCCTCTTTCCGTACCGCAGTTGGTTTCGGTAATAACCACATCTTGGGCAACGTCGACCAGACGACGGGTCAGATAACCGGAGTTAGCGGTCTTCAAAGCGGTATCGGCCAAACCTTTACGGGCACCGTGGGTAGAATTGAAGTATTCCAACACGGTCAGACCTTCTTTAAAGTTTGAAATAATCGGCTGTTCGATAATTTCGCCTGACGGCTTAGCCATCAAACCGCGCATACCGGCCAACTGACGCATCTGGGCGGCAGAACCGCGGGCGCCGGAGTGAGCCATCATATATACGGAGTTGATATAACCGTGATCCGTCTTCGAAATGTTTTTCATCATTTCGTCAGCAACCTTATCGGTGCAGGCAGCCCAGATATCAACGACCTTATTGTATTTTTCACCCTTGGTGATAAGACCGTTCTGATACTGCTGTTCAAACTCTTTAACCTGTCTCTCGGTTTCTTCAACCAAAGTCTGTTTTGCATCGGGAACGATCAAATCGTCTTTACCGAAAGAGATACCGGCCTTACATGCGTTCTGGAAGCCCAGAGTCATGATGCGGTCGACAAACATAACGGTTTCTTTCTGGCCGCAGTGGCGGTAAATGGTATCAATGATTTCACCGATTTCCTTTTTACGCAGCAAACGGTTAACCAAAGAGAAAGGAACATTCTGATGTTTCGGCAGCGTCTCGGAAACAATGATGCGTCCCGGCGTGGTCTCAATCAGGCCTTTCTTAAGCTCGCCGTTGTCGTCCACATATTCGAGACGGCATTTAATCTTGGCGTGCAGGTCCACAACTTTCTCATTCAGAGCCAGCTGAACTTCGTTGAAGTCAGAGAAGACCATTCCTTCGCCGGCCATGCCTTCAGCATCATAGGTCAGGTAGTAGATACCCAGAACCATATCTTGGGTCGGAACGATAATTGGTTTACCCGAAGCCGGAGACAAAATGTTGTTGGTCGACATCATCAAGACGCGAGCCTCCAACTGAGCCTCGATAGACAACGGAACGTGAACAGCCATTTGGTCACCGTCGAAGTCGGCGTTGAACGCGGTACAAACCAGCGGATGCAGGTGAATGGCCTTACCTTCGACCAATACCGGTTCAAATGCCTGAATACCCAGACGGTGCAGCGTCGGCGCACGGTTCAGAAGAACCGGATGCTCACGGATAACTTCTTCAAGAATATCCCATACTTCCGGACGTTCTTTTTCAACCATGCGTTTGGCTGCCTTTATGGTTGTAGCGTGACCGTACAGTTCCAATTTTGCATAAACGAACGGTTTGAACAATTCCAAAGCCATTTTCTTCGGCAAACCGCATTGGTGCAGTTTCAGCTCCGGACCAACCGTAATAACCGAACGGCCGGAATAGTCAACGCGTTTACCCAACAGGTTCTGACGGAAACGGCCCTGTTTACCTTTCAGCATATCGGACAGAGACTTCAGCGGACGTTTGTTGGTACCGGTAATCGCGCGGGCGCGGCGACCGTTGTCAAACAAAGCATCGACAGATTCCTGCAGCATTCTCTTTTCGTTGCGGATGATGATATCCGGAGCATGCAACTCGATTAATCTCTTCAAACGATTGTTACGGTTGATAACGCGACGGTATAAATCGTTCAGGTCAGAAGTCGCAAAACGACCGCCATCCAACGGAACCAACGGACGCAGCTCAGGCGGAATAACCGGCAATACGGTCAGAATCATCCATTCCGGCTTGGTATTGGATTCGATGAAAGATTCGATAATCTTCAAACGTTTTACCAGCTTTTTGCGCTTTGCTTCCGAAGCATTGTCCTTCAGCTCTTCGCGAATAGCCGTTCTTTCTGCTTCCAGGTCAATCTGAGACAAAATCTCGCGTAAAGCTTCGGCACCGATTCCGGCACGGAAAGCATCTTCGCCGTACTCGTCAATCGCTTCCTGATACTGTTCTTCAGTCAACAGCTCGTTAACGCCGAGAGGAGTCAGACCCGGTTCGATAACAATGTAGCTTTCGAAATAAAGCACACGTTCCAAACTCTTCATCGGAATATCCGTCAACATCGCAATACGAGACGGCAGCGATTTCAGGAACCAGATGTGTGCAACCGGAGCGGCCAGTTCAATATGGCCCATTCTCTCGCGGCGGACTTTGGACAAGGTAACTTCTACACCGCACTTTTCGCAAACGACGCCGCGGTATTTCATTCTCTTGTACTTGCCGCACAAGCACTCGTAGTCTTTTACCGGACCGAAAATACGGGCGCAGAACAGACCGTCTCTTTCCGGCTTAAAGGTACGATAGTTAATGGTTTCAGGTTTCTTGACTTCACCATAAGACCATGAACGAATTTGTTCAGGAGATGCGATGGAGATTTTAATCTGGTCAAAAGATTCACCTGATACCTGCTGACCAAAATATTTCATAATGTCATTCATATTTCAAAAACTCCTTTTCCTTAAACTTCTTCGTTCAACAATTCAACATTCAGACACAAAGACTTAATTTCCTTGACCAAAACGTTGAACGACTCAGGAATGCCGGCTTCAAAGCTGTCATCACCGCGAACGATGGATTCATAAACTTTGGTACGACCATTCACATCATCGGACTTAACGGTCAGCATTTCCTGCAAGGTGTAAGCGGCACCGTAAGCCTGCAGCGCCCAAACTTCCATCTCACCGAAACGTTGTCCGCCGAACTGGGCTTTACCGCCCAGAGGCTGTTGAGTAACCAAGCTGTACGGACCGACCGAACGGGCGTGCATCTTTTCATCAACGATGTGGTGAAGTTTAATCATATAAATTATACCAACAGTGACTTTACGGTCAAATTTTTCACCGGTACGGCCGTCATACAAATCAATCTGACCGGAAGTCGGCAAGCCGGCTTTTTCCAGCATCATATTGATGTCGTCACCGGTAGCGCCGTCGAATACGGGAGTAGCCATCGGTACGCCGCGCTTCAGATTCGGAATCATCAAGTCGAGTTCTTCGTCTGACAGCTTTTCGATTTCGCGCTTATACTGCTTTTCACCGTAAACGTCTTTCAACTTGGCGCGCAGCTCTTTCTCCGTTTTCTGTCCGGCCTTAACCTGTTCCCACAGCTCGTTAATCTGTTCACCGAGCTTTTTAGCAGCCCAGCCGAGGTGGGTTTCAAGAATTTGACCGACGTTCATACGGGAAGGCACGCCGAGCGGATTCAATACGATGTCAACCGGAGTACCGTCTTCCATATACGGCATGTCCTGAAGCGGCAATACGCGGGAAATAGTACCTTTGTTACCGTGACGTCCGGCGATTTTATCACCTGATTGAATCTTACGTTTGGTAGCAATAAACACTTTGACCATTTTCAAAACGCCCGGCAGCAGATCATCACCGCGCTGAACTTTCTCAACCTTGTCTTCAAAGTGTTTCTGAATCTTGTCCAGACGAGCGTCATAAGCCGTCAGCAGCTCTTCAACCTTGGCCATAACCTCTTCGTCTTTAACGACGATTTTACGCCACTGGGAAGACGGAATGCCATTAAGAGCTTCCTCATCCAAAGTAGAGTTCTTGGAGATGCCCTTCGGAGCGTCTACGACTTTGTGACCCAAAATCATAGATTTCAAACGGGCTTCAAAGTTACGGCGGATAATGGCGATTTCGTCATCGCGGTCCTTGGCCAGTTGAGAAATTTCTTCCTGTTCAATGGACAAAGCGCGTTCGTCTTTCTCAACGCCGCGGCGGGAGAAGACGTGAACGTCAACCACAATACCTTCAATACCCGGCTGTACGCGAAGAGAAGTGTCGCGAACATCGCTGGCCTTTTCGCCAAAGATGGCGCGCAACAGTTTTTCTTCCGGCGTTACCGGAGATTCGCCCTTCGGCGTAACCTTGCCGACCAGAATGTCGCCGGCTTTGACTTCGGCACCGATGTAAACAATACCGGCCTCATCAAGATTACGCAAAGCCTCTTCACCGACATTGGGAATATCACGGGTGATTTCTTCCTGACCCAATTTGGTATCGCGGGCCATAACCTCAAATTCCTCAATATGCAGAGAAGTAAAGACATCGTCGCGGGAAATACGCTCGGACAACAAAATAGCGTCTTCGTAGTTCAAACCGTTCCACGGCATAAAAGCAACCAAAACGTTTTTACCCAAAGCCAGCTCGCCCATATCAGTACACTGACCGTCAGCCATAATGTCACCGGCTTTAACCTCGTCGCCCACTTTTACCAGCGGAACCTGGTTAATGCAGGTATTTTGGTTAGAACGGCGGAATTTGGACAAGCGGTAAATGTCAACGCCGGCATCGGCAGCATGTTCGTCATTGGAACGAACCACGATACGGTTGGCGTCAACCGCATCAACGATACCGTCGTGCTTACAAACCACCGTAGCGCCGGAATCTTTGGCGACCACGGCTTCAACGCCGGTACCGACCAACGGAGCTTCCGAACGCAGCAAAGGCACGCCTTGGCGCTGCATGTTGGAACCCATCAAAGCACGGTTCGCATCGTCGTTTTCCAAGAACGGAATCAGCGCGGTTGCAACTGATACCAACTGTTTCGGAGAAACGTCGATAAAATCGATTTCTTCAGGATGAGCAAACTCAAATTCGCCGGCTTTGCGGCAGGCAATCAAATCCTGCTCGAAATGACCGTCGTCTTTAACTTTTGCATTGGCTTCCGCAATTTTGAACTTGCCTTCTTCGTTAGCCGAAAGATAAACGACTTCTTTGGTAACCACGCCGTTAACAACCTTGCGGTACGGACATTCGATAAAACCGTATTTGTTGATGCGTGCATAAGTTGACAGCGAGTTAATCAAACCGATGTTCGGACCTTCAGGCGTCTCAATCGGGCAGATACGTCCATAATGAGTCGGATGAACGTCTCGGACTTCAAAGCCTGCACGGTCGCGGGACAAACCGCCCGGTCCCAAAGCGGACAAACGGCGCTTGTGGGTAATTTCAGACAACGGGTTGTTCTGATCCATAAACTGAGACAGCTGGGAAGAACCGAAAAATTCGCGGATAACCGAAGCAATCGGTTTTGCGTTAACCAAATCCTGCGGCTTAACGTTGTTCAGATTCTCAGAGCTCATTCTTTCGCGAATGGCTCTTTCCATCCGGAGCAGTCCCATACGATACTGGTTTTCCATCAATTCGCCGACGGAACGTACACGACGGTTGCCGAGGTGGTCAATATCATCAACTTCGCCCTTGCCGTCACGCAACTCACAAAGTCTTTTAACGATTCGCAAAATATCGTCCTTGCGCAAGACACGATATGTGTCGGGAGCATCGTCAAAGGAAATGTCAAGGGCAACGTTCATTTTAACGCGGCCGACGGAAGACAAATCATAACGGTCATTGTCAAAGAACAAACCGTTAAACAACTGATCGGCAGTTTCATATGTGGGAGGATCACCCGGACGCATAACGCGGTAAATATCCAGCAGAGCTTCTTCGCGGCAGCTGTTTTTGTCGCCGGCCAAAGTGTTGCGGATATACGGACCGACGTTTACACCGTCAATAAACAGGGTTTTAACCTCGCCGATTTTATTCTGTGCAAAAGCGTCCAAAAGTTCCTGAGTGACTTCATCGCCGGCTTCTGCCAATACCTCTCCGGTCTTGGCAACGACAACGTTGGCGGCCAGGAATTTGCCTAGCATTTGTTCCGGAGTGACCTTGTAATATTCCAAACCGTCGTCAGCCAGTTTCTGAGCCAGACGCGGAGACAACTTTTTGCCTGCTTCCAAAACCACATCGCCGGTTTTGGCATTAACCAAATCAAAGTCAAACTTAACGCCCTTCATACGTTCCGGCACGAATTTGACTTTCCAGTTTTTCTTATCGGCAACATATGTGTCGGCATCATAGAAGTAATTTAAAATTTCTTCCTTATCCATACCTTTGATTTCAGCCGGGTCGACTTTCTTACCCTGTTTGGCCAGCTTGGCGATTTTTTCTTCGGTCTCTTTAGAATACAAAGAATACAGGATAGACGTAACCGGAAGCTTGCGGCGGCGGTCAATACGCGCATAGACTAAATCTTTGGCGTCAAATTCAAAATCAAGCCAAGAGCCGCGATAAGGAATAACCCGGGCGGCAAACAGATATTTACCGGAAGCTACGGTCTTGCCTTTGTCATGATCAAAGAACACGCCCGGAGATCTGTGCATTTGAGAAACGACGACGCGCTCGGTACCGTTGCAGATGAAAGTACCCTTGTCCGTCATCAGGGGAATATCGCCCATATAAACATCCTGCTCTTTGATGTCGTGGATTGACTTGGCACCGGTGGCCTCGTCGGTATCCCAAACGACCAAACGCAGCGTAGCTTTTACCGGAGCGGCATACGTCATGTCGCGCTTGATACATTCGTCAACATCGTACTTCGGCTCTTCGAGCTCGTATTTAACAAACTCTAATTCGCCGTTGCCGGAAAAGTCTTTGATGGGGAAAATGGATTTGAAAACTTCTTCCAAACCGAACTCGCATTTTTCGGCGCCTTGGGCTTGGATAAAGCTGTCATAAGAACCTTTTTGAATTTCGATTAAGCTCGGCATATCCGCAACAGCGTCAATTTTGCCAAAGCTTCTTCTTACACGTCTTTTGCTCGTATAAGATTCTTTCATTGTGCTTTTGTCCTTCATGGTTAAATTCTGCGACAATACTATCAAAAAATGAATCCCGACCGCAGAGGGTTATAAATTTGTACAAATAAAAAACGAAAAGCCCGCCAAACCGTAGGAGAAAGCCTCCTCTTGGCGAGTAAAATAAAATAATTGCATGCAATCGTCACGATTCGTGACTAAATTCGGGCTGATAATGACTCGCTTTTCCGATTCTGGCAAGCAAAAAATGCATCCGCGCGACTCTTTTTTCAATCTGTTCTATCCTGCACTGAGACTCGTTTTGCGTCAAGTCGTTCAATAGGTGCTGATCCTTTTGTCAGAAACCCGCCCTATGCTCAACTTTAGTTCAATATGCCCGGCCCTCCCGCCTTCATTGAGAGAGTGGAGTCCCCCAATCTTTACCGTAAACGCATAAAAAAACCGGAGCTCAAAACCCCGATACCCTCAGGCATCAAAATTCCGAAACTCCGGTTTTAAGTCAGTCAACAAAGACCGAGCGATATTACTTCAGCTCAACCTTAGCGCCAGCCTCTTCCAGCTTCTTCTTCATTTCTTCGGCTTCAGCTTTGGCAACGCCTTCTTTAATGGTCTTCGGAGCACCGTCTACCAGGTCTTTAGCTTCTTTCAAACCCAAACCGGTAATAGCGCGAACTTCTTTAATAACATTGATTTTGTTAGCACCGGCTTCTGCCAAAACGACGTCGAATTCGTCTTTTTCTTCAGCGGCACCGGCACCGGCAGCGGCACCACCGGCAGCAACTGCAACAGCAGCAGCGGCGGAAACGCCCCATTTTTCTTCTAACATTTTTGACAGGTCAGCAGCTTCCATAACGGTCAAAGCTGACAATTCATCTACTAACTTGGCTAAATCGGCCATTTTTTTTCTCCAATAAATTAATTAAATCAATTTCTAAAAACTTTATTACTCTTACAAAACTGCAATCTTGCATTTTAGGCCGGGCAATGCGCCGTAAGATTTGAACAAAGTGTACATCGATTGTACGCAATCAAAAAACTCACAGGCAAAACCGGCATAAAAACAGGATTTATGCAGCTTCTTTCTCGCTGTAAGCCTTGGTAACTCTTGCCAGCTGAGCGGCAGGAGCCTGCAAAAGGCCGATAATCTTGGCTCTGAGCTCGTCCATAGACGGGATGGTAGCCAACTTGTTGATTTCAGCAGTTGAGAGAACACCGGTTCCCATTGCGCCGCCGACAACAATCAACTTTTCATTATTCTTAGCGAATTCGACACAAGCTTTACAAGCTGAGATCGGATCATTGGCGAAGGCGATAGCCGTCGGACCTTTGAACAAATCTGCAATAGCTTCAAACTTTGTACCTTTGAGAGCAAGACGAGTAATCCGGTTCTTAGTAACTCTAAACCCAGCACCTGCTTTTCTGATATTGTTTCTCAATTCGGAAACCTCTTGTACCGTCAAACCTTTGTAGTGAGAGACGACAACGATTTCAGCATTTGAGAACAATTCATTCAGTTCGCTGAGTAATTGTGTTTTTTCTTCGCGGTTCACTTATTGTCTCCAATTTAAACACCGTCAGCCAAACTGACGATGCAACCTTTTTACACATTCCGCCAAGACCGGAGATAGGAAAAAAATTTTCCCCTGCCCGGCCCTAACGGGACCTAACCTGTCCAGGAGAAAAAAGATTTAAATTAATTTCTTCACTCCCGTCTGCGTAGGATATTTAAGATTTACAACCCGACTGAAATTTTCTGTTTTCAGCAGCGTTGTCGACCACCTACGGTCTTGGACAGTTTCAGAAGCTGAGCTTCTGAGAGCGGGTGGTGATAAAGCTCACCACCCAAAACTTTCAATGCCAATCTTCCTTTTCAAACCTCGGAAGACTGTTACTTTCGGCTCCGGATAAAAACGGACGGCGACAGGCCGTACCGTCAAAACCGAAGCTGAAGAAAACTACAAGGCAGTAGAATCAACCTTGATGCCGACGCCCATTGTACTGGAAAGAGAAATCTTCTTCAAGTAAGTACCTTTGGCGCCTGCCGGTTTGGCCTTCATGATAGCATCAATAAAAGCCTTGGTGTTTTCATAAAGCTGTTCTTCCGTAAAGCTGGCTTTGCCTACGCCTGCATGTACGATACCGTTCTTTTCGACGCGGTACTGAACTTCACCGGCTTTGGCTTTTTTAACGGCATTTTCAACATCGGTGGTTACCGTACCCAGCTTCGGGTTCGGCATCAAACCTTTCGGTCCCAGGATGCGTGCAACCTTACCGGCCATACCCATCATGTCCGGTGTGGCGATGCAGCGGTCGAAATCAACTTTACCGCTCAAAATAGAGTCGATTAAGCTTTCGGCTCCGACAATGTCTGCACCGGCAGCTTTAGCCTGATCAGCCTTTTCGCCTTGAGCCAAAACGGCAACGCGAACGGTTTTGCCGGTACCGTGAGGCAGCGAGCAAACACCGCGGACCATCTGGTCGGCATATTTCGGATCAACACCCAGATTTACTGCGATATCAATGGTTTCATCAAATTTTGCAGTAGCATTTTCTTTAACGATTTTAACAGCTTCTTTCAGAGCATAGGCCTGATTTTTATCAACTGTTTTGTATGCGTTTACGATTCTTTTTCCTGACATGATACTACTCCACAACCTTGATGCCCATAGAGACAGCCTGACCTTTAACCATATTCATGGCTGCTTCAACGGTAGAGCAGTTCAGATCCGGCATTTTAGTCTCGGCGATTTCTTTAACCTGAGCAATAGTAACCTGACCGGCAAAGCTCTTACCGGGTTCTTTGGAAGCAGACTTAACATTGGCTGCTTTCTTCAGATAGTAAGATACCGGAGGAAGTTTGGTAACGAATGTGAAGGACTTGTCTTCAAAAGCCGTAATAACGACCGGCACGGGAATACCCGGCTCCATTTTTTGGGTAGCGGCGTTAAATGCTTTGCAGAATTCCATAATGTTCAAGCCTTTTTGGCCCAGAGCCGGACCAACCGGAGGAGAAGGGTTAGCCTTTCCAGCGGGGATCTGAAGCTTGATTAATCCTAAAATTTTCTTTTTAGTCTTAGCCATTTCATACCTCTTGTTAGGTTCGTGGTATCATTTAAGACCATGGCTGGTCTCCCACGAAATTATGTTAAATATACGATTCGCACCCTTCAGAGACAGACTTCTCCCTCTAAAGAGTCGCCTCTATATACCACACTCGATTCAATTTGCAAGTATTTTTTCCGTTTTTTTTTAATTTAACCGATTGATTCGACTCGCAAAAGAAAAAGCCCGCCGCATTTTGTCTATTTTTCTTGCAAATTATTTTTATACAGGTATTATGGACATCATAAATACTATATTATTCTGGACTTATTAAAACCGTAGACAGCCCAGAATACCCAAAGTCATCTTTAATATCCACTATATGAAAACAAAAGTTACCGGGAACCCCTCTTCCAAAGCAAGAGCTCCCAAAGTTTTTCAAAGTCACGGCTTTATTAACGGCCAAACTTATCCGGCAGTTGTAACCAAAATTAAAGACAACAGGGTTTTCTTTAATATGCAGGGACGCGACGGAATCACCCTAAAGGCGGCTTATTTCATCAACGGTCACATGATCAACCCGCACCTTGTCTTCGCCAAAGGGAAGAACGTGCCGGTTATATTGATACGACCGCTGAACTTTAGAAAAAACGCCCTGGGCATTGATTTTGAAGTCATCCCCCAGATGCTGCCCGTCGACACTTTTTACCTGGAGTACCTCATCAACGGCGCCAATACCGTTGACGGCGTCATCCATAAGATTAACGGAACAACCATGATTGTCGAACTGGCTCCCAACGTTTATGTAACAACCAAACGCTGCCGCCATGCTCATACTTTTATGAAAGTCCGCTGTAAAATTGACAAGTATTCAGCCAGAAAACGAACCTTGTCTGTCAAAATTGTCGAGTAAAAACCAAATCGTCTGAAACCGCAGAACCATCTGTTCTGCGGTTTTTTATTTATTAACTTATTTGTTTTATCCTGGGCTCAACGGAGGACAACCAATGACTGAAAAAATTTATCGCTGCCTCGGCATTATGACCGGAAATTCGCTTGATGCCATTGACATCGTCGTCACCGAGTTTTGCAATCGGGAAATTCGCGACATCGGCTTTTTCAGCCAGGAGTTTCCCCGCCAAATGGCCCAGCGTTTCCGGGCCGTAAAAAGGTTTCTTGCCGAAAATGACGGCGATATTGAAGCCGCCATTGCTCATCCTCAACTGGCATTGGACAGCTTGATTGACGACTATACTTCGGCCGTTGCCGCCGCCGTCAACAATGCCCTGCAAACCAACGGCATCCCTGCGGCATCTGTTGACGCCATCGGTTTTCACGGACAAACCTGTGCCCACTGCCCGCCCTCGGTTTCCACGGCCGACACTTACACGCTGCAAGTCGGAAACGGGCAAATGCTTGCCGATTTGACCGGTATCCCCGTTATTTTTGATTTTCGCTCGGATGACCTAATGAATGGCGGCGAAGGCGCTCCTTTTGCCCCCGCACACAATCTCCATCTGGCATACTCATTGCGGCGGCAGGGCATTTTTCCGGTCGCTTTCTGCAACGGCGGCAATACCGGAAACATCGCAGTCATATCTGCACGAACTCAAAAGGGAAAAGCCGGAGTCTGCGGTTTTGACACCGGACCGTTCAACCACTTTGTCGACTATCTCGCCCGCACCGAACAAAATCTTCCCTGCGATTTGGACGGCGGCTGCGGCCGATTGGGAAAAATCAATTACTCCCTTTTGCGCGAATTGTTTAACAAAGCCGCTGTCACCCGCAACGGACGTAATTTCATTCTGCGCAAGCCCCCCAAATCTTCCGATCCCGCCTGGTATAAAATTATCCCGGCTCTTACCGATCCCGCAACAAGCTTTGCCGACAGGATTCGCACCGCGGAGTTCTTCAGCGCCTATATTTTTGTATATGCATTGAAACATCTCCCCGGGTCAATGCTTGCCCCGCAACACTTTCTGCTTTTTGGCGGAGGCTGGCATAATCCGCTCATTTTGGAAGACTTCAAGCGGCTTCTTTCCGGAGATGCCGGAGTTTTGCCCGAGCATGAGCAGATTTTCCGCCGGGTGGCCAATCCTCAGGCCGAAGTTGTATGGTCTGACACTTACGGCCTTAACAGTCAATATATGGAAGCGAGAATCTTTGCCGATATGGCAAAATGCAAGCTCACCGGGGAACCGTTTTCTTTTCCTCGAACCACCGGTTGCAGCAGCCCCACCGTCGGAGGCATCATTGCCCGCCCCGGCGAAAACAACCGGCACCGCTGGTCCCGCGCAGCCAAAGGCTGGCAGCTTCAAAACAAAAAGCCCTCCTGAGAGGGCTTTTGCTAATCATGGTCTCTTCCGTCCAGATAAGACGTACAATTCGGACATCTGGTCGCTTTTACCGGAATCGTCTCATAACAATAAGGACAGCTTTTGGTCATCGGCTCTTTTAACGCCTCTTCGGCTTTCTCATGAATATCCATTCTTTCCTGAAGCGTATTGATAGCTTTGATTAAGATAAAGACCGCAAATGCAACAATCGTAAAACTGATAACCGCATTAAGAAAATTACCCACATTAAGCGTCACCGCACCCGCAGCATTGGCCTGAGCCAGCGAAACATACGGCTTGGTAAAATCAGGACCGTTCTTAAGAACAAAAAACAAATTTGAAAAATCAACCTTTCCAAGCAGCAGGCCTATCGGCGGCATAATAATGTCTTTGACCAGAGAGTCGACGATTTTCCCAAATGCCGCACCGATAATAATACCGACAGCCATATCGATAACATTGCCGCGCATGGCAAACTTCTTAAATTCATTGATAAAATTTCTGAACATCCCATCCTCGCTTTTGATTAATTTGTCATTAATTTAACCCCCGATTAAAAAATTGCAAATAAAAAGAAACGATTACCGTCAAAATTTCCAATAAAAAACCGGCTTGTCCCGACAGACAAACCGGTTTTTCACTATATCTTTGCACTCAAGCTTAAGGCTAAACCTTTTCAACCTGCGAAAATTCCAATTCCACCGGAGTCGAACGTCCGAAAATCGAAACCGAAACTTTAACTCTGGATTTTTCAGCATCAACTTCTTCAACCAAACCAATGAAAGAAGCAAACGGACCGTCGCAGACGCGAACCTGCTCGCCAACCTCAAAGTTAACCACAGTCTGCGGTCTCTCGACGCCTTCCTGCATCTGGGTCATAATCCGCTGAGCCTCAGCCTCGGTAATCGGCTGCGGCTTATTGCGGCTGCCTAAAAAGTTGGTAACGTTCGGATTATCTTTAACCAAATGCCAGGCATCGTCGCTCATAATCATCTTGACCAGAATATATCCGGGAAAGAACTTGCGTTCACTGCTGACCTTGCTGCCTTTTTTTACTTCGACAATCTGTTCGGTCGGAATCATCACATCAAAAATACGATCTTCCATTTTTTTCAGAACAGCCTGTTCTTTAATAGATTCGGCAACCTTCTTCTCACAGCCGGAGTGAACATTAACTACATACCAACGAGCATCCATAAAACTAAACTCCAAGACCAAAAATTAATTTAACAACCCAACCGAGGATCTGATCGACAAAGAAGAAAAAAGTCGCTGCAATGGCCACAATGACAATAACCATAAGAGAGGTTTGAATCACTTCTTTTTTGGTCGGCCAGGTAACCTTTTTGACCTCTTGTTTAACTTGTCTAAAAAACTGTATCGGACTGATTTTCGCCATGGATCCTATCCAATCACAAAAAATTGATTAAAAAAACAACTCACTGCTAGTCAGGTGAGAAAACGACAGAACGCACCATGCAATACGCAAACCGTATCTGCTCGATGCATCCTGACTCAATGCCGCCAACATATTAAATTATTTTTTGTATGTCAATAAATATATTCCTGGTTTACTCAAATAATCTTGCCGTCTTCGGTCATTGCCCGAAAATGCCGGCCATCTTCTCCCGGCCAGTGACATTCATCGCCCTTCAGATATAACTCTCTCTGTTTACAAAAAAAACTCTGAGTCCAAACTCAGAGTTTTTTAAGCGTAGCTCAGTGCCCGCAAAAGTCTGTTTCACGAATAAAATCATCCTGATCCGCAACCGAATTTCCTCTCAAGATACCGAAAACCCCGTATACGTCCAGCTCAACCGCTGTCTCCGCTCGCGGAACAGTCAGCTTGCTGATGCGAACCAGCTTTTTTCCTCCGAAAAATTCGTAGACCGAACATTTGACGGAATAATCGTCATCTGAAGACTCAACATATTCCTCAATCTCGGATTGCTCAACCGGATAGTCGAAATAGCTCCAACAGTTTTTCGATAACTCGTTTGCATTTTCAGGAATTGACATTACCCATTGCTTGACCTTTTTATGAAACTTTCCCTCAACAAAAAAATCACGCCACACATATAACTGCCTCATTCCGGTATTCTCTCGGCTGAGCTCCCAATTGCAAAGAATAACCGCCACCCGACAACCGGATATGACCCAGTTACCGCAGTCGTGCACAAATCTGAATTTGTCAACCATAGAAACGACAATCATTTCGGACATCTTTACAACATATGTTCCCCCCATCAAAGAAAACCAATCGCCGTCTTCAATCGGAAGCTCCCAGCTAGAACAAAGTTCCAAAACCACGCCGCCTTGCTCAAAAATTTGAGAATCGTTAACGACTTCCAGCTTTGCCGGATAACCGGACAACAAACCAATTTTCCAATCATGGAACGTAAATGACAGATAAAGACAATTTCCCGACGACAACAGCCAAACCCAAGAATACAAAGTTGTGCTGTCCATTGCAAAAGAGGTTAAAACAGGCAGTGTCTTCTCGTCTTGTAAACGGGGAATCACCGAACCGAGCTCTTTTAAAAAAATTTCTTTCGCTACAAGAGCTGTTTGAATAATCATGTACATAAATAATAGAGTTTATAATTATAATATATAAATAACCGATAAAACGCTTTTGTTATATATCCCGGCTCCGTATTTATCAATCTTTTTTATGTCCACGTCGTCAGTCCGCCGCTTATCCGAAGAAGACCTTTGAAATTGACAAACCGACAGGCTTGTAATACAAACGAAGAAAGCAAAAACAATTTTTTATTTATTATTAATCCCAAAACATATTTTTTTATGAAAAAAATCAGGAAAAAACTGAGTGAGTTACAAGCGGAGTTGCCTGTTGAACTGTCCAAGTTTTTCAGCTTGATAAAATTCCCCGCCAACCAAGAGTGTTTTGAATTCGCCTACTTCAAAACCCTTGTCGGCATCTTGGAAACGTTTGCCGAGAACGATGCCGAAATTGTAGTCCTGCGTGAAAAAGACACGACAAACTACAAAGAAATAATGCGGCAGCAACTTCGCCTCTCCAATCCCCAAAATGACGAAGATATTTTTGAAGTTACGCTTCAAATATTTTCAAACGGAGTCAGAGACCATCGCTTTGCCAAAATTTCTTATGATTCTGAGGTCTTTTTCGTAGACAGGAACGACGGCGGTTTACTGACCGTTCCTATCCTGGCATAATAAGCAAATTACAAAAACCATTGCCTGTAAAACAATGATTTTCTTTTTTTTCTAAGCTGCAACGCTTCATAAACGGCATAGCTCCGCAGCGTTTTATTTCGTAAATATATCTAGTCCGGCAAACATTTTATTAAGCTTCTGCTCATCAAACGGAAGATACTCCGCAATCGTAAAGCCCACAGTTTCGGAATTATTCGCAATGCAACAAAGAATTTCTGCAAGCTTCTCCATTGTCATTTTACCGCCCCCGGCACCGTCTCCGACCAAATCCGGATTGGCAAAATAAGTTGAATGGAACACGCGCTCGTCCAATACGTCAATGTCCAAATGCACCAAAACGCAATCAAACCTTTTCGCAAATGCGCGGATATCTTCTTCAGAAACAAACGCATCAGTCTGAACTTTATAATTTACCCCCGTATCATCCAAAAACTTTTTTTGATAATCATGCAGCCCCTGAAGACCTACATACAAAACATCGCTCGGCTTAAACCTCTCATTTTTCATCATATCAGAAAAAGCTCTGTCGCCATATCCCATTAACGCACCCAAAACCATTGCATGAGCATTGGGGTAACCATTTTCCGCAGTAGAAACATCAGGATGAGCGTCAATCCAGATAATGCCTGCATTTTTATATTTTCCGTGCAAATAATCAAAAGGAGCCAGGGAGACCATACAATTACCGCCGATAGTGATTATTTTGTCAGAGTCTTCAGCTTCGATTTTTGCCATTGCATCCTTAATTCCCGCTAAAACCTCATCTTTAGCATAAATACCGTCTTTTATCTGTTTAACCGTACCGTCAGGAGGTGTAATTTCCACTTTGATTAAAGGCTGCTTATCATTTTCCGGTAAAATATGAGACAACAAATTTGCACCGAAATAATAAGTGTCCACCCCCCCGCTTACATAGTCTGGATATAATAACCGAATTGTTTTCATCTTTGCCCTTCCTCACAAATTTATTACCGATGATATAATAAACTAAATCTTAATCTCCTAAAATACAATATTTTTACACGCAGACCAGATTTGGAATTTTCCAAAAATTGAGCAAAAACAGAAGATTTTAAAATTGCTTTGTTCGGAAATTTTATTAGACGGGAAAAACATAGTTATTTCAATAAGAAAGCCTATCTCAGCACTAGCTGAAATAGGCTCCTGTCAAATATGGCAGCGCAAACTTTATGACCTTAGGAAAAAATATGCCGATGAATTAACCGAGTTGTACCCTATTGTTCAAAGTTTGGAAGACGATCCTCAGATTCAGAAAATTTTAAAAATAAACTGACCTCAATATTTTTATTATATAACCAATCGCAAAAGGAATAATAAAAATGATTAAAGACTTTTATATTTGTCTGGACAATACAGCACTAAATTATGCACTGAAACATTTCAGTAATCCGTTTACACGGATAATGCGTTGTTATACTGGTCTGGAAGTTGAAATGATTGTCAAGACAATGGAATCAAACAAAAGCAAAAATTTTTATACGCTCCGTGCTATGCAAAATAAAATATTAAAGGCCACAATTAAAAATCTTGAAGTGCTAGGAGCTGTTTTTGAACGAGCAGATAAAGGGCTATGATATCCATAAATATAAAATAAATTTTATTTGACTTCAAACAGCCGCAAGTATAACCTCAGACAAAGAGTTAATTTAATCTTGTTAAGGATACAATGCTTATGGAAAAGGAACAAGAATTCCGTAACAAATCAGCAATGGTCGTTTTTCAGTTAGAAAAAGATTTAGGCGATTTTGTAAAAATAATTGGAAACAATAAATCTGAAGAAGATGTAAATTCTTTAGCCAATCATGTTTCTAAAATTACAGACGAGAATTCTTCTTTAACAATTGTAAAGCTTGTTGAAAAATCATATTTGGATGAAATTTTTTGCTTAGCAATGGAGTTATCTAAAGGAACATCAAATTTTGATAGGTTAAAAAAGCTAAAGGATTTATGTTCACTCTACGGTTTATTTTTAATCCGCAATGCAATAGCACATCCCAATAAACAATTTCCTGAAAACTATTGGTATAAAACATGCTGTATAGCTACAGATTCATTAATAGAAAATTTAAATTTGCCTAATGTATATAGTTCTTTTAGAAGTGCTGAAGCTGGAAGAATCGTATTACCCCCTGAAGAATGGATGTCACAAACAATTTGGTGTATTCCTAATGATTTGCCCACACAATTTGAACACTCAATAACAGGTTTTGTTGGACGGAAACAGGATATTTCTAATATACTAAAGTTAATTGAAAATAAAAGACATTCATTAATAGCGATTACCGGACCAGGAGGTTTAGGGAAAACTGCGATTTCATTGGAGATATTAAAGGATATTTCTAACGATCCAAAATATATGAATGATTTTGATGCCATTTCTTTTATTTCAATGAAAACAGAAAAATTAACTGTTGAAGGAATAAAAAAAATTCCAACAATAGATACCTTAGAAGGATTAAAACACAAAATCACTGAAAATTTAAATAATTTATTTGATGATAATCTTTCTTATGAAACAATCCTAACCACATATGACAATAAAAGAATCTTGTTATTTATAGATAATTTAGAAACCTTATTAAGGGATAATCAAGAAGATTTTTGTACTTTTATTAATCAGCTCCCTGAAAAATGGAGAGTAATCGTTACAAGCCGCATAGCTGTTGATTCTGCAGTTTCTTATCCGCTACATGACATGACTGACATTGATGCTATGAAATTAGCTAGATTTTATGCTGAACGACGTAACGTTAGTTCTTACATTGGTGATTATTCCCATATGATTTCTCAATTAAGCTATAATCCATTAGCAATTAGACTATGTATTGATTCCTTACAATTCGGTAAAGATCTTAATACCATTTTATGTAACATTAACAGCGAAATTAGTTCATACTCTTATAAAAATTTGCTAGAAGTTTTAGATGAAAAATCTATTGCTATGTTGGAAGCTTTATTTTTACAGAATCATTTAGCACGCGAAGAAATTGCCGGCATATTAGAATGTTCAATGGATGATGTTGCTAATGCGGTACAGCAGTTAAGAAGAACAAGCTTAATACTAATTAAAAACAATGAGGAAGGTGAAAGGTTTTACTTAAATGATAGTATTAGAAGCTACCTCGCATTTTCTGAAATAAATATGAAAGTTAGAACAAAAATACTTGACCGCTTTAATCAAAATAAACGTTTTATTGAAGATATGCGAGGAAAACAAAGGGAAGCAAAAATTAGTCATAATAATATCTGGTATATTCCAGCTAACTTACCTTCTGATTTACAGAAACTGATTTTTTCTGCTAAAAGTAATAAAATTAAAAATGATTTAAGCAAAGTATTTTCGCTAGTAAAGGAATTCAATTCAAAAGAAGATTTATATGGAAAATATATCGAATATTGGAATGTACGTTCATTTTTGGCAAAAAAAATGAATGACATACAAACTATAAAATTATGTGTAGAAAAACTGCAAATTTTAGGAAAAGAAAGTTTTTGTGCATTATATGCTTGTGCTCTAGCTTATTTATATTCATTAAATGATTATGAAAAAGCGGAAAATCAAAGTTTCGAATTAATCAAAAATATTTCTAAATATGACCTTAATGCATTAGAGATAAGAGATCTTTATACTACATATTTAAAATCATTAATCTTTCAGAAAAAAAATCAAGAGGTTTTAGATTTTACAACAAAATGGAAATCCGAAAAAAATTTACGTTGTACTTTAGGAACAGCGAGAGCCTATGCTTATAAAAGAAAATATGAAGATACATACCCTTATAATGAAAAAATTGATTATTTATCTAAAGCTGTTAAAATTTTACAAGATGTTTATGAGGTGGATGGAGCGGATAAATTCTCTATTACAGTTCTTAAGGAACTACATAAAGCAATATTAGAACTTTTTGAAGATGAAAATGTAAAAGATATTAAAATTGCCCAATTATTTGTCTCTTTTATTTTTAATACCATGGATTCTTTATATACTAAAGGAATTGATGAAAAATCCTTAAGAATCTTAGCTAACGTAAAATGTATAGAGAACCCATTCCAATTAAATGAAGATTTTAGCACATTTGACATTGATGACATATTAATAAATCCAGATTATGTTAAAGTTTCCGTTTACCATATTCCAGACTCTACAAAATCGTTTCCTTTATATATTTTTGCAGAAGATGCTGACAAACAACAATATTATTTAAGATTGGATTGTTGCAGAAATTTAGATCTTTCTGGTTGGAAAAATATAAAAATTGGTTCTTTTTTCTATGTTAAACCTATAAAAAAAGAATTAACTGCTGGAAGGGCTATAGAAACAACAGATATTTATATTTATAAGTACTAGGTTTGTCACTTTTTATAACAGGTAGTTCTTTGCAAATCTTATTAAAATTATTAATATTTTCCAATTACTAGAGCTAGCCTTGGTCTTGTATCCTTAAACCATCTCCACAATTTTCTTCTGGGCATCGGTGTTGTATTCGATATAACGTTGGGTAGTGGCAAGGGTGGAATGTCCGGCCAGCATGCGGATATCGTTTAAGGTTCCGCCGGCAAGACTGATATTTTTAGCGGCGGTGGTAATAAAGGTTCTGCGGCCGCTATGCGAAGAGCAGCCCTCAAAGCCAATTTCTTTATATAAGTTATAAAAGAAATTGACGATTGTCTGCGGGCTGGTCTTATTGTCGCGTTCTGTGGTAATAATCAGATTCATCAAATTAAAATGCTCATTCTTCTGCTGCTTACTTAACAGTTCTGCCAATAAAACCGCCAAATCTTTATGCAAAGGAATAATCCGGCCGGATTCCTTGCCCTTGGATGCCTTATTAATAAGGTTAATTTCTCGACTTAAATGTCCCTCCGAGTCGCAAACCATCAGCCAGCTTAAATTTGCTATTTCCTTTGCCCGCAATCCGGCTTTATAACTGAGCATAAAAATAATTTTATTGCGGAGCGGATATCTTGTCCGTTCCAGATAGTTCAATGCCAGTTCCTGCTGCTTTGGTGTAAGAATTTTTGCCTGTTTGTTAAGTGCCATTTTTATTTAAAACTCATTATATTATTGAATCTATGTAATAAATTATAATGAGTATAAAATAAAAGTCCAGGTTCAAAGTCTTGTAACGCTTGAAAAATAAGGACTCATTATAAAACTTAGATTATATAATGAGTTTATCCGCCACAGACTTTGCAAGGTCTGGCACCTTGTGATTTTACCTTGTCTTTGGTGGTTTTTATACAGTTTTTGGTACAACGTTTTGCCCATTTACAGCTTGGACTATGATAAATATAAGTCTTGGTATTCATAACTACGGTTGAACTGTCGGAAGCCAAAACAGGTGCGGATAAAAGCAGGAAAATTAATAAGCATACGGTTCTTTTCATCTTTCACTCCAGACTTTATTATAAATTTTTCCCCAACCTTCGTTATGGCTTGCTCCGTTGACTTCGACAATCAAATCATCGTTACTGATAAATTCCCGCACCAACACCGATGGCATGACTTCATCGTTACTGCCGACATAGTGGATTTGCGGAATTTTGGCGAACTGTTTACGGTAGCTTTCCAAATTCATTGATTCATTAAGCGGCGGCAAGTTGTGATATTGTGTCCACGCCAAGTGGTCGAGATTTCCGGCAATGGTTATAATTTTTTTGACATTCAGCCCCGGTTTGGCAGTTGCCACCAGTCCGGCAACCTGTGCACCGCCGGAAAATCCGATTAAAATAACCGGATTGTTGCCGACAATATTTTTGATTGCCTCATATTCGGCATTAATAACTTCCGGTGCAAAACGAGCAGTTGTCCAATGTCTTTTTGAACAAATCGCACTTTTAATATATTGGCATGGTCTGGCAAGGTAAATCACATTCGGGCTGTCATCACCAAAAGCCAGTTCACGGACTAAAGTTCTACGAGGTGTCGGGTCTTGTGTTGCTTTGCCTCGAGCATTAAAGGCGTAACCATCGCCTTCTATATATATTTTGTACGGAGCCGCCGGATTTGTAACCTTTTGCCAACTGGCAAGGGTAAAATCTCGTGTTTCAACCTCTTTATACACAAAATCAGCCGGAACCTTGATTGTTGTGCATCCGGCTAAAAACAGCAAAGTTATTAATGCTTTTATCATACGTTAAACCCCTTATAAAAGGACTATATCGGCTTATTTATAAAAATTCCAGAGGGTTTTTGACTTTTAGCTTGATTGTCTTCAAAAGGCTTTATAATATAAATTCAGGTTCAGAATTTTTCTGGGCTTAGTACCTTTAGTGGTACGGGGCTTTCATCGGCTCTTATAGTCGTCGGTGTTGGATATAACATCGTCATATTGTCAGCTACTCATCATAGCCGACAGTAAATATATCCCCGATACATAGCAATATGGTCGGGGAGCTTTTAGCGAATGTTCAGGAACCATATTACTATCTCTGAAAGAATATGGTTCTAAAGGTTAAAAGAATCATTTACGACTATATGATTGATGAACTCTCCGACCACCTCTAACACGGGTGGTTTTCTTTTAATTGCAATTAAAGAAGAAGGAAGTCTAATCATATGAGAAAAACTTTATTAATGACAACAGCATTAGTGGCGCTGACTTGCGGCCATAATGCTTATGCGCAAATTTCTGATGATATAAATATTAATCAAGATACTGTAATTACGGCTGAAAATCAGCAAAACTATCTAACAACGGGAAATATATTCATTTCCGGCGGCAATGTTAGTGCTTCTAATACTGAAGGTATGTCGCAGCTACATGACGGATCCGGTCAAAAAGAAATTTCTATAACCGGTGGTTCCATAGCCTTATCAAACGGTGCTGGTATTTATGCCGATGGAAAGGATGGACAATATAATACGACCGCTGCAACAATGAATATCACAGGCGGTGATATTACGGTTAAAGACGGCGGCGAAATTACCTTAACCGGTAATGCCGATATGAATATCGGTGGTAATGCAAAAATTACAATGGACTATACAGGTGTAACTCCCGAGGAAGATGGGGATACACACGATGGCGGTATTTTGCATGAAGGAAAAGAAGGCGACATTAATATTTCCGGCGGTGTTATTAATTTGACAGGAGAAGCTGCAAAAATCGAACGCGGCGGCTTTGACAGTTCTTGGGTATATAAAAAAGATGGCACCAGTGTGATGAGTGAAGAGGAATTTAAATCTAAAACCGGAAAATATCCGGATGAAGCTTCACTGGAAGATTTTAAGACTGCCGGACTAAATCCTGATGAGCTGGATTTGGAGCCTTACCATGTTTCAACTGGAGATATTAATATTTCTGGTGGTGAGATCAATCTGAAAGATGGTGCCCGAATTTCTACAACTTATAAAAATGAAGGTAACATCAATATTACTGGCGGAACAATAAATGTCAGCGGCTCTTCTGCGGAATTATCTTCAACGGGAGAAATCAAAATTGCCAATGGTGCCGAGCTTAACATTGCTTCCGGCTCTGCATTATTCGCCAAAGTTTCTTCGGAAGATATGAGTCAGGCACAGAAAGCTACGCTTAATGTTTTAGGTAATGATACGAAGATTAATTTGGGCGGCAAGCTGGTTGCCAATATTAGCGGTGATGATCGCGGAAAAATTCATTTTCAAAATTCCGGTGCTCAGATTGACGGTGATGTTGAAGCTGCCAGCCTGATTTTTGAAGACAGCCATACCTTAAGCCAGGCTGTTTCTGGTGAAATCGGCGGATTGGATATTTTTGAAATTAAAAAAGGCACCATGGTTTATGATAAGGAAATCAGCGGCGGCGCTTCCAGCGTTATTGTCGGCGAAGGTGCAACGCTTGATATAGGAACAAATGCTTTGCATTCCGGCGGTGAAAAAGGTGTTGACAGTGAAGGTGTTCACTTCAAAGACAATTCGACTTTAGCCTTTACTGTAACCGATAAAGACACTTATGGTAAAATCCATGCCAATTACGTTAATATCAGCGAAAACGGTACAAATTTGAATATGACCTTAAACGGTGCCGCTTTAGCCAAAGGTGAAACAACAACCTTAAAATTATTTAACGGTGAAGATTCTGATACGGTAGAAATCGAAGGTAAGTTTGCCAACCTGAGCCAAAATTCCCGTTACGAATTTACGGACAATGGCGACGGAACTTTTGATGTTACTTCTGTCGGTTCTGCCACAGATGCCGTTGTTGATGCCGGTGGTTCCGCCAACAATGCCGGAACAGCCGAAGCATGGGACAGCGTCAGTGCTTCAACCAGCTCTCCGGTTGCTGCCGCAGTTACGGAAAAACTGGCACAGCTTTCCAACAGCACAAATGCTGCCGAACAGAAAGCCTATGTTGACGCTTTGACGGCGGTTGCTCCGGAAGTTGCACCGATGGTTCAAAAGACACAGACAGAAACAGCCAATCAGGTCTTTGGTGCTGTTAGCACACGCTTGACAGGTGGTTCAATCTCAACCGGTGGCGAAGGTATGGCTTCCGGCGATAATATCTTCAAACGTGGCGCAATGTGGGTTCAAGGCTTGTTCAACAAATCCAAACTGGACGATACATCCAAGGCGAAGGGGTTTGATGCAGATTCTAACGGTATTGCCTTCGGTGCCGAGAAATTTGTAACCGATGATACTAAAGTCGGTATTGGTTACGCTTATACCAACACCGATATTGATGGTTTCATGCGTGATACTGATGTTGATACACATACTGCCATTCTGTATGGTGAGTATAAACCGTCCAACTGGTATGTAAATGGTATTGCGACCTATGGCTGGTCTGATTATGAAGAAAGCAAGAGTGTCGCCGGAGTTGGCGTTAAGGCTGATTACGATGTCGAAACCTTTGGTTTGCAGGCAATGACCGGTTACGATATGAATGTCAACGGCTTAGGCATTACACCGGAAGCCGGTTTGCGTTATGTCCATATCAGGCAGGACGCTTATAAAGATTCTGCTGACCAGAGAGTTTCTGCCAACGACAGCGATATTTTGACCGGTGTCATTGGTGCCAAAGTCAGCAAAAACTTTGAGCTGTCCAATGGTATGAACATCAAACCGGAAGCCAGAATTGCCGCCACATATGACTTGATGAATGATGACGTTAATTCGGTCGTAACCTTGGCTAATGGTTCAGCTTATGCTGTTGAAGGTGGAGCTCTTGACCGCTTCGGAATGGAATTTGGTGCCGGTGTAACCGCGGAAGTCAACGACAATGTCGAACTCTCGCTTGGTTATGAAGGCAAATTCCGTCAGGACTACCAAGACCACACAGGCTTGTTGAATGCTAAATATAAATTTTAAGCGCTAAACAGCCAAAACTAAGCAGCCCCGGATATTTTGTGTTCGAGGCTGTTTTTTTCTTTTTAAAGTTCTCTTGACAATGAAATTTTTTTATTATATCGATTCAAACAAATCCCACCGGGTCAAGCATATTCCGGGTCTTGCTGCTTGAAAAGAAAACATGATGAACCCACTGGCTCTACAGCATAGTCTTCTCATGTTTTTTGGTTCTCTATGGCTGTAGTTATTTTAACCACATAGTCATGGAGAAAAATATGACAAAAGAAAATAAAATGTTAAGTTTGCAGCAAACACTTGAATTTTTTGCTGATGATGTAAAACCTCTCCCGTATCATTTAGATAAAGAACGTACTCATCCCATCGAAGATGAGGAAATGGACACGGCAAAAGTTACTTTGCGTTCTTGGATTGAAACAGGCCTCTTGAAACTCTACGGTATTCCCGGCAAAATCGAAATTAACGATGTCTCCTCGTTGGATGACAATTTTTTAAAGGTCACGCAAGAGAACGGACACCAAGCATTATACCCGTACAACGACTGGATTGAACTGAACACACCGACTTCTTTCTTTAGCCACCGCTACCCGCTGGAAATAATCCGCGACAATAAAGGGGAACCGTTGAAACGAGTTCTTTTACCCAAAGAATTATCCGGTTATGATTTTGACTGGCAACATAGCATAGTCGCCCAAAATCTGACCTGCGTGTCATTAACCGACAATGGCATATATATTCGTACAGAAGGATTCGCCTTCATCACGGTACAATTTGATGAATTGGATGTGTTGTGCAGAGCCGATTCTATTGATTTTGAAACGGCAGAAGAACAATTGAAGGATGCTATATGCCAGAAATGCGGAAAACTGGAACTGAAGCAACATTACCGGAGCTGGGCCATTAAGATGAAAGAAGCCGGTTACACTCTAAATCAAGCGGCAATAGAGATTCGAAGAATCTTTGACCACTACCGCACACCATATCCAACGGAGCGGACAATCAGGAATCACATTCAAGATATTATTCCGCCAAAACAGTAAAGCAAGCAAACACCAACCCAATGACCTCAAACTTTGAGGTCATTTTTTTTTGAATTTTTGCATTTTTCTAAAAAGTTCAGAAAAGCGTCTGATTTTTTCAAAAAACATCCGATTTTCTTCAATTCGCTTCAAATGACACAGCAGCCGCCTTTTGATATTCTTTTGTCATAACAACAGCTTAGCGGCTACAAACAAGCAACCAAAGGATAAGGAAATTGAGCAAACACCTTAAAGAATATTACGAAGAAATTCGCAGTTTCTGCCCCGAGCTTTCCGAAGAGGAAGCCATCGAGGCTGGTGATGCTCTGCTCCAAATCGCTAAGCTGCTGTCTGACACGGTTCAGGAAACACCGGAACTGAAAACGTTAATTGAAACAGGAAAGGAGAACGAAATCGAATAAAAAAAATGTTGCCGACACCTTCACTCTGCTAATTCCATACCAAGACATTAAGATTACAAAACCTGAACGGTTTTCGCCCAATCTTGAAACTTTATGGAATTTAGGCAACGCACAATCGGTAAATTGCTCTAGCTACGCGACAGCAATTGAAAAGCAGAAACATTATTATCCTAAATTATCATTAACTGCTCATCGCCGCGTTGGAGAATATAGCGTCATGTTGCGAATAGAATTTTCGGCTATGAAACTGATTAACCAACCGTCAAACAACCTTGAAGAAGTTTGTGATGAGGATTTTGAAACCATCGTTAAGACCTTGCAAAAGCGTATATCTGAACTTGGAGCAAGAGTTTCGCCAGAAAGCATCCGAAAGGCAAAAGTCACTCGTGTCGATTATGGCAAAAATTGCAAAGTACAGATAAAGCCTGCATTGCTGCTGCAAGAATTAGCTAAAGCAGACATAAGCAAACGCCTAGACTCTGCCAACAAAACTTACCGTAATGACGGACATTCATTGCATTTTTTAACAACGCATAAGAACGTCGTACTTTATGATAAGTTAGCAGACATAAGAAAAGCTAATTTTAGCCCACGCCGGGCTGTAGGTGAGAATGCTCAATTACTTGATTGGACATCTCTAGCCGACGAGCAATATCTGCGTTTTGAGGTTCAGCTCGGTAATTCAGACACAATTCGGCAAGCCTTAAATAAAGCAGGGGTTAACATCCCAGAATTGACTTTTGAAAACCTATTTCAAAGTGAAATCTGCCGCAAGGTTAACCTTTATTACTGGAACGAACTTATGCAAGCGTGCCTGATACATCATCTCTGCAATGAAAATGTTGCAGATTTGTTCAAACAGCTACTTAACAACGGTTACAAAATCTTAAAAGCCCTGCAACTCATCGGACTAACCAGTGTCTTAAGTGAAATGGGCATGAGAGAATTTCGTTTTCATGCCGGAAAAACACTATCACCTGCGATTTACGACTTGTTGCGGAAAATTAAAAACATCACCCCAAGAGAGGATTGGCTCATGAAACATTATCTGGAAATTCAAAGGATAATAGAAGAAAATAATGTTATTCAAATTGAAAGGCTATAAATATGATAAAAACAACAGAAAATATTAAACATATTATTTTGCTAACCAGAGTGTCCTGCTCCAAACAGGCCGTTGAAGAATCAACGGAACAACAATTGGCTACATGCCAAAAATATATCAAAAATCTTGGCATTAACCAATTTGAAGTTTACACACTGAAAGAAAGTTCTTCTCGCGGCAAACGAAAAGAATTTCAGCAAATGCTCAACAATATAAAAAAATGTGACGGCTGTACCGCTCTGATTTTTACCAAAATAGACAGGCTTCTACGTCGATTCAATGAGGTGCCGGAACTAGACAAACTCCGACAACAAGGAAAATTGCAGCTCCATGCTGTTAAAGACAACATGATCCTTACTAAAGATTCTACGGCTTCAGACATCCACAGATTTCGTCTTCTTGCTGCTGATGCGGAAATGTTTAGTAACCGGATTTCTGAAGAAACCCGTGAAAAAATATTGATTTGTTGCCAACAAGGTCGCTATCCGGGACTAGCCCCCATTGGGTACAGGAATCAACGAAACAAATATGGGCTGGCGTGGATTTATACCGATGTACAAAAAGCTTTATTGGTTGCCGAAATATTTAAAAAATTTGTAGAAGGTAACAGTCTTAAACAACTTGCTGTTTGGTGCCTTAAGACAGGATTAACTTCTGTCAAGAATAACCCTCTGGGCACTAAAGCCATAATTCGGATTTTGCAAAATCCGTTTTATATGGGGCAATTCCGCCATAACGGAAAACTTTACGCCCATTATTATGAGCGGTTGGTTAAGGAAGATGTTTGGAAAAAATGCCAAATCCGTCTGAAACATAACCGAGAAAATAAGGAATAAGGGCACCTACCTTGTCAAATGAAGGCTGGATTAAATTCCGGCCTTCATTGACTTTAAGAAACCAGCAATCCATTAATTAAAAAAACAGACAAAAAAAGGAACAACAATATGCCAAGACAGATAAAGAAATTTCAAGCAACAGCAACAAAAGGTATCATTTGGGCAAGAGTTTCATCAAGAGAACAAGAGGATGGCTACTCTTTAGATGCTCAGATTGAAAATTCAAAAAGCTACGCCGAGCGTAGAGGAATTGAAATTATTAAAATTTTTGAGATTATTGAAAGTTCAACACAGGGGGATAGAAAACAGTTTCATGATATGATTAACTGGGTAAAACGGCAAAAACAACGCATAGCAATTATTTCCGATAAAGTTGACAGACTACAACGACGAGTTTCAGAAGTTCCGGTGCTGGAAGAATTACGAAAAGCCGGAAAAATCGAACTGCATTTTTCGCGAGAAAATAAAGTCATAGAAAAAGATACAAACGGTTCTGATTTAGCCTGCTACAGAATGATTGTTGTTATGGCTGAAAACTATACGGACTGTATTTCGGATAACGTAAAACGGAGCCTTAAACAGATGAGAAAAGAGGGGAAATGGGCTCATAGAGCACCCGTAGGTTACCTAAATGTAAAAGACAGCAAAGGTAACAGTGATGTTATTATTGACCCTGACAGGGGGTTCCTTATAACGGCTCTGTTCAAAGAATACGCAAGCGGAATTTATAACTTAGAACAGATAACGAAAAAAGCACAGGAAATAGGTCTGACAATGCCCGGAAGCAAAAAATTGTACAAACAGACAATACGAAATATCTTAAGCAATCGCTTTTATGCCGGAGAGATGTACGGTTATGGCGAGTATTACAAACATCAATATAAAACTTTAATTGACTGGAAGACATTTAACCGGTGCCAAGAAGTTTTAGAAGGACGCATGAATCATAAAGAACAAAAACACGAACATCTGTTCAAAGGAATAATGAAATGCAAAGAATGCGGTACGATGATATCGCCTTACATCAGTATTCATGCGGCAAAAAAGAAAGGCGGAGAAAAAATCGCTTATAAATACCTTTTTTGCCCGAAATGCAAGGGTACGCACATAAATGAAGGAAAAGGCATTGAGAAAATAAAACAGGCCTTAGGCTCGCTTAAATCGCTTCCTAACGGCGTGTTAGAAAAGATGACGCATTGCCTTCAGGATTTAGTATATGAAGACCATAGGATTGAGCTTGAACATAAAAAATATTTAGAGCGAAAATTGCTTGAATGTGACACGAAACAAGAACGGTGGCATGAGCTGTATGCCGAAGCTAGTATTACACGGAATATACATAGCAAAAAAATAAAAGAACTAGCCCAAGAAAAAGAAAAAATAGCAGAGCAGCTTTTAGGCTATAATCATATAGCTCAACAGAACTTTATAACGCTTAACTACTTGGCTAGCCTATATTTTCATGCAGACCAGATTTGGGATTTTCCGAAAAATGAGCAAAAACAGAAGATTTTAAAATTACTTTGTTCGGAAATTTTATTAGACGGGAAAAACATAGTTATTTCAATAAGAAAGCCTATCTTAGAACTGGCTAAAATAGGCTCTTGTCAAATATGGCAGGGGCAGTAAGATTCGAACTCACGACACTCGGTTTTGGAGACCGATGCTCTACCAACTGAGCTATACCCCTACAAAAAGCGAAGCTCTTTTTGAGCCCGCGTATATTTGATACACAACATTAAACAATAAATCAAGCATTTTTTAATTCAAACAATAAAAAAAGGAATACAGAACTAAACTGTATTCCTGATTTTCACGATTGTTTCAATCATCGAGAACCGTATTTTTCTCCCGATATGAAGTCCATCCCAAAGTCAGCATTATCCATAACAAAAACACAACAAAATCTTTATAAACAAACATCCAGATTCTGGCTTCGTTTTCAGACAAAACACTAGTGGTGCTCCATTCCTGATACAAAACTGTACCGCAGGCAAACTCATAAGCACTGGCCAAATCACCCTTTGCCGGCATTGCAAGCGGATGATTGTCATACCCCACCCTGCCGTTAAACCTTACGCCGTCAATATCCACCACGGATCCCCTATGGTTTTTCTTTTCCAGACAATACTCAACGGTGCCAAATTTCGATTTAATCAACGGTGAAGTTCCGACCCGAATACCGACAATAATGGAAATAACTAAAAAAACGCTTCCGGTTAACAACCAAATTTTTCTTTTTTTCATACCTAAAAATTTATTAATTATACTTCTCTGATACCCTTGTTATACCACCTGACAATAATCTTGTCTATGCAAAATATTCATTCCCTCCGGCAACGCCGCCGGAAGCCCCCCCAAACATTACCTCAACAATACCCGCAAACACAGCCCCAACCCATTTAAATACCTAAAAAAAACTCCCGACCGAC
>UMGB01062849.1_pt1 | contig 35632 bp, 46 predicted proteins | sample 1965161 | NCBI WGS metagenome assembly UMGB01 (sample SAMEA4836060, study PRJEB28245) | human gut metagenome | biome: gut microbiome; material: fecal sample | place: Denmark | collected 2008
TTAATCTTTGCCCCTTTTCTGAACTCGGGCAGCAGTTCTTCTAAATATGACATGGTTATTGTCCCTTAAATTTTTTACTCAATCCAACATATTTGTTGTTTAGCTCAAGACGCAATCTGTTAAAGCTGGCTTTATGTTTATTAGGCCAGTAAAACTGGTAAGGATATTCTGACGTATCAGATTTTAAGTCTTTGTTATAGGCTTGAAGTTCTTTTAACAAATTCTTTTGCAACATCTGAATTTCTAAAATTTCATTATCAATATTTTCGGTCATTTCTTGTTATCTCCCTTTAACATTTCCGTCTGACGTGTTAAAATTTTCAGGATTTTTTAACATAATGTTGCAATTTGGTTCGGAATGTTGCGAATTTGGTTTTGAAACATTATTTGCAACATTTTCTTTCAAAATCTCATCGTAAAAATCCCGAATAAGTCCGAAACAAAAGTTTTTGAATACAAAATCAGATAAAATAGCATTGAAACTGTCTGTGTTTTCACATTGTTTTAAAATTCGTATTTCTTCATTAACACGTTCGTCAAATCTTATTTTATCCAAAACAGTATAAATGTTCTGCATTATTTATGTTCCTCAAGTTCGATTTTTTTAATATGAAAATCAGTGTGGCAACCAGGGCAAGTCCAAGTCAGCCCAAACTTAAAGCTTACGGTTTTAAAGTTTGTAAGACTTACTATGATATTATTTCCGCAATGCGGGCATTTTTCTACAAGCTCGATACAATCAAGCAAATCGTATCTTTTGATTTTTTCTTTATCGTTCATCGCTCCTCACTTTCAAGCAAATCAGGGTTTTCGTCAATATTGCCGATTATCTCACATCGTTCATTTGCTACGGCGAAATAATAATAATGTATTCCGCTTGGTTTACCTTTCTCAAAAGGTTCAACATAAAAGGTAGGATCTTTCCAGCGATAAATATACGTTTGTCCTGTTGGTTCTCCGGCATAATAAGTTATAACAATATCCCCCTCATAGATAAGTTTGCCGTTCTTATCCTTTAATCCGGTGCATTGTTCCCACTTTAAGCTATTAGGCAAAGTGTTTGCTAATCCTATACATTTGTTGTCGTATGTATAGTAATTCGCGTCTATAAGATTTTTATAGATAAATCTCCCCTCATAAAATGCCCTGAATAAAAATCTATCGTTCATTGTTCCTCACTTTCGCCGAGTGTAGCGTTGATACGGGTTAAAAGATGTTTAAATTCTATTTTTGAATTATCGCTTTCCAATTCACAAAAAATAAGTTCGCTATGATACTCTAACTCCTCTTTGCATTCTTTCAGCAATCCTCGGAGCTTGTTGTTTTCAATGATAAGAACCGATTTTTTAACATCCAGTTCGTCAATATTACTTCCTAGACACTGTATTAGTTCTTCTCTTTTTTTTATCTTTTCTTTAAGCTCGGTAATCTCTTTTTTCAGCTCTTCAATATTTATGCTTTGCCGGTGGCATATATCCTGCCACTGAAAGAATTTTTTGAGGTATAACGCCTTATAATCAACAGTGGTGTCCATCTTTCCAAGTCCTTTGTTTGTTGGCTGCCATTTTAGTTTTGACAAGCGTTTTGATTTCCGGGTAACGTAACAGGTTGACGGCGGCAATGATAACGTCTGCCAGTTCTTCCTTTATTTTTTCAAGGTCTGACTGCAAGCCGGTCGCAATCAGCGTGTCTATCGCTGCGCAGTATTCGCTGATTTCTTCGCCGAGCTTCATCTCTTGGTCTTTTGCGGTAAACTCCGGGAACGTCTTTTCGTGCCATTCCTGAATATCTTTGATTAACTCAATCATTCTGCACCTCCAGCTTGGCGGCAATGTAGTCGTTGACTTCGTTTGCCAAAAGGTAATTTTCCAAAACGAGATTGCGTTCGGCGAGGCTGTAAATCCGTACGACCATAATTGCGCCGATGACACCCAAGAGAAAATTAGCAAGGTGGGGCAGAATATATAGAACTTTAAGGATGGTGCGTCTGCCCCGGGTTAAAAATTTAGTCATAGCAATGCTCCATATAATCTCTGATAAGTTTGATAAATTCTTCGTCGTCAAATTCCTGTATAATGTAGGAATAGGAGTGCAGGCTGTCGGCGTTGTCAAACTCGGCAATTAAATTCATAATCTTGCGGTGAAAGGCGTTCATCAGCTTGTGTCCGGCTTTTATTCTGGCGCGGTTGGCGGCCAGTTTTAGCGAACGTTTGGCTTTGATTAAATCTCGCATTGCCTGTTCGGGGTTTTGCGACAGCATGGCGCCGTATAAATCCGCGGTATTCATATTTTTCCAGACATTAGTCATATTTTGGGATACTCCTTTTTAATCAGCTCATTAATATCGATTGCGGGGTCAGCGGCTACCTTTTCAAGCATTTTGCGGATAACCGGGCGGCGCTTCAGCAGAACCTCGGCGGCAATCTGGCGGTATTCCGTGGCGCACTCGGCGCAGCAGAAAACCTTTTGTGCGTGGTTGGTCTTAAACTCCTCAAGGCATACCGGGCAGGTGCGGGTGTACAACGGAGCGTCGATACCCCGGTGGCGGGGCTGATTGCGGCGGTTGCCTTCCTTTTTGCACTCTGGAGAGCAATAGCAAACGTTCCGGTAGTTTTTGGGCGTAAATTCATTGCCGCAGATTTTGCATTTATAAATCATTTTTCTCGCTCCGGTAATCAAATTGCGCCTGAAGCTCGGCAAACTGCTGCTGTTTAAATGTGGCGTCCGCGGCTTCGGCAGCGGCCATATCGTATTCAATCGTCGACGCGTCTTCCTGCTGGCTGGCGAAATCGGCGGTTTTTTGCGAGGCGACGGGAGCAGGAGCGGGGGCTTCCTGCATCTCGTCATCAAACAAGGCCTGAATAGTGCTGTTGACGGCAATTTTGGCGAGCGCGATTTTAATCGCTTTGCGGACGCCGCACTTTAGATACATATCGTTTCTAAAATTCTGCCACGCGGGGCTTTCATTATCGTGCATCTTTTTCAGGGACTGCTGCCGCGACTTTTCCAGCTCGTCATAAGAATAGGTGTAAACGCGCTTTTCGCCTTTGCAGACAATATAAACGTAACATCCGGTAATGTCTTTGCGCCCGAACGGATCGGTGCGTTCTATCTCATAGCTGTCGCCGTCCGCCGTTTCTTTCATCCGAAATGTGTCGCCGGAAAATATCAGTCCGGCATGAACGCTAATCCCGTTTTGTTCGGCAATGTAAATCAAGCCTTTGTATGACGGTTCGCAGGTCAGTTGCCCGTTTTTGTTATAGAGATAATACAAATCGCGGCTGTCGGTCGGCAATCCCCAAGCGAGAATTGACAAAAACACCTGTTGTTTGGAAATGGCAGAGCAATTTTTAAATTGTCTGTTGGCGTTATTTTCCTGCAAGTCATGCAGCGTTATCTTGTTGGCAAAAGCCAGACCTTCGCGGCAGATAAGCTCCCGCGGGTAACCGTATTGCTCGGTAAAGAATTCTACAAGTTTTGTCGTTTCAAAGAACTCGGCTATTTTTGCAATCTGCGGTTGTTCTTTTATAGTTACTTCGTTTGTCATTGTACTGCCTTTATTAAAAGCGAGCCGTCCGCGGAAAGGTGGATTGAACCGCCGTCCAGCGTGTAAATCTCGCGAAGTTTGTTGTCATACATAAATTTTTTGAGTTTGATTTTGTAGAGCGTGTCGGTGTCTTTGTTGTCCCGGATGACCTGATTGAGCCAGATGTATTCGTTGACGAACTCGTGCAGGGTCTTGCCCTCGAACTCGTCCTGCGAAGTGGCGAGCTTGCGGGCGTCGGGATTTGATTTGTAAACCGCCTGATAGATTTTGAAGTCCTGTTCGGCGAGCCGGGCGCAGCGGTCGTTAATGTCCGGGACGCGGTTTTCGACGACGGCGGTTTCAAAATGCTTCAGCGCGGCGATAATGACGGCTTGGATTTCCGGGATTTTGCCATACACGAAATTGTCCACGCGGATTTCAAACAGGCGGTCAATTTCTTCAAAACGCTCCTGTTCTATCAACGACACGATGCGCCCGCGGTTAAACGGTGTGTCCGGTTCCAGCACCATTGACGAGATAATCCCGGCGTCGGCGTTGCACAGCAGCATCTGATACTGGTTTTGAAAGATATACTGCCACGGCAGCCCGTTGTAGAAGATGTTTTCCCGCGCGGCCTTGAACGGATTGACGGTTTTTTTCTCCCACACGAGGCGGCCGGCCGTGTGCGTTTTCAGGTTGATGTCCACAAAGCTGCCGCGTCTGCTTTCGGCATAGCCGTCCGGCGAACAGACCGCGTAGGGCGAAATGTCGGGGCGGCGGATAAAGTCTTCGGTGCCTTGAAAGTCAAAGTCAGGGTGGTCTTGCATTTTCCAGTCAAGGTATTTTTCCATCGCGTGTCCGTAGATTGAAAATTCGTCGGGCAGGGGCGGGAGGCGGTAGCCGCGCTTGATTTTGTGGTACACCTGATAGCCGGTGGAATACAAATCCTCGCCCAAGAAGTTGAGCGCCGGCTTTTCGCCCATCAGCTCCATCAGTTCCTTTTGCGGCACGAAAGACTTGACGACGGCGGCGATTTCGCTCGCGCCGATGCCGCTGTTCTTTTCTTCCAGCCATTCGGGAGTGTTTTGCCTGAACTCGGTTTTGCCGATGTTGGCTAAAAGCTCGCGTTCCTTTTGCCGGAAAAAGTCGTCTTTGGTGATGTTCAGCTCCAGCAGATACTGCTTGAAATCAACGTTTTTCATCCGCAGAAGATAGGCGCGCCGCCCCTCGTCAACAAAATCCATGCCGCGATTGTAAAGGCCTTCGTCATGGATTTGGCGATGACATTCTTCGCACAGCGGCAGCAGATTGTTGACGTCATAGCGTAAAAGGTCAACGTTTCTGCGCACAATGTGGTGTATATGCGCGGCTTGGCGGTTACAAGCCGGGTTGGCACACTTGCGCCCGATGCGAAGTTTCGGATACAGCCGGTCGAGCTTTTGTTCTTCTGGCGTCATTGCATTATCCGAAAATGAGGGTTAAAACTAAAACGACAGCCAGAGAAATGCAGGTTGTTTCCAATCCGGCGTTTTTGTTCACCAATCGCAGGTTTTCGTCCCGCAGGGCTTTGATTTCAGCAAGCTGGTTGTTGCAAAGGTTGTTCCAGCCGTTTTGGAAAATATCAATATGCTTCATCTGTTTTTCTCCGATGCTTTGCGCAGTTCCTGTTCAAGTTCAAACTTCCTGCGGCAGTCTTCTTTGTATTGTGGCGTAAGGTAATAGCCGTCGTTGCTCATTTCACAGAACTTCATCCGGTTTTTCAGCCGTTCTAAATCCTGTTTGATTTCAGTCGTTGGTCTCGGCATTATCTGCGTCCTCTTTGCTGCTTGATATCACAGTCATAGCTATAAGCAGCTTGGGTTTACGGGATAGCAATTCAGTTATTAAGGTAGCTTGTCCCAAAACAGTTCCACCTCCCGCTAGGATAACATTTTTATCGGTTTCAGCATCCTCGGTCGCAGCCAGTAAAATACAGTCATCTGCCAACTCTTTAATCTCATCAATTTTTTGTTTGATTAAATCGTGTCTTTCTTTGGGGGATAATTTCTTTTCTTCAGTCATTGTTTTCTTTCTCCATAAGCTCAACAAGCTTCATTGCTTTAAAGGTGGAGGGGGCATCTTTTTTTATCTTAGCCAGCATGTAACCCAGATTTAAGGCATCCCCGTTGATAAAAGATGTGTTTTTAATTTTATCTCCCTCTTCCCAGCCGAAGACGCCGATGCGTAGTGGACATATTTTGGCGATTTCATCCAGATGTTGCTTTATGATTTTTTTCTTTTCTTCTTCAGTCATTATTTTTCCTTTCAAAATAGGCGGGAGGGCGGATTTCGTTGGGTATGCAATAGTAGCCCTCCCGGGTGTAGGCGAAAGCCGGCGTTGGAGAATTGACCGATACACGCAGCCGGCTTTCATCAAAAGCGGGAAAGTTTTGGCTCGCTTATATTTTTAGACTTTTTGCCGGCTCAGCCAGAGTCATTTGGCTCAAGTGTAAAAAAAGCACTTTCCCAAAGGTTGGTGGAAAGGGAAGAGAATATTGCACGCGCCCCTTGCCCTTTCCTGAACACCCCCACGCGTTGCCAGGAAGGGGTGTCTGAATAAGAATGTAACATAAAGTTTATAAAAGTCAAGTAGAAATGTAACAAAATGTTTATAATGTAAATAAAAAAATAGCCCCGTTATTTCAGGGGCTTGTTCTTTTCTGCCGTTAAATTTCGGATAAATTTTACAATTTCTTCCAGTTTATCGGCAATAAAATTGAGGGTTTTTTTATAAATTTCCTCTTCCATTTGCGATTCCTTTCTAGGGAAACCTTATGCGCTAAGGTGGCGGAGCTAGAAACACCTCACAATTAGTGCCTGTTTATTCAAAATATTACACAGACTCCGCCAAAGCGGCATATTGTGAGTGAGGTTTCTAAGCTCGTCAAGTATACTATTTTATAAATTTTTATCGGTCAAGCTTTTTTGTTGCTTGTTAAATAAAATATGATGGGAAATATAAATAGGAAGGTTATGAAAATGATGTCTGTTATTGGTAAATCAGGCATATCTAATAAAGGGCTAAATTCATTTTTTAGTTTTATTATTATTTTATTTACAAGATAAATTGGTTGGACTATGGCACCTAAACATATAATAACGATGAAAGTAATGCAGAAGAATATTGCGATGATATTTTCTAAAAAATGTTTATTTTTCCAGTCTTTTATAATATCATTAGGGAAGTCTATCAAGAAAAACAGAGGATTGTCTTCGTTCTTTCTGCTCCACATAAAACCAAAAATGAGAGCAATAGGTAACAAAAGAAACATTATTATACAAAAACAAAAAAGTTCTGTTAAAAATATCTCCTTCCCGTATGGGGCAAAATATAAAATAACCCCTATATAGTAAAGTGAACATAGAAATATATTTATCATGACCTTTACCTTTATCTAATTATATCGTTGTAAATATATAACGTTGTATATGAGTGATGCCTAGCCAGTTTTTTTTACATATAAAGGTAATACCATTCCTTTAAGCTGTCCTTTGCGGTCGCTGGTATCTACCTGTGCTGCATTTACGCAAACATCGGCAATTTTTTGAGCTGTGGTTTCTAAATCTTCTTTAGGCTTTTGAAGAGCTGTGTGTTCGGCGAAAACCTTGTAGGCTGTATAAACAATATCTCTTAACGTATCTGCCGGAATGATAATATTATCATTTGGAGTATTGGGGGTATTTTCGTATCCCAAAAGCATATTAGGGGTTATATTAAAAAAATCGCAAAATTTCACGATAAAAGCAAGGTCAGGTTCTCTCTTGCCGGTCAGGTATTGATTGAAACGTTGAGAACTTATCCCAAAGTGTCTAGCGACGGCGCTTTGGGAGAAAGAAGCAGCTGCTATTATATTTCTCATATTCTGTCCTATCATGTTAGAATTATACAACAAAAAGTTACTTGTGTAAATAAACTTTTTGTTGTTGACAATTGTAAACTTTATGTTACAGTTTGCAAAAAAAGGAGCTGCTATGAAACTAAAAAATTGGATGATTAAAGAAAATGTTTCACGCGAACATTTAGCTAAATTTTTGAATACAACTGTTCAAGCTATTGGTTATTACGTCAATGAACAAAAAATTCCTCGTCCCGAAACGATGGCAAAGATTGTCGCTTATACGAAAGGCGAGGTAACTGCGAACGACTTTTATGGCATAGAGGAGAAAAGCGAGTGAGTAAACTTTTAATCCCTTTAAAACTGCCGTTTCTAGCTGTTCGAGAGCTGCTGATACTTGTGTTAAAGTATTGCTATGGCTGCCGGATAGACGTTCCAGACGGACTAAATAGGGTTGGTAACGAACTCTATAGGAGAAGGTAATGCGGTATATGGACCTTTTTTCAGGTATAGGCGGGTTTGCGCTGGGGCTGAGGCAGGCAGGGATAGAATTTGAAGAGCATTGGTTCTCCGAAATAGACAAGAACGCGATAAACATTTACAAAAAACATTTTCCAAACGCAAAGGAGCTGGGCGATGTGCGAGCAATTAGAGATTTTTCCGGGATTAAAGCCGACATTATCACTTTCGGATTTCCGTGCCAGGATTTGTCGGTTGCTGGCAAAAGGAGAGGTTTGGCCGGCGATAGAAGCGGTTTATTCTTTGAGGCGATGCGAATTATCAGAGAGCTTAAACCTCAATATTTTATCTTTGAAAACGTCAAAGGTCTGCTTACAAATAACGGAGGAACTGACTTTGTCCGATGTTTGCAAGAAATTGCCGACATTGGGCTATATGAATGCGAATGGCAGCTTGTTAATACAAGCTGGGTATTACCCCAAAACCGCGAGCGGGTTTACTTTGTCGGACGTCTTGGAGGACGAGCCGGAGCCAAAATATTTCCTCTCGAAAGAAAAGATATTAAAGTTGTTAAAATAGATGTATGGAACATTGGGAAGCTTGTTGAAGATAATCCGGTTTGGGAGCAGGAAGAGCAGGAAATTAAAGATGACATAAGTATAATTAGCAGAAAAGGCGAGTTAAAAAAAAGTCAAAATATTGCATCTTGTTTAACTGTTGGCGGACATGGCTCCGGCAATCATTCCGACATGGATTTAATTTGTATCCGGCAAATAAACCAGACCGAAAAGAATCACCAACAGGACAGGGTTTATTCTCCGGAGGGGCTGTGCCCTGCATTAAATACGGTTGGCGGGGGTAATCATGAGCCTAAAATAGTTTGCCCTGTATTGACGCCGGACCGGATTGTCAAACGCCAGAACGGGCGGCGGATGAAAGAAAACGGAGAGCCGTCGTTTACGCTGACGGCGCAGGATAAGCACGGCGTTTTAACTGGACATATTTTCAAAGATTACGAAACGGGAGAATATTTCTATGACCCGTTAATACGAAAGCTCACGCCGCTTGAATGCGAGCGTTTGCAGGGGTTTCCCGACGGGTGGACCGAATACGGCGCAGACGGCAGAAAGATGTCCGACAGCGCCAGATATAAAGCGCTGGGCAACGCGGTTACGGTTAATTTTCCAAGAATGATTGGGGAGAAATTGAGATGAGTTATCCACAGATTAACACATATCCGTTGACTTTGGGAACAGCGGGGAATTATGCTGAAAGCCTAAAAACTGCTAAAGCGGCTTTCACACCCCGTCAGAGTGTCTTTTTTATGCCTATGGCGTGGATGAGAGTCGGAAATATCCAATACCGGCCAGAGCCTTCTTTAGCGGCTTTTAGTGAATCCACGCCACTTTTTTGTGGCATACTAAGAAGGCTAAAGAAAATGACGACATTATCAGAAGTGTATGGCGTATACACGAATTTACGCCAAATTTTTAACAGCTACAATCCTGAAAATTACGATAAAGACACCGAAGAGGCAAACACTGCCTTATGCGGCGCTATGAACGAATTGGAAGCGGCAATGGCTTATATCAAGATTGAAGGCAGGTCGGACCGCAAACTTAAGCTAAAACTCTTAAAACAAAGTTTATCCCTCGCGGCGGAACGGGCAGACGGCACGATTGATTTGGACAATCTGTCGGCTGCCGCCCGCGAGCAGTTAACTATGGTTTTACAGTTGATGGGAGAGGAAAAATAATGAGCTGGTTTAAGGTTGATACAAGCGAAGTTCTATGTGTTGGGATGACTAATTCAGAAATAGGTATGTATATTCGCTACAAAGCGCTATGCGAGCACTTTAAACAAGGAGCTTTGACTTGGAAGCAAGTATGTTTTAACTTCACCCCAAAAGAACGCAAGTTTATCACAAGTTACTTCGGAGTTGAACCAGAGTTGAACAAAAGTAAGTCAAAAGTAAGTCCGAAAAGTGGTAATAAAAACAAAGACATAGCTTGCGCGCGCGTATATAATAGACAAGACAGACAAGACAGACAAGACAGACAAGATATATCCAAGTCTTCGGATAAATCCTTAGACTTGGATGTCAACAAGCCGGATTTTGACATTAAAAAAATCAATCACGTTTTAAGCCGTTACTGCTTGCCTGAAGTCAAAAAACTCACGGATGAGCGAAAACAAAAACTCAGGCAAAGGATCAAAGATGCGGGAAGCTTTGACGGGTTTCTTGGGCAGATGGAGGCTGCCCTTGCCCAAAGCTCGTTTTTGCGGGGCGATTCCAGGAAGTGGCGAGCGGATTTTGATTTCTTCCTGCAGGCGTCCAAGTGGCAAAAGACGACTGAAGGCGTTTATGCCGACAAAGACGATGACGACAGCGGTTATGTGCCGGGGGCGATAGATAAAATTTTCAGCTGAGGAAAAAATGAACGAGATTGAATACACATTTTTGAGCGAATTGGTTGCCTTTCCGGCGAATTATGCCCGGTTGCAGGGAAATTTCCGCCCCGAGTTTCTGCAAGATGCGACGGCACGGGAAATCTTTACGGCAATGGCTGAACTGGGGAGTTTTGACTTGCTGAGCCTTCGGGACAAGCTTAAGGGCCGGGTGGACTTTCAGCTGTTGCTGGAGCTTAACCGTGATACGGTTTTTGCCAAACCGATAATGTTTGACTGTTACGCAATGAAGCTGGTTGAGGATTGGAAAGCCCGGGAGCTGGCTAAAATTGCTCAAGCCAAAGTTTATACGCCGGAGCTGGTCAGCAGGGCTTTTGATGTGGAGCATTTTGAACTATTCCCGAAAAAGACGGAGGACGCCTCAGAGAAGTTTTTGGCGGATGCTGAGTTGGCTTATCAGGGGAAGGAAAACCCGCGGGTTGTCGAGACCGGATTGCCAAGCCTTGACAAGCTTATCGGCGGGTTTGAAAAGGGCGAGCTTATCACGCTGGGCGGTTATTCCGGCGGCGGCAAGACCACGTTGGCGCTGAATATTGCTACCAACGTTGCCAAAGATGGGCGGAAAGTGATGTATTTTTCGTTAGAAATGACCAAGGTCGAAATGCACAAGCGGTTGGTTTGTTCGTCGACCGGATTTCACAATTTTGCTGAATTGTCGCCCGATGAGTTCAATAAGTTGATTTCGGCATCAAAGAGTCTGGAGCACGACTTGCCGCTAGAGTTTGTAGATGACAGCGATGCAACGGTTGAGAAAATCGCGGCCGTTTGTGCGGGCAAAAAAGATTTGGGTTTGATTGTGATAGACCACCTGCATATCTTAAAATCCGACAAACAGTTCAAAGACCAGTACGCACTGCTTACCTACCTGTCGCGGCGGACAAAAATTCTGGCGCAGGATTTGAATGTCCCGGTGCTGTTGCTTTCGCAGATGAACAGAGCAAATGCTGCCCGTGAAATTAAAGAGCCGACAATGTCGGACTTAAGAGGTTCGGGAAGCATAGAGCAGGATTCCAATCTGGTAATTTTTGTTTATACGGCGGAAAACCTGCTGAAATTTCAGGAACCGAAAGAGGGGACGAAAAAACACGAAAAATGGGAAGAGGATTTGGTTCGTAACAAAGATAAGGCGCAGATTTCGGTTGTCAAGAATCGCCGCGGAAGAACCGGGAAATTTACAGTCAGGTTTGAAAAAGACCGGAGTTTGTTTGTTGATAATGGGAGGGGGCTTGATGGAGGATTTTAAGACCTTTGGCGAGGCTTGTATTGAGTTAATCAGAAGCTGGGGTGAAAAAGATGACAGAGACTAAGCGTTGCACAAAATGCGGGTGAGAGCTGCCGTTGAGTGAGTTTTACCGGAGCAACGCCTACAGTGATGGGTGCCAGTCCTGGTGTAGGGGGTGTATCAAAAAAACAAGACGGGAAGCATTTCTAAGAAAGGCGGAGCTTAGCCGGGCTTTAAAAAAGGCAGAGGAGATACTTGGCGGCTGGAAAGCGTATGGGCTGAAACATCCAAAGCCAGGAGAATATAAGTATAACATTGTATTTACGGATGGGCGGCTTTTCAGGACGAATGATATTAAAATTTTTCGGGGATATTTATTGGAATTATAAGGGGGCGAGATGGAAGAATATATCAATAAGGAAGAGCTGAAACGGCGTGGATTTCAACGAGGGAAAGACCATGTGTGGCGTCAGTTGAGCGTATTGGAACAGTTGGCACAGTATGGATGGCTGGACTATGGTTCTCGAAAGTTTACGGCGCTTGACAGGCTTTCAGCGGGAAAACGGTTTTACAGCGATTTTCACGCTTCGGGGATGCAATCTCTTGGTGTAAATGATATGGAGCGGATTAAAGTTGATGGCGGGGGAAATGACAGCGCTCCTGAATATGTGCTAATGGCGCGTGAACGTTTCGTCCGCGCATTGCGGGCAATAAACCCGGATTTTTTTCCTGTAATCCACAAAGTTGTGTTGGAAGACAAAATGGTTGTTCTAAAAGGCACCGAATGGATAAAAATAAAACAAAAAACACACTTGTGTACGTTTTTATGTTTAGGGTTGGATGAACTGATTTGTCATTACTTAAAAAAACATATTGACAATACTAAGTCGTTATGTTAATTTTTTTATATGATGGAAGATTAGGCTTAAAAGCCAGCTTCCATTTTTTTGTTGAATGTTCATTAACTCGCCGCCCGTGGCTTTTGCTTCGGGCGGTTTTTTGTAAGGTTGATTATGATGGCCGGGCGTCCGCTGAAGTTTAAGAGCGTTAAAGAGCTGCAAAAAAAGATTGATGCATATTTTGCCCGTTGTGAGAAAGAGGATGAGCCGTTAATGATTACCGGATTGGCTCTGGCGTTGGATACGACCAGAGACACATTAATGGATTATGAAGGAAAAGACGAATTTTCCGACACGATAAAAAAAGCCAAGCTTAAAATTGAACGTGCGTATGAATTGCGTAATATCAAACGCGGGAATGCGGGTGATATTTTTGCGCTGAAGAATTTCGGTTGGAAAGATAAGACGGAAAGCGACGTTACGCTTGGGGGAAGTATCAACGTTATGCCTTCAGTTAAGCTGGACGGGCAAGAACTTGCCCTGAACATTGGAGATAACCCGGATGTTGGAACTGCCGGAAATACTTAACGTTCCCCCGAAGCTTATCCCCTTTGTAACGAATTTGGGGAAATACCGGTATTATTTGGCAGAAGGCGGACGCGGAAGCGGTAAGTCGCAGGTTTTCGGCCGTCTTGTTTTATATTTATGCGAGAAAAGGAAAGTTTCGGTATGTTGCGGACGAGAAACGCAGACCTCTATCGAAGATTCCGTTTATAAGCTTTTGGTGAAGCTGATTAAGAAATATGAGCTTAATTTTGAAATTACTTCAGCCAAAATAAGGCACAGGGTAACGGGGTCGGAAATTATTTTCCGGGGTTTTCGCGAACAGGGCGTTGAAAACACCAAAGGTATGGAAGGATTTGACATTGTTTGGGTTGATGAAGCCCAAATGCTGTCCAAGCGGACGATTGATGTTATTATCCCGACAATCCGAAAGGAAAATTCGGAGGTATGGTTTTCGATGAACCGTCGTGTCCGTAATGACCCGGTGTATGTATTTTGCTTAAACCGGCCGAATTGCCTGCATATTCATGTTGATTATTTTGATAATCCGTTCTGCACCAAAGAGCTGCTGGATGAAGCGGAAATTTGCAAAAACCAGAACGACAAGGATTACCGCCATATCTGGCTTGGCGAGCCGCTGGCGGAAGCAGAAGACTACCTGTTTAACTCGTCGAAGGTTGCAGAGATGTCTAAAATTGAGCCTTGGGGCGATATGTTTCCGAAGCAGCGGGTTATCGGCATTGATTTCGCGGCAAAAGGAAGCGATTTGTCCGTGGCGACGGTTCTTGACCGGGTCGGGCAGACGCATTGGCGCGTTGTGGCGCAGGAAGCGTGGTCGGAAGCTGACCCGATGGTTTCCACCGGAAAAATTGTCAACCTTTTGGGGCAGTATCGGCCGACGGCGTCAATAATTGATATTGGCGGGATGGGATATGTTGTTTATGCCCGCTTGTTGGAGCTGGGCGTAAGCATTAATCCGTTTGACGGGGCTGAAAGAAGTCTGGCAAAGGAATACGGCAACACGCGGGCGTGGGGCTATTATATGCTTAACGAGTATATCAATGAAGGCCGGATTATTATGGACAGCCCGATGACGGAAGCAGAGCTGTTGGAAATCAGGATAAAATATAAGTCCAACGGCGAACGGCTGATTGTCAGCAAGGACGAAATGCGGAAAAACGGAATTCATTCACCGGACAGGGCGGACAGCCTGATGATGGCCGTATTTTGCATTAAGAACTTTATCGGGGAAAAGCAAATGGAAGCGCCGCATAAAATTATACGGCGTTCGGTTTCAAAATTTTAGGGAGAAAAAATATGGGAAGCGTTGTCAAAGGCGTGGGAAAGCTTGTGGGAGGCGTATTGGATGCTGTCGGACTTGGTTATGATGAGCCAAAAGCTAATTATAGTGCAGCAGACCAGTTGATAGAGGATAAAAACAAAAACACCAAGAAAAGACGTGCTTTGTATAGCACTTCAGGAGGAGCATTGGGACAGGAAGTCTTTGGTGTCGATAACAACAGACGTGGTAATTTGTTTGGGAATTAAAGAGATGAGTCAGGGAAAGCAATTATTACGGGCATTTGTGGATTATGCAAATAATCGCAACGTTTATAAAGAAGAGGGCTATCACTCATTGGATGATTATTTTAAAGGGCGCGTGGAAGGAATAAAAAGCGATACGCTTTATGGCAGAGATGGTTATTCTAATGTGAGATATTCTTATATTGGAAAAAATGATGGTTCTCAAGACCGGAACAACAGTACGGTTTTTGGCAACCAAAGACGGCGTAATTTGTTTGGAAATTAAATGAAAAATACGTTTGACATCATTAAAAAGCGTTACAATGAGCTGAAAAGCGAGCGCCAGAAGTATGTTTCCCGCTGGGAAGACATTGCTAAATATGTCGGTATCCGAGTGCGGCCGCAAAACTATTTTAACCAAGGGGAAGTGAACAAAGACGAGGATTTGGACAAGTATACCGAAGACCCGACGGCGTCGCTTTCCGTACAGCAGGCTGCCAATTATCTGAAGGGCATCATGTGGGGCAACGGCGATGGTGCGATTTCAATAGAGCCGTCAGATGATGTTTTGGAACTGGTAAGCGGCGATTATGTTATGCCGTGGTATGAATATGCTTCCGAGCAGATTTTAACGCAGATGAACCACTCAAACGCCGGGCTTAATTCTGCTTTGGACGCTTATTTGTATGACCAGCACGCGTTTGGGACATCCGGCGTCGGGTGTTATCCTAATTCGGCTTATAGCAAGGGGTATGATACCAACGTTTTGCTGTTTCGTCCGTATGGAGTGGATACGCTTTGCATCGACGAGGGCAAAAACGGGATGGTCGAGATTGTCAGCAATACTTATCAATGGCGCTGCAACCGTCTGGTTTCGGAGTTTTGCAGCCGGGGAGACGGTTTTGACGAGGAAATGTTTAAGCGCCTGCCGGAAAAGGTTCAGGCTGCTTGGAACAACCAAAATCTTAACAATATTTTCACCGTCGTACAGATGATTGTGCCGCGTGAGGATTTTGTACCGGGGGCATTGGGTAAAAAAGGCTGCAAATATGTCGGCTATTGGTTCGAGGAAAGCGAAGACCACGCTTTTTATGAAGAGGATTACCGCGATATGCCTATTCCGGTGGCGCGGGCTGTCAAAATACGCGGCGAAGTATATGGACGCGCTCCGGGAACGATGCTGATTTCGACAATTCGCTGTATAAATCAGGCTGTTTCGGACTGCATGACGACAATGGCCAAAATGGTTGAACCGCCTATCGGCATCTTAAATACGGCGTTGTTTGGCGACGATGTGGTTGACACTTCGGAAAAGGGGTTGACTGTTTTTAACGCTGCTAAATTGAACGGACAGAATCCGATTATCCCGATACAGGACGTCGGAGACCCTTCCAAACTGGTGGCGTGGCTTATTCCGTATTTGAATGAAAAAGTGGCGACCGCGTTCGGAATTGATGTTTTGCTGGATTTTGCCGCTAACTCCGATATGACGGCAACCGAAAGTCTGCAACGCTTTTCTATACGCGGAAAGTCCATTTCCGGCATGATATTGCAGCAGAAAACGGAGCTGTTTGAACCGCTAATCCGCCGGGCGGTGTCAATTCTTATGGATAAAGGGATACTCGGGGTTGACCCCACCGACGAGGAATTGGTGGCGCAGCTGATGGAGCGGGGATTGCAGGAAAGGATTGTCCCCGATGCTGTTGTGCAGTGCATTATGGAAGGGAAACCGTGGTACAAAATCAAATTTAACAATGACGTGGACAAGCTCGGCAAAACGGAGAAGGTTGACGACCTCTTGAGGCTGATAAATGTTATTACGGCGTTAATGGCGGTTAATCCGCAGATTTCTATGGCGGTAAACTGGTATAAGCTTTTGGCTGATGTATCTGAAGCACTTGGTTTTCAGGGCAATATTATGTCGGAAGACGAGTTCAGGCAGCAGATACAGGCACAGGCGGCGCAGCAGCAGGCGATGCTACAGGCGCAGCTCGGCGAGGCTGACGCCCGGGCAAACCGGGAAAATGCACTGGCTTTAAAGGAGATAAACAATGCAGAATAGCCTTTTGTCGGGGATTGAAGAATACAGGGAAAAGCAGGAACGGCAAAAAAAGGAACTAAAAGAATTTAATGACAGGATGCGCAGTATTGCGAACCGTTTGTTCAGTACGGACGACGGCAAGGAATATGCCCGCCAGATGATAAGGGCTTGTCGTTTGCTGGAGGCGGAACCGAGGGTTTTGCCGGCAGAAGAACTGCGGAATCTTCAGGCGCAGAAAGATTTCGTTAATATGTTTGTAACAAGGCTGGTAGACAGGAAAGTGTTTATCGGCATTTTGGAAGGGATTTAATTCATGGAAGAATCAATGACAGACGTTTCTGAACAAGGTTCAGAGACACAATCTGACGCAAATGCCGCTGGGGGTGATACCGGCGGCTTTTCTGTTCCCGAAGAATATAGAGACGCGGGATGGAGCAAAAACATCAAGTCTTATGACGACCTTTGGAAAATGAACGCCAACGCGCAGAGCCTTATCGGCCGGAAGACCATCGGCATTCCGTCTGATAAGTCGACGCCGGAAGAATGGCAGAGCTTTTTTGAAAAGGTGCGTCCGGAGAAGTCCGAAGAATACGGGCTTGAGCTTGAAGGTGATGACAAGGCCTTTTATGAAAAGCTGTTTTTCGACAACGGAATAAGCACAACGCAGGCCAAAGGAATTATGAACGCCTATCAGGCGCGTATGCAGCAGGCAGCGGCAGGGCTTGTGTCGGAAGAGGGATTCAGACAGGAAATGCAGGGGCGCTTCGGCGACAAGTACGAAGACACGGTGAAGTCTCTGTCCGCGCTGATTTCCCGGGAGGCAAGCGAGGCTGATAAAAAGGTGCTGAATGCGATGCCCAATAATGTGCTGGGGATTATGTACGGTATTATTAACAGCATTAAGACACGATATGCCGTAAATGATTCCGACGCGGCAAAATCCGGGGGCAGTGCGGCTTCGGGCGTTCCCGATTATGCAGGGTACTGCAAAGAGGTTGAAGCTTTAAACCGCAGGCCGCATTCCACGGCGGATATTGCCGCTTTGAAGTCTAAGTACAATATTCCAATGATAAAGTAAGGGGAAAGATATGTTAAAGGTTACTTGCAGCGGTGCATTCCGCAACAACGGGGAAATGAATGATTTTTCCGATTTTGAAATGATTATGCCGGACTGTCCCGACGAGTGGATTAAATCCAATTGTATTAACCGTTGTTTTGTCCGTATGGGCGAAAAGGTATTTAAAAAGCGTATTGACAGCATTCACAGTTTGTACGTTGACAATGTGGAACGTAATTATACGCCAAAGGACAAGGACGGGAAAGCCGTTAAACTGAAACCGTCATGCTGCGGCAAAAAGATTAAGTCGCTGACATGGGACGAGTTGCAGGATTTGGCAATTATGTTTTGCCTGCGCGAAATTCCGCTGTATCGTGAGGGGGATTTGCGCCGGGCGCGGGAAATTGCCTATAAAGAGTATTGTTCGAAAATTGCCGGGCAGAAATTAAACGACGGTTTTAATTTTGCTATGGCCGTTGATTTTGATATTCCCGATGAGGCGGCAAAAGTTGCCGAATATAAAGGGAACGCCAAAGAAGTTTTGGCAGGCAGGGATACTGGCGACAAATTATAGGCAGAAAATTTTACAAGCCGCCGGATAAGCTTTGCCCCGGCGGCAGACAACCTCGGCCGGAGGTTAAACGGCAGGAGAATCCGTTAAGGACAACTTTCCGATAAAAATAAACGTTTTAATTTTTATTGGAGAAACAATATGGTAGAATTAGCAGGGAACGGCGGCATTGACCAGGCTGCCCTTACCCAGTTCGAGCGCAATTTTATGATGCTCGCACAGCAGAAGCAGTCCAAGTTGGAAGCTTCCGGTGTGGTAAAATATCTGGCTACGGACGGCAAATACAATACTTTGCCGCGGATGGGAAAAATTGAACTCGTCAAGGTTGACGGGAGAAACCCTCTTAAACAATATACCGATTACTCGGTAGATAACAGAATGCTTCGTAAAAACCGTTTTACCGCGAGCGTGCTGCTGGATGAAAAGCATGACGTCAACGAGTTGATTACCGACCCGACGTCGTATATTATGACCAATCTTCTTGCGGCGAAAAACCGCGTGATTGACCGCGTTATCTGTGCTTCGGCTATCGGTCCGGTGCTGGTTGGCTCGCCGAACGGACCGCAGGAATTTATTTCAGCAGCTGACGACGGCGTACAGACGGTTGATGCAACTTCCGGCGTAAACTACGAGACCTACACGTCCATTATTCAGACTTTCGTTAACAGCGAAATTACAATGGATATGATTTATCAGGCTAAATTGCTGATTACCGGTAAGGAAAATACGGCACTGATGAACGAGGACAAGTTTATTAATACCCGTTATATGCCGGGATATGCGGTGGAAAAAGGTTTTGCCAAGCCGGGCGCGCTGGACTTTATCCTGTTTGCCGGTTCGGTAACGGGCGGCAATACGGTAACAAATCCGATTTTGCCGGAAGAGGCAACTACCCGTCATTGTCTTGCGTTGGCGCCGGATTCCGTAGCCGTTTCCATGGAGCTGGCTCGTCTGGCGGTTGAACAGTCTGCAACTCACGTCAATTCAAAAGAACTGACCATCGACTTCTGGATTAATGGTATGCGTACTGAAGGCGCGCGGGTCATTGATGTTAAAACAACCATTTAAGGAGAAAAGATATGGCGATTGTTGAAAATCCGTATCATACGGCAAAACCGCTTGACCCGATGTTTACGGTCGGGCGCGTCTTGCGTACCGTGCAGGCACGGGTTGCAATTACGGCGTCTTCTGCCAATAATGACGTGGTTATTCTGGCCAAAGGCGTACCGCCGACAGCCAGAGTTGTACATATTATGTTGCCTAAAGGTGTAACTGCATTGACCGGTTGCACGGTTGATATCGGGCTTTATAAAATGTCCAAAGGCCTGAATGATAATGCGGAAACCGAATATACGGCGGTGGATGAAGACGCTTTGGTTGACGGGCAGTCGTTTGCCGAAGCTTTGGGCAATATTGATATTGTCGGGGCAAATATTTCAAGCTTTGACGCAACAAAAGATTTGGCAACGCTGGCTGGTGCTGCTGCGGGAGATTTTCCGGCAGAGGGCTATGCTATCGGCGCCAAACTGGTTGCTAAAGGCTCGGTCAACGGCAATATTGAATTGGATATCCTGATTGAACAGGATTAACACGAAGGGCGGGGCTTAAAGCTCCGCCTTTTTTCAGGATTTGGCAATGGTAAGCAGTAAAGTTGAAATTTGCAATCTGGCTCTTTCCTGTATTGGCGACAAAGGGTCGGTTGAGAATATTGACGAGCCGTCAAAACAAACGGAAATCGTCTGCGCCAAATGGTATGACATTTCGCGCCAGACGGCATTAAAACAGATGATGCCCAGTTTTGCCCGCAAAAGGGAGTATTGGGCGCTTGATGTTAATGGCAAGCCGGATTTCGGCTACAGGTATGCCTACAAATACAAAAACGACTGTCTGAAAATTCTCGGCATCGGGAATTTGTATGAAAAGCGCAACGATTATGCGGTGGAAGGCGGATATTTGTTTATTAACGAACATTTTCCCGAAGGGCTGCCGGTACGGTATGTCAGGGATATTACGGACGTTACTAAATATACGCCGGATTTTGTACATCTGTTTGCATGGTTTCTGGCTCGTGATATTTGCACGGAATTGATGGAAAGCAGTGCCAAGTATGCGGAAATCGAGCAGATTTTGCCAATGAAAATTATGGAATATTGCGGTGTTGACGCGCAGGAAAACAAGCCGATACGCATTACCCGTTCACGGCTGATGCGGGCGAGAGCCGGGCTTTATCCGTTAGGGAGAAAAGCATAATGGCGCAGCTTGTAATAAATAATTTTACCCGGGGAAAGCTTGACCACGATTTAAACGGGCGTTTTGACCTGCCGTTTTATTTTAACGGATTTGAAGTCTGCCGCAATCTTATATCTAATTATAAGGGAAATATTAAATTTCGTACCGGGTTCAAATATGAAGCGCAACCGTTTAACAATACCGAGCCTGTGCTGAAAGAGTTCCGGTTTAATACCGAACAATCGTATCTGCTGGAGTTTACCGAAAACAAGCTGCGTTTTTATACCTATGATGCGAATGGCAATTTCGGTTTGGTTTCCGGCGTGGCCGGCACGTCTCAGCCAAAATTCACTTCAAATTCTCAGGACGGTTACGAAGTTTACAGTAACTCTTATCTTCAGCCTTATAAAATATTTAATGGCGAAGGTGATGATGCTACTTTGGGCTATAACTGGACAGGAATGACTTTTCAGCTGAAATATCCTGAAAAAGTGGCAATCAAAGGGTATAGTTTAAGATGTGTAAATAATGAGTTTTCATATATTTATCCTACAGCTTGGAGTTTGCAGGGTTCAAATGACGGTAATACATGGGTTAATATAGATAATCGTACAGAACAAAAATTCTCACAGGGTGAAACGAAAAAATATGACGTCAATAATGATAAATTTTATTTGTATTATCGCATATATTTTACGGATGGTGTGAGAAGTTATCCGACTGAACTTGATATGTTAGGGGGAATTTCTTTTATAACAACGACAGATGAGGACGGAGTTATTGAACTTGACACCGGAATTACGCTGGAACAGGCAAAAAAACTGCAAGTTACCCAGAATGCAGATGCCATGTATCTTACAATGGATGAAATTAATCCCAAAATTTTGAAAAGAGAAGCTGCTAATATATTTTCCATTGCCGATGTATCTCCTAATGGCATAAAATTTGATGAAACCGGTTATCCTGCTTGTGTTACTTTTTATTCGGCGCGGTTGTGGTATGGCGGATTTTCAAAAAAGCCGTTGACGGTTTATGGCTCTGAAGTGGCTGAATACAACAATTTTGTTATACCTGAAAGCAATATTGACGATGAAGACCCTCTGGAGTTGACGCTGTCAGAAATTACAGACCCGATAGAATGGATGGTCGGAGGCAAGACAAACCTGTATGTCGGCAATGCCGAGGGGATAACGCTTATTAACGGCGGCGGATATGAAATTCCGATTACGGCAACGGAAGTCAATGCCGATTTGGCTAATAAGGAGGGAGCTTCGCGGGCAGTACCGACGCAGAAAGACAGTCAGGTTTTTTATATATCAAACGACAGGCGCAAGGTTTATATGTTTGATTATGATTTGCTGACGGAGAAATTTTTATCAACGGATTTAAACTGGCTGGCGCAAGACGTAACGCGCGGAAGATTGAAAGAAATTCATTATAAACGGGACGATAACAATATTATATATGCTTTGCTTGATAACGGGCAGATGGCCGGGCTTTTGTATAATTCCCGCGAAAGCATTATGGGGTGGTTTCCGCTTGAAACAAACGGAACTGCTACCAGTATGTGTACGGTAACGCGCCCGGACGGGAAAGACGACCTGTTTATCGGTGTCAACAGAGCTAACGGATGGAATATTGAGCGTTTGGCTCCGGAGGTTGAATTTACCAGCTTTTACGATACGCCGTATTACCGGAAGGACAAAAACAAGCAGGTTTATAACAGGCTGATAGCTGAAGAACTGAAACAATGCGTATATCTGGACAATGCCAGTATTGTCAATTACCTTCAGGAGGTATCGGTTACTTATGACGGAAACGGGACGGTTACGGCCGATACGCAGATTTTCTCTGAAGAACACGTCGGACATTACATTGTTTACAAAACCGAAACTGGGCGCGAATACGGTTATTTCCGCATAACGGAATATATATCTCCGACAAGCGTTAAGGTAGAGCTGGAATCGGAAGGATGCTATCCGAATACCTGGGGGAGATTTTATATTTCTTTTAACGAAGTAAGCGGTTTGGAAGCCTTTAACGGGCAAAAGGTGCCGGTTGTGGTTGACGGCGGTTATTTGGAAGAATTTGAAATTCAGGACGGGAAGTTGTTGCTGGGGCGCGAAGCGACGTCAATTGTTGTCGGGTACGGATACGAGGGGATTTTGAAAACGTTTAACTTAGGATTCTACGCCAACGGCAAGAATTTGCAGACGACGCACAAAAGAATCAGCGAGTTTGTTTTGCGTTTTGTTAATTCGGCCGGCGGAAAAATCGGTACGGATTTAGATTCCATGCAGGAAATTCAGTATTTTTCAATAAACGGTTTTCTTGACCTTCCGCCGTTGCCGATGGACGGAGACGAAAAACGGACGATTCCTGATACGACGGCTGAGGAAAAATACATTTATTTGGTTCAGGATTTGCCTTTACCGCTCAATTTAACAATGATTCAGTATAATGTGCAGTTCTCATGATTGAAGTTTATAAGTACGAAGAAACGGATTTGGACAGGATGACGTTCAACCGGTGGGCTTGGCCTCTGAAAAGTAAAAAACAAATTAAATTTATCAAAAAATATCTGCTTCAGGCCTTTGCTTTTACCGTATATGACGTAACAAAAGATAAGCCGGTTGCTATTATTGCCTTTCATTTTTATGGGAAAGGTATTGCGTATGGTATGCTGATAGGGGATAAGGAATATTCTAAAAATCCGAAATATACGATAGTTACGAAGTGTTTTTGGGAAAAACTTATAAAAAATTATAAAATTGAATATGCGCAGACGGTGAGCGAAGATACGCCGGAATTGAACAAATGGCATGAATTTTTGGGGTTTCACAAAGAAAAGTCTCTGCCCGGACATCTCCGCGGCAGGGATTTTATTTTATGGAGTATGTAAATATGGGTTTAGAAACGGCTATTTTGGCAGGGCTGAACGTTGCTTCTGCTATCGGTAATTACAATGCGGCCAAGAGCGAATCCAGAGCCATCGCCCGCGCCGGTGAAATCGAGGCGCAGAACAGGGCTGACGAAATTAAAAAACTGGCGGCACGACAGCGCGTATCTTATCTGAATGCCGGGCTGGAGCTTTCCGGTACGCCGGAAGCGGTTGTGAGCGATACGTACCAGACAGGAATTGACGACGTTAATGCCATTATCGGCAGCACTAATCAGACAATAAAAAACAATCTGAAAAAGGCGCGGGCGAATCTGTTGGGCGGATTGGCCTCAACGGGTGTGAGCCTTTATTCTTCCGGGGCATTGAACGGGTTAGGCAATACGGGGATACAAGAGAGCGGTGGCGGCTTTTCTTCGGGAACCGTTAACGGGGTGTATAAAGGAGGATACGGATGGTAAGGATACCGACGACAGAGCGGCAGTTTTACAACACGACGCCCAAAGTCAATACGCTTGCCGTAACGGCGGATGCACTTCTGCCGCCGGCCAAGCAATATACACAGACATTAAAGAACCAGCAGAAAGTCAAGATTGACACCAATTCAAACAAAGCGCGGGCGGATATTGACAATTTACAGCACCAGTGGCAGCTAGACAATCAGGCGAACCCGGACAATCCTAAGGCACGGGCTAAGTTTCAGGCAGGGATGCAGAAGATTTTAAACCAATATGGCAGTGAAATTGACCCGATTGCACGAATGGAATGGACTGTTGCGGCAAACCGTATAAAGTCGGCTTATGACATAGCCAACAATGACTGGGCGAGAAAGCAAAAGGCAGAGAATACAAAGCTTGATGTAGCGGAAAACATTAATCTTAACCTTGATATGGCATACAAAAACGGATTGCAGGGCAATGTTTTGGGAGGTTGGGCTAATTTGGACAATTCTTATCGCCAGCTTCATTCGTATGCCTCGGCCAATATGGGCGAAACGGAAGCAAAGGCTTTGCTTTCGGATTATCGGAGCGATTTTACGACGTCTTTTGTTAATGGCCTGATAGAAAGCAATCCCCAAGCGGCACTTGATTTTTTGGACAATGAAGACAACAGGAAAGCGTTAAAATATGAACGGAAAGTCGGCTCTTTGCGGAATTTGGCAGAAAAGCAGCTGAAATCGTACAAAACACAGATTAAAGAAGACTTTAATTTAAACAAGAGCCTCGCTTTTATCAAATTTTTGAATGAGCCGACTTTTGATAATTTGGACTTTTATGCAACCAATTATGAACCGCAGATGAGCGATGAGAAATATAAGCGATTGGTTGAACACGTGGAATCCCTGAATAACAACGCGGTAACTGAAAATCCCGAAGTCTTTTTTGCCGGGATTAAGGCCAATGCAGATATGCCGACAGGAACACCGCAGGAAAAACAGGCTTTCTTGGACAGCACGGTTAAGTATATTGACGGGCTGTACAGCTCGAATCGGAGCGGCAAGCTGCGCCGGGAGGATGTCGAAACGTTAAAAAAACTGTCAGTCGGCATGGTTGAAAACGAAGAAATGAAACAGCAGCTCAAGTCTCTTCCCGATGGTATGGAGTTCGGCAGGATTTTGGCCAACGTTCCGCTTCCGCAGCCTGAAATTCCGCAAATAAGCGATATTGTGGAAATAAAAGACAACAGGGCAGTTTTAAAACCAAGAATAACTTCACGGTCGGGACTGACGCGAAGAGTAAAGGAAACAAAGAAAAAAGAGGAGGAAACAGCCGCACCGATGCCGGTTATTTACGAATCGGAAGGCGAAGCAGAGGCCGCGCTTGACGAACTGAAAGAACTTCCTGCCGGTACAGAAAACGATAAAAAGGAAGTTTTGCGATTGGCACAGGAAATATATGCGGGAATTTATAAAGGGTCAATGTCTTATGATTTGGGCGATGTACAGGATTTGTATGACGAATTAAGCGAAATTGCGGCTGATAAATTGTTTTCTTTGGGAGAATTACCGCAGACCGGTATATGGGATACGGCAAAACAGTCTTGGCGGGAATTGTCAGACACCGAATCCATCGGTCCGGTTGACCTGGACGAAGACCGCAGTTCTTTTCTTTATTATCTGAAGGATGCTTTTTCGCCAATGATTGAACAGGCGGGAAATATTAAGCGGAGTATCGGCGTATGGGGAACGGCGATGAAAAAAAGGGCAATGATAAAACAGATAGGGCGCGAGACATTACACCAGATGCTAGGACATATAGTAAATGGTGATAAGTTGAAAGCAGATGAAACTTATGTAGCTGGTAGAGAAAAAGCAATCCGGGCGTTGTATTCAGATATTCCCGATTTGCAACGCGACGATTTGGAAGCAGGCAAGAGTTTGGTAACGATTAACGGGCGTCCCTACAAATTTATGGGGTACACGTCGGATAATATTTTGGTGGAGGTGTTGTAATATGGGAAATGTTATTTCGGTAATTGACGCTTTGGCAGAAGAAAAACAGACCGGGGGAAATGCCGAACCCAAAATTATGACGGCCGACTTGGCACAAAGCCTGTATACTGGAGAACTGAGGGTTCCGGTTAATGCAAATATGCCGCGTACCGGCGCAATGACAAACTTCATGTATGGTTTGATAGATACCGCCGATGCTTTTGTAAACGATACGCCGGAACAGATTAAGATTTTAGGCGGCCAGTATGACGTCGTTATGGGCGGGCTGAAAGGCGATGAGGAGAGAATTAAGCGCGGCCGGATGAATATGGATACAGCCAACCGCAATTTGCAGTTTAATCAGCAGCAGCGGGATATGCTGACGCCGGATGCCGCGAAAGATACGTTTGGGTATGCGTTGGGCAGCGGGGTTGCCAGCTATGGGACAATGGTTATCGGCGGTTATGGTGGAAGCTCGGCCGCAAAAGCGCTGGGCGCATCGGCAAAAGCTGCAAGCCGTGCAACAGGAACTGCCGCATACGGTACAATGGCGGCAATGGAAGTCGGCGGGGAAGTGCAGGAACGTGCAGACAAATATGTTGCAGATACCGGCGATGAGGAGTTTAAGAATTACGAACCCGAAAAAGCGTTGAAAAATCTGGCAGCGGAGAGCGCATACGGCGTAACTTCCGTTATTTTAGAAAAGTATTTGGGGTTTGGCGAGCAACGCAGGCTTTTTAATCTTGATTTGGCGAAACTGAAATCTCCGACTTTACGGGCAACGGCAAGCCTGACAAAAACCGGCGTTAAATCGGCAGTATCGGAAGCAGGAACGGAATTTGCCCAAAGTTTGGCGAATATAGGGATTGACCTGATTGACGGTACGATGGACTGGGAGCAGGTTCCCGACCAGCTGAAGCAAGAGCTTACCGGCTGGGCTGCTGCTGCGGTTATTGGCGGGACAGCCGGTGTCGGCGTAGGCATATATAACCGTTCGCAGGGTATCCGGACAATCAAGGAAGAGATAAGAGGAACTGTACCGGATGCCGATTTGGAACGGACGGCAAGCGCAATTTTTGACAGTGCGGCAGAAAAGATGGCTGACGTTGTTTCGGTCGAACTGGAATTGTCTTCACAGCTGCGGAATAAACACGGGTCGGTTATGGACAGTATGCAACGGGCTGTTAAACAGGCGGTGGATGAAAGCGGTGCTTTTCAGGATGTTGATGAGGATATGCTGGCGGAATATGTCGTTGATACGTCCAAACTCTTTGCAGACCAAGTTTTAGCGGAAGCCAATATAAGGAATGTTCCGATTGAGGAGGTTATACAAGCCTCTGATATTGTCTATGAAAATGGCGGAATCAGGCTGAAATCTCAAACGGAAGGAGGCGAATCCCGTGTTTTGGCAGACAGTTCTGTTAATGTCGAGAGAGAACAGGCTGAAAAAATGGATGTTTCTCAAGAAAAATTATACCAGTTGCCGCAGGAAGCTTACGACGCCCAAGGCAAAGCAGATATAAATACGCCGGAGTTTAAGGAGTGGTTTGGCGATAGCAAGGTAGTGGATAAAAACGGCCGGCCGCTCGTGGTGTATCACGGGACGAATGCGGAGTTTGATATTTTCAGCAAAGAAAAAATTAAACGCGGTACCGGATTTTGGTTTTCTTCAAACAAAGAAACGTCAAAGGAATATGGGGATATAAAAGAATTTTATCTAAGTGTTAAAAATCCTATTGATGTTAATAAAAATAGGAATGATTTTATTAAGTTTGCTAAAGAAGCGATGCCTGAAATACCGAATGATGTGAGCGAACATTATATTATTTCTGATGCTTTAGGCTCTACGGCATTTAAAGAATATTTGCAAAATAAAGGATATGACGCGATTTCTTTGGGGAACAGCTACATCGTTTTCAATCCCAACCAGATAAAGTCCGTCTATAACCGCGGGACTTGGAATGCCGGAAATGACAATATTTATTATCAAAACGCCGAGCAGGTTTTTTTACCGACAAATCGGGATAAAAACACCTATATAAGCGATTTACGGGCGGCCGAGCGCGGGGAAGCGGGAAACGATTATAATATAAGGTTAGGAGCATTACCGTTAATTTACCAAAAAATTGGCATAGAGAATAAACCTGTTAAAACCAAAAAGACAATTATTTTAAAAGATACAATATCTAAGCATGATGTTCCTATGAATGTAGTGGAAAATTTGCTGGAACTTTATTCTAATCCGCTTATGATATTTAAATCCTTAAATACCTCAACAAATCCTGATAGTTATGTTGCTGTTTTGGACGCGGTTGATAAAAACGGAAGGCAAATGATTGCCGCACTTTCTCCTTCTAAAAAAGAGAATGGGTATCATCTTATCACCAGTTTTTACGGACGAAACAATATCGACAATATGATAAAAAGGGCATTTGAAGAGAAAAAAGTCAGATATATTCGAGATAAAAAAAATGGCTTGCTGACTGGACACAATGCCTATCTATCGCAAGCTGATGATAATATACTTTATAAATCGGATATTGTCAATAGTTTTATGCAGCAGAAACCGCAGCCCAAAGGCTTATATGACGCCAGCAAAGGGGTTATTAAGATATTTGAAAGCGCTGATTTTTCTACGTTGCCGCATGAAATAGCGCATTATTGGCTTGATAATATGTGGAGTTATGTCAGAAGCGGCAATGCGAGCGAAAAATACCGTCAACGATGGAATGTCATAGCTAACTGGTTGAATGTTAAATCGGAACAAGCTGTCTTAACAAGGGGACAGCAGGAAAAATTTGCCCGCGGTTATGAACAATACCTCTTAAACGGTGATTTGCCGACACCGATTATCAAAGGGGCTTTTGATGATTATGACCGTTGGTTGAAACGGGTTTACGGCGACATGAACCGGCTTAATGTGCATTTGAGCGAAGATGCGGTGAGATTTTTCCAGTCTATGACGACAGGTATTCTTCCGCCGCCAAGGATTAGGCCTTCAAGAAAACCGCGTGAAAAAATGACGACTGCGGAAAAACTGCGGGAACAGCTGGGATTGCAAGAGCAGGACAGGCAGGAAAAAGAAACAGTCAAACTGGTGGAGGAAATGGAAACGGCACGTCTGGAGCCGGACAGTATTGACGCAAGGACTGTAATTGTTTCCAATATTACAGAGGGAGAGACAGGAAAAAGCCGGATATACAGCCGCGAAGTTGAAAGAAATATTGATGCGTTGCAGGAAATCGCCGATGTTGACCTAGATTACAATAAAATCAGGTTGGAAGAGCAGGCGCAAAGGGCTGCCGATTTTGTAAAAAATAATTTGGAAGATGCTCGTAAAATTATAGACGGTCGAAAATCAGCCCCCGAAAATATCCTCGATACGGCAATCCGTATTGCCTATGAACAGGAAATGCTGCGAATCGGTGATAATGCCGAGTATTTGCGTGCGCTGAAACTGCATTCCAGCTTGCAGACGCTGCGAGGTCAGGAAATTGTTGCCGAAAGGATTTCCACTAAGGATATAGCCAGCCCGACATATTGGATAAATAAACTTGTCGCACACAGAACCTATAAAGCAGCATCTAAGATTTTTAAAGGATATGCGGAAGCTGTTGGCGGAGACAGTCCGGTTGATTTGTACAAAAAAATGATAAAAAATGAGACTGACCGGATTACAAAAAAAGTTTTAGCCGAAAAGACAAGAGAAGAGCAGCAAAAGGTATTAAATGCGGAATTGAAACGCCTGCGGTATGAATATGGTACAGGCGTACAGGGCGAATTGTTTCAGCTGCCGCTTGAGCCGTTAAATGCCAGAAATGCAAAAATGTATGTTCGCGAAGCTTTGGACGACATTTTCGGAACAACGGTGTCGCAGGAAGAGGCTAATCAGATTATCGGAAAAATCGGAGAAATTGAGAAAAGTATTGTTAATACGCTTGATGAAACCGGCAACCCAAGTGTGCAGACGTGGCAAAAAATAAATGAGATGAATAATCTGGTTGAAAGTTTGACGCCGTCTCCGGCTTTGCAAATTGCGACATCTATCGTCGGTCGCGGGATGATGTTGTCGTCTGTAAAGTCTCCGGTGCTTAATGTTGTCAGCAATACTGAAAATATTTTAACCGAAATGCTAATTCGCCGGGCAGTAAATTCACTGGAGGGCGGAGCATCTTTTTCGGCGGTGGATAAAAATGTTGAAAAGGATTATCTGGCTTATGCCGATGATGTTTATCGGGCAAGCGGATATAATGTATCAACAACGGAAGGGTTGGACGCAGCAACGGTTACACTGGGCGAACGCAGGATAAGCACGCAAGGGGCTGGAAAATTCAGAGCATTTGCCAGAGGTGTAGAAACCGGTGTGTTTAAGTATCTGATGGGTTATCCTGATTCACGTGCAAAAGATTTTGTTTTCAGCGATACGGCGGCTTTAGAGGCGACAACTATCGCACAAAACGAAGGTTTGAGCGGAGAAATGCTGTCAAAAAGAGCAACAGAACTATATAGGGATGCTACCAGAGTTGCACCGTTGACAGAAGAGGGAATGTTTATTCGTGAAAAAGCGATGATAGAGGCAAATGTTGCAACATATACCAATGATACGGCTTTCTCAAAATTTGCACTGGGGATTCGTGAAACCTTAAATAAAGTTACAGGAAATGTCCGCTTAGGCGACCAGCTTATGCCGTTTGTCAAGACACCGGCGAATGTTGTGGCTTTGGGTATGGAATACAGTATTGGTGCGGCATATCTGATTCCGAATCTGACGACGGTTATCCGTGATGTTAAAGCCGGAAAGCTATCAGTCAAATCCCGAACGGCAATTAAAGCGGCAGTAAGGAACGGATTGGGGGTTGTTTTAGCGATGCTGATTGCAATGGCGTTAGACCCGGATGATTATACACCGGACTATGACGCGCTGACGATGTCGGAAAGGAGGTTGGCACTTGAGAAAAATGCAGTGTTTAATTCTATAAGAATCGGTGATAAATATATCTCCTTAGATTATTTCGGTCCGCTTGCGGTGCCTTTAACGGCGGTTTTGTCTGCACGGAGAAGAAGTGAAGTTGCTTGGTTTGGGTATGCTAAGGGTGTTGCCTCGCAATTGCAGAAACTTCCGGGATTACAGGAGTTTTCGGAAACGGTTGACGCTATTGGGAGAGCTACAAGCAATAAGCCGGAGAAGACAGTTAAGAATTTAAATAATGCCTTAATTGATTTTGTACGGGCGCGGACAATTCCTTCAATTGTTAATGATTTGGCTAAGTCTATTGATACATACGAACGGGAAACCAGCGCTGGCACTTATGATAAGGCAAAAGCCTCTATTCCGGGAATACGCGAATCGCTGCCGTTGAAATATACAACAACGAGTAAAACTCCGAGGGAAACAGAACCGGCATGGAGTACTGTTTTGTTTGGTGCAAGGGTTAAAACGGCTGCTTCTAATCGGGTTATTTATGAGATAGACCGGCTTTACAAAAAAGGTGCAAAACCGACGATAACGGATGTTACACGCAGCGGAAAACTTTCTGAATTAAGCGAAGCAAAGCAGCAGAGAGTAAGAAAAGAATTTGCCAAACGCTATTATGCAGAGGTTTATACGCTTATCAGGACGAGGGCATACCGGGCAAAGGATGACGAGCAAAAAGCTGCGGCAATAAACAAGGTACGGCGGCAAATTATTGAACAGCTAAAAAAAACATATATACGATAGGTTAACTTAATTTAAATCTTTATATGTATAATAAAAACAGTTTTGAACATTCAAAAGGATAGGAAAATGAAGAAAGTTTTGTTTTTAAGCGGGATATTGCTGGCTTTTTCAGTAAACGCGTATGCGGCAGGAACCCGATATTATGTTGCAGAACCCCAGTATTATACTGCGAGAGCAAAAACTTACCATACTACAGGGGCGCGGCCGTATATTGGATTAGATTATGTTAATTCGTCAATTGGTATTGACGATAAAGGCGGACTGAAATGGGAGCAAAATTTAAATGCTTTTGCCTTGTCTGTAGGAGCCAGAATAAACAAACACTTTGGATTTGAAGGATTTTATCAACAGTCTGAAGAGGGAGAAAAAACAACTTCAGGGATTATTAAGACGACAGATGAATATAAAGCTTACGGTGTTGATTTTATAGCGTATACACCTATTACAAATAATTTGGAAGCCTTAATGTCTTTTGGTATAGCCAATTATGAGATAGAAGCCGCCGCAAAATTATTTGGGGTGAATGCTGTTGAAGGTGATGATGATGGTATAGGTTACAGAATGGGAATTGGCTTCCAGTATAATTTTGACGAGCATTGGGCTGCGCGGTTAATGGGACGGTATGCCGCAACTGATATTGATGATGTAGACCATATTATTGATATTACGGCAGGTGTTCGGTATCATTTTTAAAAACCTATTGACAACTGACATAGTTTAGTATAGTTTTTACTAAGATGAAAGAGTGCGCTCTGTAAGGACGCGCTCTTTTTTTATGGAGAAAATAATGACAATAGCAAACAATTATGTTCCCATTCGGCAGGAGGCTAATGGGAATACGAAAAGTTTTACTTTTGATTTTCGGGTACTGGATGACGATTATCTGGTTGTTTATCAGGAAATTAACGGTAAACAGACTGTTGTTGACAGTTCAGACTATACCGTCAACGCGCAGGAAGTGGGTGGAACTGTTGATTTTAATACAGCACCGGCCGCCGGTAGTTATATCATAATAACAAGAGATGTTCCGCTTGACCAGTTGACACCGTATCGGACATCAAGCGGTTTTCCGGCAAACAGGGTAGAAGAAAATCTTGATAAGCTGACTGCTATAACGCAGCAGTTAAAAGAATCTGTCGACCGCGCGCCGAAACTTCCGGTCGGTACAGCAGGCGTGGACGTTACTCTGCCTTTACCTGATGCGGGGAAGGCTATAATTTGGAATGATACAGGAAACGGGTTTGCTAATTCCAAAGACAATTTTGATGATATTGTGGCAAACGCGACAGAGCAAGCTAACATAGCAACACAAAAAGCGGCTGAAGCTTCAGCCAGCGCGTCAGAGGCAGCAGAGAGTGCAACAACAGCAGCTGGTAGTGCAGAACAAGCTGAAGAGGCTTGGAATAGTATAGAGATGTATAAAAAATTCAATCCATATTTTTTGAATAATGTAGATGTTGTTCCAAACCAATTCGTTGCAGATTCGACATATTCTGGCTATCCTTGGAAAGCATTGGTAGCTAACGTTGATACACATCTTCCATATAAAAACGGCATGAATTGTTATGGTTTTGTAACTTTTGCACCCCAAGATGTTAATAGCGGTAATTTTGCACCAGTAGCATCTTTTGGCGTGGGTTATGTTGTGGCCGACAATACTCAAATGAGATGTTCAATTTATGCAAAAGAGAAACCCACTGAAATATTTGTCATTCCAACCATAGCTTTTTATTTGGGGAGTTATAATCAATGAGTATAGGATTTACCAATTCAGTTGTATATTCCGGCGGAGGCGGCGGCGAAACGGTTTTTGCGGTAAACAATACGGGCGCGGCGGTAACAAAGGGGACGAAAGCGCTGCTAAACAGCCACCAGCGGGAAACGACGGCTACGGCGGAAAAGCTGATTAACTCAACCACGGGAAGTGTAATGTATTTTCCTTTTTGCAAGGGAAATGACGTTTATGCTTTTTTCTTAAACCGTCTGTACAGCCTGACCTACACGCCGGAATCCGGCAGCTGGGCGGCGACAAACCTTGATATTGCCGGCGTGGTCGGAAAGTTTATTGATTTTATTGACGGTAACATCTGCTCTGCGGTGCAGGAAAGGCTTATTCGCTACTCCTACAATACGCAGTCGATTTATCCGCACGGCATTATCAATCCGGCGGCGTATTATATCGGGCAGTACAATGGGGAAGGGCGGTGTCTGGCCTGTATCGACAGCCGCTTGGTTTTGACGACATACGATTTTGCCACGGATACCATCGGGACGGAAGTGCTGTGCGATATCCGGGAAGGCTGGACAAGCAACACTGGTTCGCAGAGCGGGCGCATCATTCGTCTGGACAACAAAGTGCTGGTCTGGTTCACTGACACGGTTTACATTCTTGATTTGACGACAAATTCGGTTATCGGGACGACGGCGAATATTGAAGACGTTGCGTATGCGACAGGGTGCGAACCCGGCGACTATGTTTTTGTGCATGTCGTAAGTACGGGACTTGGAAACGGTGCAACGATGACGGTTTATAAAATTAATGAGAATTATCAGCTGGTTGCAGATACGCCGGGGATTTTGCTGCCGTGGACGTCGGTCAACGTGAAGATGTTTTATAACGCATCGACAGGCGTTTTAAATATAGGAACGGCGGAGATGTTCGTTATGTTCCAGTTTAATCAGGAGAGCAAGACTTTTGCCAGCATTGCCGCAGACGTGTTGCCGCCAAGCGACAAAGCGGACGGATATTTTATGACGTTTGACATCACCGCAGACCGGACAAAGGCGGCGATGTGCTATTACACGAGCAGAAATTATCTGAACGCATACAACCTTTCAAACGCTTCCGATGCGGTTTATGCCGACCCGGTGGATTTGTTCCATTTTTACCCGGATAATTCGGTAACCGGGTTTGCCACCGGGGCAACGGACGAAACGGGAAAATATGAGTTTAAGACAGTAACGGGAGCATAACAATGAGCGATACGGAAATAAAGCAAAAAGTTATCGAAAAATTGACCAGAAGGCAGCTGTTTATCATCTGCCTTTTTTTAATCCTCTGCGGCTGTGTGGTCGGCGTAGCGGCGGCAATTTATGCGCCCGGAGCATTGGCGGCAATTTGGGGGGCATTATGATGAGCTGGGAAGGAATGTGCGCCATTGCGGCGATTGCCGGGGTGGCGATGAACTTTATCCGTTTCGGCAAATGGCAAGGGGCGATTGAGGCGAAAGTTGATGTATTGGAGCGGGAATCTGCAGCGGCAATAAACAGGTTTGACGTGGTGGGCAAAAGGCTGGAGGAAAACAGCAAGCTTCTGGCCGAGCTTAATGCCAAGCTGGGGATTTTGCTTGATGAACATTATCAGAGGGGGAATCATGGCTGAAGACTGGGAAATGCGGCGGCTGGAGTTTCACGAAGGCTGTAGGCTCATGCCGTATCGTTGTACGGCAGGGAAATTAACCATCGGTATCGGGCGGTGTATTGATACAAACCCGTTCACCAAAGAAGAGCTGCAAGCCGTGGGCGACTGGAAACACGGAATTACTAAAAATGCAGCGCTGATGCTTTTGCGGAATGATATTGACCGCTGCATAAAGGAGCTGTCGGGGTTGGATTTTTATGCCAAGCTTGATTTGGAGCGGCAGTATGCGCTTTTGGATATGTGCTTTCAGTTAGGTTTTAAGGGGCTGTGCGGGTTCAAGAAAATGCTCGAAGCGATACGCTGGGGCAAGTGGCAAACAGCGGCGGAAGAGTGCCTGAACTCGGACTATGCGCGGCAGACACCGGCACGGGCGAAACGGATTGCAAGGCTTATTAAAGAGGGAATTTGGCTGAGGTGAGTAAATTTGATATATGGATATACCGGCCGGATATTGAGGCTACGGCGCGCAAGATAAACCGAAATTTTGTTTATAATGGTCGCGGTAAAGCGTTTTGGGACGTTTTTGACCAAAGAAAGGCCTTAAAAGAGCAAATAAATGATATTTTGGAGAAAACACGTCGGCAGCCAAAAACGAAAATTGAGGTGCCTGATGACTAAATTTTTAACGTACGCCGTGGCGGGGCTGCTGCTGGCGCTGTATATCACGGTAAGCCTGTACATCGAACGGGGCAGGGAGATTGCGGCATTGCAGGGCGAAAAGAGCGCCCTGTTGGGGAAAACATCATTTTTGGAGGCGGAAATTGCGAAACGAGATGAAAAGGCGTT
>UMGB01024462.1_pt1 | contig 30869 bp, 16 predicted proteins | sample 1965161 | NCBI WGS metagenome assembly UMGB01 (sample SAMEA4836060, study PRJEB28245) | human gut metagenome | biome: gut microbiome; material: fecal sample | place: Denmark | collected 2008
CTGTTAGGGATCGGTGGCGTCATAGCCTCATTATGTACCGAGAACATTCTGGTAGCCTCACTTCTTGGCGTATTCGCATTCTCATCATTCTGGACTATCAAAGAAGTCTTTGAACAGGAAGACCGGGTAAAAAAGGGATGGTTTCCCAAGAATCCTAAACGAACATACAAATTCTAAACAAAATACATTCGCATTTTTATCTGAAACGCTTGCATATTTCAAGAGAAAATACTACTTTTGTCCCCGCTATCCGAGATAAGGATACACCGGACTTGTAGCTCAGTTGGTTAGAGCAACAGACTCATAATCTGGAGGTCCCTGGTTCAAGCCCAGGCTGGTCCACAAGAAAGAGGCTCATTCCGAAAGGAATAGAGCCTTTTTTAGTTATAAACTATTCAAGTTACCGGAAAACACGCTCATTCAGTACTCCCAATTCATCGGTTTCTATCCGGTTTTCATCGGTTTTCCAACCGTAACTACCCGAAAAGTATTCAGCAGCATAAAGAATTAATCTACTTTTGAGCCGACAATCATAAAAACCAAAAACAATGGAAGACAAACAGAAATTCCCGTTTCACAAAGGTTATGGCAAAATGCTGACAGCCTCACTCCTTATCCTTACCGGATTATTACTCTTTGCCCGCAATTCGGGAATGATAACCGAAGAATATTTCAACCTTCTGGTAGCGTGGCACTCCCTTTTTATTATAGTAGGTACATACACCATCATACGCCAACGCTATCTTTTGGGCGGTACTTTACTATTGGCAGGCATTTATCTTTTAGGCAACAAACTCATGTTATTCCCCGATAACTCCCAAGCAATGTTTTGGCCTTTAATTCTTATCCTTACCGGAATCTTTGTCATCAGCCCCCATCGAAGCAAACATTGGAAAAACCGTAGAATGCAACATGCCAGAATGATGCAACAAATGGCAAATGCAAGAATGGGAACACAAGGAGAACAAAAATACCAATCGGAAGATGGTTTTCTATACTCAAACAACTCGCTCAGCGCCGTACGTCATGTAGTATTGGATGAGCTGTTTAGAGGAGCCAATATACGCACCTACTTCGGCGGTACAACAATCGACTTACGCCATACACACATAGCCTCCGGCGAAACCTACATAGACCTGAACTGCAACTGGGGCGGAGTCGAGTTATTCATCCCTTCAGACTGGAAAGTACAAATAGAGTGTAACTGCTTCTGCGGCGGTTGCGAGGACAAACGTTGGAAAGGAGCGGAAACCAAACAAGAATGGTCTGTACTCGTCATCCGGGGCAATATATCATTCGGCGGCATAGAAATAAAAGATTGACGTATGGAAGCACATCCGATAACAGATTACCCTTATCGCTGGACTCCGGCACTGGGACTTTCACTCTTTCTGGTGATTGCTCAAACCGCATTGCTCCGATGTTATACCGACACAGACTGGATACCCGCCCTAATAGACGGAATTACCACAATTGGATGGTTCATAATACTATCCTATCTGTCATGGTTTATAGTAGGCACCGTTTCCATGTGCAGAACGAACATCATAACCGGTGTAACAGTCATTTTATTATGGCTGGCAGGAAGTTTCATGATTTGCGACATCATGGTAAGAATTGCAGGTATGCCATACATACCATTTGCCTATACCATACCTTTTCGCCTTTTGTTCGGTATCCCCGCCTGGATAGCCATACTTTTATGGTATCATCTCCAACAGGCAGGAAACGTACCTTCGGAAGAGGCAAACTTTCCCATCCCCGAACACGAAGAGATATCCACAGAAGAACAAGTACGAGATGAACCCATCGACCGCATTACTGTAAAAGACGGTTCCCGGATACATATCATCAAAGTAGAAGAACTGCTATATATACAGGCCTGCGGAGATTATACCACATTGGTAACCTCCACGGGAGAATATATTAAGGAGCAAACCATGAAATATCTTGAAACACATTTACCCGCAGACAACTTTGTTCGTATTCATCGTTCAAGTATTGTGAATATAACGCAAATATCCCGTCTTGAACTTTTTGGCAAAGAAACATATCAGCTGATACTAAAGAACGGAGTAAAGCTACGGGTAAGCCTTACCGGTTACCGATTACTGAAAGATCGTCTGGGTATATAAATCAAATACGAACCGAAGTTTCGGTAACCATCCCCTCTGCTACCGCCACAGCTATTTACATCACCATAAATCCTTAGCTGTAATAAGACCTGTTTTATCATATTTCGATTATCTTTGTCCGTCACAAGGAGAATTGAAATATGATAAAATCTGCAAGATACCTGTTCTTCATCTGCATATCGGCTATTATTGGGGGCGGATGCCGGCAACATCCTTCCATACAAACCGCTACGACTGAAGATATTTATACAGACACCATATGCTCCGTACTCCCTGCCAAGAGCAAAATGGCGGCTTATCTGGATTCACTCGGCTTCATCAATATTGCCGAGGCGGATAACAGTATTGCCATAGACCTGATGTACACCCGTGCAGACAATTTCACAGGGCAGGTATTATACGAAGACTTGCATGAAGCCTATCTTCACCCGGAAGCAATGGAAAGCCTGTTGCAAGCCCAAAAACTCTTGAAAGAGATATGTCCTGATTACAGCCTCATCGTCTACGACGCAGCACGTCCTATGTCTGTCCAGCAGAAGATGTGGAACGTGGTAAAGGGAACGCCCAAATATATATACGTATCCAACCCCGCACGGGGCGGTGGCCTGCACAACTATGGCCTGGCGGTCGACATCAGCATCATCGATGCCCAAGGACAGCCGTTACCAATGGGTACCCCCGTAGATTATCTCGGTAAAGAAGCCCATATTACCGGAGAAGAGCAATTAGTACAAGCAAACAAGATTACCAAACAAGAAATGAAGAACCGCCGTCTCTTGCGTAAAGTAATGAGAGAGGCCGGTTTCCGCCCGTTACCCAGCGAATGGTGGCACTTTAACCGTGTCAGCCGGCAGACAGCCAAAGAAAAGTACCCAATAATCCCTTAACCCAAGCAACCTCTATCTGCAAAAAACGGACAGCCTGCGTCTTACTTTGTTTCCTCACTATAACTTTGCAAATGATACAAACCAAGAATTGAAGTCTCCTCATATAGTGCAGAACTGTTTGTTTTGGTTATCTTTGTAATAAAATACCAAATTATCCCCCAATGATAACAAGAACAATGGACATTTTCACGTTTAGAAAGGAGATATAAAAAGATATATTTGACAATACAGTTCCTTATCTTGAAAAATTTACCGAGAATGGAAAAGACACGAATGACCGAAATACACAGCCAAGACACTCTCCACTTCATCCGTACACACCGCCGGGAAGACGTAAGACTCCTTGCTTTGCAGGCACACCGTTACCCCTCGGTAGATATGCCTGCCGCCATCACACAAATTTCCGGCTGGCAGATTGCCAGAGAGAAGATACCTGCATGGGCCGAAAACGAGAAGATACTCTATCCGGTTCACCTTTCTCTGGAGCAATGCTCCTCCGAGGTGACGGCACGATATAAAGCGGAGATTATAAACCGTCTGCTGAAACCTGAACAACAGAGCTCCGAAGAAAATGCCACTCCTGTATCGGGAAATTCCGTCACCGACCTCACAGGCGGATTCGGCATTGACTGCGCCTTTTTATCTTCCTGCTTTCGGAAAGCTACTTACGTGGAACGCCAGCAAACACTTTGCGAGATTGCCCGGCACAATTTTCCCGCCTTAGGGTTGAACCACATTTCCGTCTGCCATGAAGACAGTATTCACCATCTGCAAGAGATGAAACCCGTAGATTGGATATTCATAGACCCCGCCCGACGTGACGGGCATGGAGGTAAAACGATAGCTATCAGCGAGTGCGAACCTGATGTGTCCGCTTTGGAAGACTTACTGCTTGAGAAAGCGTCACACGTTTTGGTTAAGTTGTCTCCTATGTTGGATCTGACTCTCGCATTGCACGATTTGAAACATGTACAGGCAGCCCATGTCGTTTCCGTCAACAACGAATGCAAAGAGCTTCTCCTCGTATTAGGGCACGAAATAAATTTATCCTCCGAGGAAATTCCTATTCACTGCGCCAATCTCACAGCATCGCAAAAGGCTCAAAACCTTCTGTTCACCCGCCAACAGGAGAAAGAGCATCCATGCCCGTATACCTCCGCATTGAAAGCATACTTGTACGAGCCCAATGCATCCATCCTAAAAGCCGGAGCGTTCCGCAGCGTTTCATCCATATATAATGTAGAGAAACTGCATCCCAACAGCCACCTTTACACTTCCGACGCATATATACCGGACTTTCCCGGACGCAAGTTCCGCATTACCGGCAGTAGCAGCCTCAACAAGAAAGGGCTTAAAGAACTGATAGGTACGGAAAAAAAAGCCAACCTCACAGTACGTAACTTCCCCACCAGCGTGGCCGAACTGCGAAAGCGCCTGAAACTGGCGGACGGTGGAGATATCTATCTGTTTGCAACTACCCTTGCCGATGAAAAAAAACTATTGATTGCCTGTAAACAACCCTGATATATAGTCAAAAAGCAGTAAAACATAAAGACGTGGAACCGGCATATCCGATTTGCAACTTAATTGTAATATTATTGTTACCGGTTCTTCAAAATCCCGTAAAACAGACGTAACTCCATACCTGTACTTTTGCCGCAAATTATTAACAGATAATAACAGGTATGAAACAAATTGTAAGAGCATTCTTATTCCTGCTCCTATTCGCAACGGCCAGTAACACGACAATGGCCGATGAAAAAGCAAATATCGTTAAACAAGGTACGATACGCGGCCGTATCATCGATGTAACAAAGCAAACTCTCCCGGGCGCTTCAATCTATATCGAGAAACTACACACCGGCGTGACGAGCGACGTCAACGGTTTCTACACATTCCCCAACCTCGACCCGGGAACTTATACGGTGAAAGTAAGCTACGTAGGTTACTCGCCCGTAGAGCTGAAAATCACGATTCCCGCCGGACGTACTTTAGAGAAAGACGTGGTACTGAACGAAGGGGTCGAACTTCAGGAAGTGGTTGTGGGCGGCGCATTTCAGGGACAGCGCCGTGCCATCAACGCCCAAAAGAGCAATCTGGGAATTACCAATGTAGTATCCGCCGACCAGGTAGGTAAATTCCCCGACTCCAACATCGGCGATGCCTTGAAACGTATCTCCGGTATCAACGTACAGTACGACCAGGGGGAAGCCCGTTTCGGACAAGTTCGCGGAACAAGCGCCGACTTAAGTTCCGTAACCATCAACGGCAACCGCGTACCCTCTGCCGAAGGTGAAACCCGCAACGTACAGCTCGACCTGATTCCGGCAGACATGATTCAGACTATCGAGGTAAACAAGGTAGTCACCCCGGATATGGATGCCGATGCCATTGGCGGCTCTATCAATCTGGTTACCAAGAACTCGCCTTACAAGCGCACCATTGCAGCCACCGCAGGAACAGGCTACAACTGGATTAGCGAAAAGGCGCAACTGAATCTGGGATTTACCTACGGCGACCGTTTCTTCAACGACAAATTAGGATTGATGGTATCAGCCTCTTATCAGAATTCCCCTTCCGGTTCCTACGACACCGAATTTACATGGGAGCAGGATGAAGACGGAAAGGTGTATGTCAACGACTATCAGATACGCCAGTATTATGTAACCCGCGAACGCCAAAGCTACTCCGCTGCTTTGGACTGGGACATCGACACCAACCACAAACTTACTTTCAAGGGTATCTTCAACAACCGCAACGACTGGGAAAACCGTTACCGCACCAACCTGAAAGACCTTGAGCCGGATGGCAGCGCCACCGTACGCATACAAACCAAAGCCGGAACACCCGATAACCGCAATGCCCGTCTGGAACGCCAGCGCACGATGGACTTCGCCCTCGGCGGCGAACATCTCTTCGGACCTCTCGCCGTGGACTGGCACGCAAGTTACGCCAAAGCCAGCGAAGAACGCCCCAACGAACGCTACATCGACTTCCAGCTCAAGAAACAGAAATTTAATATGGACTTGAGCAACGAACGTCAACCTTTTGCTTCTCCCAAAGACGGTTCTACAATGACCTTGAATGACGAATTCAGTCTGAAAGAACTGACCGAACAACAAGAAGACATCAAAGAACAAGACCTGAAATTCTCCGCCAACTTCAAACTTCCGTTCAAAAACGGCAATAAACTGAAATTCGGCGCAAAGGTGGTTCGTAAAACCAAAGACAAGGAGGTGGATTTCTATGAATACTCTCCGCTGGACGAAGACGCCTTTATGGAAAACAGCCTTAAAAATACTGTTGACCAATCCAACAAGCACTTCATGCCCAATAGCAAATACCAGACAGGAATCTATGCCGGCAAGGAATACACCGGGTCATTAGACCTGAACAACGCCTCATTGTTTGAAAAGGAACAAGTACAGGAAGAGCTGGCAGGTAACTTCGAAGCCCGCGAAACCGTCAGTTCCGGTTATATCCGCTTCGACCAGAAAATAACAGACCGCGTAGAGTTGATGTCCGGTCTGCGCATCGAAAACACCGACTTAGCCTATACCGGACGTACATACGACGCGGACGAGGATATCACCGGTAAAACCGAACGCCAACACAACAGTTACATCAACTTCTTACCCTCACTGCTCGTAAAATGGAATGTAAACGAAGACTTCAAAGTACGTGGTTCATTCACCCAGACATTGTCACGTCCCAAATATTCGGCTCTTGTACCGAGCGTAAACATCAAGCGCTCCGACAATGAAATCACTATCGGAAATCCCGAACTGAAACCGACTATGTCTTACAACTTCGACCTGAGCGCCGACTATTATTTCCGTAGCATCGGTCTGGTCAGTGCCGGTGTTTTCTACAAGAAAATCGATGACTTCATCGTAGACCAAATCAGTACCAACTACGAATACCAAGGTAATGTATATACTCGCTTCACGCAACCCAAGAATGCGGGTAACGCCAACCTGCTCGGCGTAGAGCTCTCTTACCAACGCGATTTCGGCTTTATCGCCCCTGCCTTGAAGTGTATCGGTTTCTACGGAACCTATACTTATACACACTCCCGTGTAGAGGATTTCAACTTCGAAGGCCGCGAGAATGAAGAAGGCCTCAGCATGCCGGGGTCACCGACACATACCGCCAATGCCTCGCTCTATTTCGAGAAAGCCGGACTAAATATCCGTTTAAGCTATAATTTCGCTTCCGACTTTATTGATGAAATGGGTGAAAGCGCCTTCTACGACCGTTACTACGACAAAGTGAATTATATGGATGCCAACGCGAGCTATACCTTCGGAACGAAAATCAAGACAACATTCTACGCCGAAGCCAATAACCTGCTGAACCAGCCCCTCCGCTACTACCAAGGTACGAAAGACCGCACCATGCAAGCCGAATACTACGGTGTAAAGGTGAATGCCGGAGTAAAGATTAACTTCTGACCTTATACTATCATTCAATAATATCTAACACAAGAAACAACAATGAAGAAAATATTCCTTTTATTATTCGTTGCCTTGCTGGGCAACCCGGTAATCGCTCAAATCACCGATTATTCCATATTCGACAAGAAGTTCAACTTCTACATAGCCAACGACTTGGGACGTAACGGCTACTATGACCAAAAAACCATTGCCGAACTCATGGGAGTAATGGCGGAAAACGGTACAGACCCGGAATTTGTACTCGCTACGGGCGATGTACACCACTTTGAAGGCGTACGGTCCGTCAGCGACCCGTTATGGATGACTAATTACGAATTGATTTACAGCCATCCCGAACTGATGATAGACTGGTTCCCCCTGCTGGGCAACCATGAATACCGCGGCAATACACAGGCTGTACTGGATTATTCGAATATCAGTCGCCGCTGGGCGATGCCCGCACGTTACTATACCAAAGTCTTTGAAGATAAAGGCATGACTATCCGGGTGGTATGGGTAGATACCGCTCCGATGATAGACAAATACCGCAATGAAAAAGAAACCTATCCCGACGCCTGCAAACAGGATTACAAACAACAGCTCGTATGGATCGATTCTGTTCTGACCACCGCTAAAGAAGACTGGGTAATCGTTGCCGGACATCACCCCATTTATGCCGAAACGCCGAAAGACAGAAGCGAACGCCGGGATATGCAATCACGGCTCGACCCAATACTCCGCAAACACAAAGTAGATATGTATATCTGCGGACACATCCATAACTTCCAGCACGTCCGCGTACCGGGCAGCGATATAGATTACATCACCAACTCCGCCGGTTCGCTCAGCCGTAAAGTCAGTCCCATTGAAGGTACTGTGTTTTGCAGTCCCGAACCCGGTTTTTCCATTGTGTCCGCCAATAAAAAGACATTGGAGTTGCGCATGATTGACAAGAAAGGCAATGTGCTGCACACCGTGACACGCAGCAAATAATTCTTTTTAGAAATAAGCTTCATTTATAAGAGGCAAAACATTTAATGCTTTCTTTTCAGGTACGGATTACACAGATTTTCACGGTTCCCTTTAATTTTATCCATGTTTTTCCGTGTAATCCCGTGCCTGAAAGAAATAAATAGTAAACGAGCCTTTGTTTTATAGCATATTAATTATTTCTTCTCCCGCAAGTCGTCCTTCGGAATCGTACTCTGGCTTCCATCACGTGTAGCCACATAATGCGGAGACATAATCTCGATACCCGCTTCATTAAATTTGTCCTGGATATTCTGATGCAAATCAGAATAAATATCCGCCAAACGGTCGGCCTCTTTGATATATGCATTCACCTGATACACCGGATACCAATCGCTAAGCGAGGTTTCCAGCACAAAAGGACGCGGATCGTCTATCACACCGGGCGTATTCAGTGCGGCCTCTATCAACAGTTGATGTGTCTGCCGCCAAGGGATATCATAACCGATACTTACCTCTGAATGAATAATTAAACCGTATTCACGGGCAGAAGTGCTGTAATTGACGGTATGCGAGGACATGATGAAAGAATTCGGAATAGTTACCACCTCGTTCTTCGGCGTTCGGATACGGGTGACAAGCGGAGTCTTTTCGATAACGTTACCCGTCGTTTCATTCAGCTGAATACGGTCGCCCAACTTGAAAGGACGCATATAAGTAATCACCAAACCGGCAATAATATTCCCGATAACAGTACTTGACCCAAGCGAAACTATCAATCCTACAAAAACCGAAATGCCCTGAAATACTCCGGACTTGGAACCGGGCAGGTAGGGATAAATCATCGCAATCATAAAAGCATAGAGCAGAAAACGGATGATGTGGAAAGTAGGTTCAGCCCAATCGGAATAAAAGCCGCGTATCTTCAACCGCTCGGATTTCACCTCATTGGCAAGGTAATGGACAAAACGCACCAAATACTTCACCGCATACCATATCACAAAGATAGTGAACAGATTGGGTATATACTCCACAACCGAAGTAAAGATACTCTTTACCGGAATCCAAATATAAGAAAACAGCTGGTATGCCAGGCTCTTGGTCTGCGGAAAGATGGAAAACAACAACGGAACCGTCAATAGTAATTGAAGGAACATGATGATATAACGCAGCAGATTCGAGAGGAAAATAAGCAGGTTAACCTGTTTCTGCGTGTCCAGCAATTCGTAATCCTGAATGGAGAAAGGTTTTAATTTAGTATCTTTCAACCTTTGTATCCGCACTTTCAGTTTCTTAAACAACCAGATGGTAAGTCTGAAAAGGAAATATTGCCCTACAAGCACCAAGACAAAATACAGGATACGCTTGCCCAACTGCCACAGACCGTGCTCATCTTTCATTTCTTTCAACTTATCGACAATAACTTTACGGTTATGGGCAGCCAACCGGTCACGGGTACAGTTCTCCCACAATCCGTCCTGGTCGATAAAGGAAGCGATGACTTTATTGTCATACATAAGGTCGGTAACGATATCGCTGCTTTCCATATACAGTGAATCGGGACGCAGATTAAAGCGTTTGCCCAACTCCAATATGGCAGCGGCATCCATTTCGGCACGTTGCTGGGGAGTATGGCCGCCACGCTTGGCATAGAGATAGAACAGCGTATCTCCCTCTACCACCACCGGAACGCCGGGAGTCACTTTACGCAGGGAGTCGATGCGCTGTTTCTGCTGCAAGTGTTTTACGGAGTCGGCCGCATAGCTGGCAAGCCTCAGTTGCTCCATTTCCATACGCAGGTTGGCTTCATTCAGCCGGGCTGCTTCCAACTCCTGCTTGATTGCCGACAGTGATACCGCAGAATCCGAGTCTGCCTTTATCGTTGCAACCGGAGCCAAGCTGTCTCCTTCTATGGCACGAAGCACTTTCTCTACCAATTGGGCAGAAACTCCGTCGGCTGTCAGTAACATCAGCATCAGCCACAAGGCGCGAATCCCTCTCATCTCAAAATATTTTATTGGTTGTTATAATATGGTTACTTTAAATAAAACGTCAAACATACAGAATGTTTTTCATATTTCATAAAAAATGAGCCTGTTCATTCCATTCCGCTATCGGTTTAAACAAATTCCTCATTCCCGCAGAAGTAAAACGGATTCCCTCTTAAACTCTCTTAATCGGAATTTTACATTATCTTTGCCCGCAAAAATAGATTCCATGAACATTCTGTTACTCGTAGGAGGACTTCTCCTCATTCTATTAGGTGCCAACGGACTGACGGACGGAGCTGCGTCCGTAGCCCAACGTTTCCGTATACCCAACATCGTTATCGGACTGACAATCGTCGCTTTCGGAACGTCTGCCCCGGAACTGACGGTCAGCGTATCTTCCGCCTTGAAAGGAAGCGCGGATATAGCTATCGGCAATGTCGTAGGAAGCAACATTTTCAATACACTGATGATTGTAGGCTGTACCGCACTGTTCGCCCCGATTGCCGTGACCCGGAATACGCTGCAAAAAGAAATTCCTTTGTGCATCCTCTCTTCCATAGCTTTGCTGGTTTGTGCCAACGACGTATTTCTGAATGGAGACGAAGCCAACATCCTCAGCATTACCGACGGACTGCTGTTACTCTGTTTCTTCGCCATCTTTCTGAGTTACACTTTTGCCATTGCCTCGCGTACCCCCGAAGAAACGGCAGGTAATGACGGGAATATCAAGCAATTGCCGCTCTGGAAATCCACTCTCTACATTTTGGGTGGCCTCGGTGCGCTTATTGCCGGCGGCAGCTTCTTCGTAGACGGCGCAAGCGGCATTGCACGCAGTCTGGGAGTAAGCGAGTCCGTTATCGGACTGACGCTTGTGGCCGGCGGAACGTCACTGCCCGAGCTCGCCACATCCATTGTAGCAGCCTTGAAGAAGAACCCGGAAATAGCCATTGGCAACGTAGTGGGCAGCAACCTGTTCAACGTATTCTTCGTATTAGGTTGCAGCGCATCCATCACACCTTTACACCTGACGGGCATTACCAACCCGGACTTATGGGTACTGGTAGGGTCGGGCATTCTGCTTTGGCTCTTCGGACTGTTCTTTGCCAAACGCACCATTACCCGTATCGAGGGAAGCATTATGGTACTTTGCTACATTGCATATACGGCATTCCTCATTTATAGCCTGTAAGGCAGCGTAGTTTAAAGATTTTCATGTATCTTTGCCCACTCATAACAACATACAACTATGGCAATTACAATTAAAAAGGTCTCTACGAAAAAGGAGCTGAAACAGTTTATCCGCTTCAATTACAAACTATACAAAAACAATCCGTATTCAGTACCCGACCTCTACGATGATATGCTCAACACCTTCAACAAGAAGAAAAACGCCGCTTTCGAGTTTTGCGAAGCCGACTATTTTCTTGCTTATAAGGATGATAGAATCGTAGGACGCGTAGCAGCCATTGTCAACAATAAAGCCAATCAGACCTGGAATAAGAAAGAAGTACGTTTCGGCTGGATTGACTTTATCGACGACCCCGAAGTATCAGAAGCCCTTATACGTACCGTCGAAGAATGGGGTAAAGAGCGGGGTATGACCCACATACAGGGTCCGTTAGGCTTTACCGATTTTGATGCGGAAGGTATGCTTATCGAAGGTTACGACCAGCTCAGCACAATGGCAACCACTTATAACTACCCCTACTACCCGCAACACATGGAACGCATGGGCTTCGAGAAAGACGCCGACTGGGTAGAATACAAGATTTATATTCCGGATGCCATACCCGACAAGCATAAGCGCATTTCAGAACTCATCCAGCGCAAATATAACCTCAAAATCAAAAAGTATTCTTCCGCCAAGAAGATTGCCCGCGACTACGGACAGGCTATTTTTGAACTGATGAATGAAGCATACAGTCCGCTGTATGGCTATTCCGCCTTGTCACAACGCCAGATTGATCAATACGTAAAAATGTATCTGCCTATTCTGGACCTTCGTATGGTGACGCTGGTTACAGATGCCGAAGACAAACTGGTGGCGGTAGGCATCTCCATGCCTTCCCTGTCAGAAGCTTTGCAGAAGTCTCATGGACGTCTGCTGCCCTTCGGTTGGTATCACCTGCTGAAAGCCCTGTTTATGAAACGTCGCGCCAAAATGCTGGATTTGCTGCTGGTAGCCGTGAAGCCCGAGTATCAGAACAAGGGCGTAAACGCATTGCTATTCTCCGATTTAATCCCTGTCTATCAGAAATTAGGCTTCGTGTTTGCGGAAAGCAATCCGGAACTGGAACTGAACGGCAAGGTACAGGCACAATGGGAATACTTCAAGACCGAACAGCATAAGCGTAGAAGAGCGTTTGTCAAAGCTATAAAGTAAGGCGCAACAGAGTAAGATAGAGGACAAAATAAGGGAAAGGGTGGATTTTTTATGTAAAATCCACCCTTCTGTTTTTCTTCTGAACGCATTTCATTATTTTTGCTTAAACTTTAAAATAATGACTATGAAGCGGCTTAGCTTTTTCTTCTTCTTTCTGTCAGTCGTGTTATCCGCTGTTTCCCAACCGGTATGCCAGATTAAATACTTCTCAGTCAGTAACGGCCTTGCACAAGGCAACGTGATGAGTATTCTGCAAGACCAAAAAGGGCTTATGTGGTTCAGTACCTGGAATGGGATAAACAAGTTTGACGGTTACACGTTCAAAAACTACAAAATATTCCAAGAAACGACCTACTCTTTCGAAAGTAACCGTATAGGCAACATTGTAGAAAGTAAATACGGCGATATCTGGTGTACTACGTATGACGGACAAGCATGCCTGTTCGATGTCAAAACCGAGAAATTCATAGACGTCCTCCAACCGCTTACCCGGTCTCTCAATCATTCGAACCATGTCATACGTATTCTCTCGCTGAAAAAGGGAATTGCCTGGATACTTTGTAAAGACGGATATACTTACCGTGCCGACGAGCAACAGTGCAAGGACGGAAAAGGCATCTCGCCTTATTCCATCTTCAATGGCAACCTGAAAGGCAATCAAGTCTATACGGTCTTTCAGGACTCCGAAGAAGACGAATGGGTACTGACCGACAAAGGCATCACTATCGTCGGGAAAAAGACATTGGACACAGACTTCCCGTTCCGTCACATCATCCAATGGAAAGAAAACATCTATCTTGCCGCCGAACACGGCAAACTGGCCGGCTATGATTTCAAAACCCGCCAACTGAGATTCATAGATGTCCCCTATCCGTACCGGAACATCGCCAATCTGACAATCATCGGAAAAGATACGCTGGCATTGGCAACAGATAACGGACTCATACTCTATACCCCCGGCAACAACAAGTTCCGTCAAATAAACATCCAAACTCCCACTCAACACTCCAACTACGTAGAATCCGTCTACCAAGACCGGCATGGAGATATCTGGGTATTCTCGAATACGCCGGGCATTATCCGCCTCAACATGGCCGCCAATGAAAAAGAGCATCTGGTTACTCCCCGGGACGAGTTGGTTAAACATGAACGCAAAAGCCGTAAAATAATCTTTGAAGACAACACAAACACCTTATGGATGTTACCCACCGAAGGAAATTTCTCCTATTATGACAGAAAAGAAAAGAAACTCAAGCCATTGGTAATAGATATAAATCATCCCAAATCCATCTTCAGCCCGTTAGTCCGAGTTCACACCATCGACAATCAGGGCAATGCCTGGATGGCCAGTGCGCGCGGCGTCTACAAATTAAGTTTCTCACCGCAAAGTTTCCATTTCAATCAAACCGATCATGAAGCCGAAACACGCGCTTTCCTGCGCGACAGCGGCGGGCGGCTCTGGAGCGCATCAAAATCAAACCATGTCCGCATATATGCTCCCGACGGGAACTTGGAAGGCTATCTTTCCAAACAAGGCGATATCATCAAGGAACAGGCGCATTTTTTTGAAGATATCTATGATTTCATGGAAGACCAGGAACACAACATATGGATGGGAAGCAAAGGTTCCGGTCTCTATTTGCTAAAAAAACAAGATACCGGCAAATACTCCGTTCATCACTATCAGTACAACCCCGAAGAGCCTTACAGCATTAGCGGCAACGACGTTTACACCATTTTCCAGGACACCCGTAAACGTATCTGGGTAGGATGTTTCGGCGGCGGCCTGAACCTGATAAAACAAACCGGAAATGGAGAGATACAATTTATCAACTGCAATAACGAACTGAAAAATTACCCCACAACCTACGGAACAAAAATACGTAACATCGCAGGCGGCCCCGAAGGAGTTATTTTTGTAGGAACCACCAGCGGATTAATTACGTTTGCGAGCGACTTCAAGCGTCCCGAAGAAATCAAATTTTACAGGAACAATCACCGGACGGGTGATACTTACAGTCTGAACGCAAACGATATTATGCAGATTTACACAGACAGGCATAATACGACTTACGTAATGAGCTTTACCGGAGGAGTCAATAAAATCATATCCGGACCACTGCTTGGAGAGAATATCCAATTCAAAGGATATGACAAGAAGGACGGATTGGCTTCGGATTTAATGCTTTCCATGATAGAAGATAACTCCGGTCAGCTATGGTTCGTGTCCGAGATAGCATTGTCCAAGTTCAACCCTGATAAAGAAACGTTCGAGAACTATCAGCTAAATTCAACTTATCAAGACTTCAATTTCTCGGAAGCCTTACCCGTAATAAACGCCCGTCACCAAATTGTTTTAGGAACCGATAAAGGTTTCTTGGAGGTAATGCCCGACAAGATGAAAAAAAGCAGTTATGTACCGCCAATCATCTTTACCAACCTCAGGATACAGGGGCATCCGGTTGAGCAGTCGATTGACAATCTGGCCGAGCTGGAGTTAAAAGCATCGCAAAGAAATGTCACTTTTCAGTTTGCCGCCCTTGATTATGTCGCTCCCGAGCACATTCAATATGCTTATCGCCTGGAAGGATTGGAGAAAGAGTGGAATGAAGCCGGTAACAACCGTTCGGCAAGCTACATCAACCTACCGGCCGGAGAATACCGTCTCCAGGTCAAATCCACCAATAGCGACGGTGTATGGACGGACAACATATATTCCCTTCCCGTACGAGTGCTCCCCACTTTCTGGGAAACTTACTGGGCATGGGTGTTCTATTCCATGCTATTCATCCTTTTCACGGCAACAATTGTTTATGTGCTATTCTACATATACCGCCTGCGTCACCGGGTAGATATGGAAAAACAGCTCACCGACATCAAACTGCGTTTCTTCACCGACATCTCTCATGAGCTGCGCACACCTTTAACCCTAATCAGCAGTCCCGTCGCAGAAGTACTGGAGAATGAACCGCTCTCGCCCACCGCGCGCGAATATCTTACCGTAGTGCATCAAAACACCGAGCACATGCTTCACCTGATGAACCAAATACTGGATTTCCGTAAGATACAAAACCAGAAAATGAAGCTGTTGGTAGAAAAGAAAGACTTGATTTCATTGTTACGGAAATCAATGGACAACTTCAAACTAATCGCCAAAGAGAAAAATATGGATTACCGGCTGGTGACACCTGTACAGTCTGTTTACGGATGGGTAGATAAGGACAAATTTGAAAAAATATTCTTTAATCTGCTATCCAATGCATTCAAATATACGTCTCCCGGCAAAGCGATTACCATAAAGGTTATCCCGAAAGAAGAATCGGTCGATATAGAAGTGAAAGACGAGGGAATAGGCATCGTGCCCGACAAGCAGCGTGTGTTATTCCAACGTTTCGAGTCTTTGGTGAAACAGAACATTCTACAGCCCTCTTCCGGTATCGGCCTGTCATTGGCAAAGGAAATGGTGGAAATGCACCACGGAAGCATTCAGGTAAGCAGCCAGCCGGGCGTCGGCAGTACTTTCACCGTAACCTTACCCCTGCAACAGAAAGTGTTCGAAGAAGACATGCAAGCCGAGTTCATATTGGATGACGACAAACAGGAAACCGTTTCCGCAGCCAACGGCTTAGACGGAGAAAACGCATACATGGAAGAAACGGAGATGACTGATTCCGACTGTAATTCCATATTAGTGGTGGAGGATAACAATGAATTAAGGCATTTCCTCAAGAGCAGTCTGTCCGGCAGTTATAATGTGATAACCGCTTCCAATGGAAAGGAAGGATTGCAACGTGCCATCGACAATGTGCCGGACCTCATTATCAGCGACGTTATGATGCCGATAATGGATGGTCTGGAAATGATAGGGCAGATTAAGGCAAACAATAATATCTGCCACATTCCTATCATCGTGTTGTCCGCCAAGGCTTCTTTGGACGACCGTATCGCCGGATTGGAACACGGAATCGACGATTACATCACCAAACCTTTCAGTTCCACTTACCTGAAAATCCGTATCACCTCTCTTTTACGCCAGCGCAAAGAACTGCAAGAGATGTACATGGCCAAGCTAACCGCAGGCAAGGACGTAGCTTTGGCGGATGACATTCCGGAACCGTCACAGCCGCAAATAACCCCGCACGACAAACTGTTTATGGAAAAGGTTATGGAGTTCATGGAAGAACAGATGGACAATCCGGATCTGACCATCGAACAATTCGCAGAAAAACTCCTGTTGAGCCGAACTATCTTCTATCAGAAGCTAAAATCAATAGTAGGACTGTCGCCTGTGAATTTCATATGCCAGATACGCATCAAACGAGCGGTACAGTTATTCGACAGCGGTGAATATAATATTTCGCAGATTGCTTATATGACGGGATTCAATGACCCGAAATACTTCAGTCGTTGTTTCAAGAAGATTGTAGGGGTAACCCCTTCGGAATACAAAGAAAAGAAGCAGCCATAACCGTGATATCGGACAGGCATTACGAGTGAGATATGATTAAAAGCCTTTTAATGTAGTATTATAAGCCTTTTAATATGCAATTAAAAGGCTTATAATATCACATCACTGCAGGGAAGAGAGTAGGAACAAGTGTCGGCAAACTATTCAGTGAACCATGTTGTGTCTGCGTAACCACCTAAAACGGTAGAGCGGTCTTTAAAGTATTGATTATACTCTTCAAGGGTAAGCGTATGTATTCTATCTGCTCCATAAACACCGCTTTCCTGTACAGGCTTCCCATCATCATACGTACAGTCATACATTTTACAACCGTCTTTGATGCCGGTGTCTTCACCGAGTTCTCCAATCTCATCTTTATTCTTGTTATAACGAATAATATTATCATCATAACCTGCAATAGGAACCATCGACTTATCCTCAGAATTAATACCGCCGCTGAAAAACTCCTTATCAATCGTAGTATTGACAAATGTTATATTATCAACCATTCCGGTGCCGTCAGACCCTTCCAACAAACGGCACTTTGTCACTCCCTCCGCAACGGTCAAAATACAATCTGAAAATACATAACCGATATTATTTGCCTTAACACGCGCATTGAAGCCACGCCCACCGGAGGTTATCATTTCGACTTCGCACCTTTCAAACAGGCATGCGGAGTTTCCTCCCCAGATAAAATCAGTATCACCCTCTACATAGCAATCATAAAACCAGTTATAACCGCCACCCGGCAATAATGTATCCTGCTGACTATAAAATCTGCAGCGTACAAATGCCGTGGCATTATCGCTCTTGTTACGAATGCACAACACTTCCGCCTGCGTCTTCGTAGTATACAGACAACGCATACTGACATCCTCAAAACGAATTTTATCCGCTTTTCCGGCTATCAATACACCGGCTCTTCCGCCGCCCTGATTACGTCCGTCGACATAGGGAATATCCATTCCCGGTTTCAGAGCATCGGCAAGGCCGCTGTCGCAACCGTCTTTGATACCCGGATTCCAGTTGTTGTTATTGTCCGACTGTATCTCGGTCTTATCCGCTCCGGCTCCCTTAACGGTAAGGTTGCTCAAATTACGGATATTGACAATTTCTTCAAACTTTCCTTCATCCAGCATAATGGTCTTTTCACCTTCTACCGCATTTCTTGTAAAGAAATCCACGGCGCCTTGCAAAGTATAAAAGTCCGCATTCGCATCCGTATGACTTACACTGACCGTAGTTTTCACTTCCGGTTCCGGACGGGTAGTGAAAAACCATTTGGAAGTAGTGATACCTTTGAATCCGTCATGTTGTATCGCTTCCTTGTCTATAAGTACAAAATAGTCGGTATCGAAGTCCAATTTACGACTGTGAGGTTTAATAATGACCTCATTACCATCCACTTTTACAGCATGGTAGTTCACAATCAGTTTACGATCGCTCGAACCGATAACGTCCATCCAGGTATTAAACTTAGTACCGCCATTTTCCGAAATAGGCTCCTGACGTTCATCCATGCGGATTTCATCTATCGGTTCCGCAGGGTTATCCGCCCGATAAATACGGATAGAACCGCTTGCGCCTAACCGAGGCGTTTCTCCTGTAAACGCAATTTTCAGTTCAGTATCGGCAAAAGCTCCCTTATCGCAGGGATAAAGTTTGTATTGGGAAGCTGTGGCTATTCCGGTGGTCGTCTCATTCTGCCACGGAGTGGAAGAACTGCCGCTCTGTTCCACATCCGCCGCGCCGTCTATTGTACCCGATTCGGTAAGAATTTTCAAAGAAAAGACATACTTATACCCTGCTTCCAGAGAAGTCAATCCGGCAGTATTATCTTTGAACATCCAGCTATAAGCTTTGCCGTCAATCGAAAATTCGGCCACACAGTTATCAGTCAGCTCGCCGGGAAAGACAATCGCTTCGATACTGTTTTCATCTGTATTCAGAAAAGCCTGAATAGGTGCGGTAGCCGTTTGCGCAGAAAGATTTCCACTCTTCAGATTTAATGTCACATGTGTTTTCATACCCTGAAATATCGGTTCTCCATCCGCTTGCAGCGGTTTTTCCTCTTTATCGGTCAGCTTCAAAATAACCTTCGCCAAACAATGGGAAAAGTTAAGCGGCACCATCGAAGAAGCCTCTTCGCGGGTACGAGCGTGTGTGCCGTCCGATACGGCATACATCAAATCATAAGGAGCGGTACCCTGTTGCTGATTATCCAACACCAACGGATAAAGATATTCATTGATGTTTTCTACATAAGGATAATATGCTTTGAAAGAAACTTCCTGCCCATCCGCAGGAAACATCAAAGGTTTATCGGCTTTAAAGGTGGCAAGTTGCTCCTCATTCTGGCAGGTGTACGGAACATTATTGGAGAATGTCATCAAATTCTCCGTCCCTGCAGCGTACATATAAGTGCCTATACGGTCTCCCTTAGCCCAGCTTCCGCCATCGGTCGCGATACGGGTTTGGTATTCTCCGATATTAGCGGAGAACACCACGCCGTTGCTGTCCGATGAAGCTACTCCGTTGTTGTATTCATCAGAACATGCATAAAGGCAAAGAACACCTAAAAGAGTGTATATATAAGATGTAAATTTCATATCAATAACTGCTTGTTGATTTTAGTTATTTCTTCCAACGCGGGTCACCTGCATCTACAAAAGTTGAAAAATTCTTTTCACCTTTCATTCCGTCTACTGTTATATTCTCAGAATTAAAAAGCTCATCTCTACTCATAAAAATAAATGCATTAGCTTCAAATGTATGACCGTTTAATTTGATAGAAGAGTCCGTTACTGCATAATTACCAGTATAAGTACACGCATATGGTTTATTATCAGGATCATTTCCGTTTATATCAATTCTATAGCCAATATAAGAATTTGAATTTATATCTGATATATTATTGACGTACTCAACCAAAACGCCACTTCCACCTCCACCTTTTGTTTCAAGAAGATTCTTATTCAAATCAATTAGTGTACAATTAGAGATCCGAATTGGTCTACACTGAGAGGTCATATCTGCATCATTTTTAAAAGAATTAAAAGCAATCCCTGACAAGTTATATAAAGTTGAATTACACATAATTATTTCACTTACGACACCATAATCAAATACACTTTCAACATTATAAATCATACAATTGTCAACTTTAATAGATGACAATCTTGAAAAATCAGTACTATGTTTTTGCGCCAAGTCTTTTCCACGTCCATAAACTGCTTTCACGCCATGAATATAACAGCCTTTTACTGTTAACTCTGCATCTTCTTTCAGCTCAGCTGCACAGATTGTCGTCTTCGCATCAGTACCTTCAATTTCCAAATCTTGGAATGTAAGTTTATTCAACGTTCTTTCCGGCACACTCAGCCCTTTCATTGTAACCTTTGCCTGTCCCTCTTTTCCAATCAATAACAAATCCGTAATGTCTGCAGGTACGGTAATCATATCTGCCTTATAAGTATTTCCAGCAACAAACTTCAAGGCAATAGGACCTTGTTTTCCATTAAGGCAACCGGCCAATGCTTCCGCATTATCAGCAGGTGCTTCTACGACCATATATCCGGGTATTTCCGGTGTCACAGCTTCAGCATTACCGTCCACATCACCACCCGGTTTATACGGAGAGTTACCGCCTCCTATCTGGTCTACACTGCCCAATACAGATTCGTCTAAACCGATTTTGATAGTGTATATGTAACCTGCCTTCAATTCAGAAATAGTACCGGAATTGAAAGTATACTCATACGTATTATCCTCTGCTGCATCAGTAGTAATAATCATACTAAGAGCTGTAGCCGGATTAGTAGGTAAAACCAATGCACTATATTTATTGTCGGCAGTCTTGCAGGGGGTGATATAACCTTTTGCTTCATTAGAAAACTCACCGGTAGCGATATTGAAATCGGCACTTATAGATATTCCCTGAATAGATACGCTCTGTACAATCTCACCACTATTAGAAGTAATCTCAATGGCAAGTTTTGCCAACTGATGTTTGAACGTCATGGACAAACTCTTGGCATCCTCACTACTTACATTATTATTCATAGCCCACATTAAATCGTGAGCAGCATAGCCTTCTGCCTGGTTTCCCAATGCTACTTTATAAATACCGCCGGTAATATCTCCATTTTGCGGATAATAAGCTGTAAACTTGGCATTCTCACCCGCAATCTGGATACCGGTCTCTGAAGTAAAATTCACAGGGCTTTCTCCGCCCTGTGTAGTAAACAAGACGTTCTCGGCACCATTCAAAATATCAGTACTCCCGGCACCCGCACCATACATATACACACCTATTTTATCATTATTTTCCCATGTATTAGTCACATCATTGAAACGTGTATACGCTTTCCCGGCTGTCTGTAAAGACATCACTCGGTTATCCGCACTCCGGGAAAGATTCTCAATCTCGTTATTGCAGGCCGTAATCATTGTTCCGGCCGCCATTAAAGTAAATAGTTTAAAAAGTTTCATAGTACTATCCGTTATTTTGATATTAATAAATATTCCGTGTTGTTCATCCGGTACAACCATTACTCGACTACCGTGCCACCCTCGCGACACTTATCCATAATGTCTTGTACCAAACTGTTCAGATACATTTCCAGATTGGTATATTCACCATTTTCATCAACAGTCTTTAAATTGCCATCGGCAGCATAATCCTTGTTCAATCCGTACTGAGTTTCCCAATAATCGGGAATACCGTCACCGTCGGTATCGGCCAAATCGTTATCCGCCACCTGCACCAATACAGGATAGCCATTTTCATCCACTCCTTCTACAATACCTACCAGCTCATTCGGATGGTTAATATAACCCAACTTATGGTTATTTCCTTGAATATTGCACGTTGCCTTACGCTCAGCTACTTCATCCATGATGAATTTGTCATAAGTGTCCCGATAGTTGCAAGCACCTACATACTTCAATACCTGCTCGTAGGCTGCCTCAGCCGTATGGGTGGTAACTCCTTTAACATCTACTACCTGGCTGCCGTTATTGATGACCGATTTACCCTCGGACTCCCAAGTATAATCATTACCGTCATTGTCTTCCTGTTGTGCATAAACACCGTCTGTCCAGTTATCAGCAGTCACATCCGCATTGCCGAACATATAATTGCCGTCAATATAGAAGCGTCCCCATATTCCTTTAAAAGGCTCGAATCCCTCACCGTTATCATAATTCTGACCGTAAATGCCAATACGTGCGATACGATAACATCTTCTGTCTCTTAACAAGTCGGTGGTAGGTCCCGGCTTATAATAATTGTTCACCAGATTGGCATGCTGTGTTTCACCACCGTAACATCCTTCGCCACCCCAGTTGTAGAAAACATTGTTACGTATATCAACCTGTTCGCCCAATTCCAAAGTAGAGGGACGAGGGCCAAGACGCGGTGTACGGCTGTCACAGTGTGCTATCAGATTATGGTGATAAGTGGCATTGTGCCCACCCCAGTTACCGGCAAAGCCATGCGCTTTACCATCCTTTGCCTGTGTGAAGTAAAGAGCCTGCGAAGCAATGCACCACTGTACGGTAGAGTTCTCCATGCCGTAAACCGAAAGAGTCTCATCCGAACTCCAGCTTACAGAACAGTGGTCTACGATGATATTCTTTTTATCCATACCGCCAAGACCGTCCACATCATCCGCCGGATTACCCGGACGGAAACGCATGAAGCGTATAATAACATTATTAGCGGCAATGGTAAAGGCTTGATCCGCTATACAGATTCCACCCGGTGAGGTCTGTCCGGCAATGGTTATGTTATCAGCTTCTATCTTCAACGCTTTTTTCAAGTGGATAGTACCCGCTACATCGAACACGATAGTACGCGCACCACTTTGGCGGACCGCCCAGCGGAATGTACCCTGGTCACCGTCACCGCCATCTTCCAATGACGTTACATGGTAGACTTTACCACCACGTCCGCCTGTAACGTCACGTCCATGTCCTTCAGCTCCGGGAAAAGCACGTAGCTCACCGTAATTCAATTGGGTAATGGTACCTTCCGGAATTTCTTCCGGAAGGAGAGGCTTATAATCATTATCCAATTTGGGCTCAATGGAAGTACATGACGCAAACAATGCACTTCCCGCCAAAAGGCTGCAACTCAACAAATATTTTATTTTCATAATTCTATCTTTATTATTTGATTCTGATTTTAATTATTCCAACGCGGGTCACCGAATTTCTTATAATCTTTCGGAGCTACGGTAAAGTCTCCAGTCGCTGCATTCGGGAATAGCTCCGCACTGGTTTTATCAATGTTCATAACTGTGGAAGAAGCAGGCCACCCGTTTTTACCGTAAGTAAAGTCACTGGCGGAATAAACATTCTCGGCTGTTACTGCATTGCCATCCCTAAATCCCGAATCTGCGGCAATCTTACCACCAAACAATGTATTGGTAACCTTCAACGCGGAACCTAATTTCTCATCATTTGTAAACGCCTTACCATCACTATTCGGAGCTTCATAAAAAGTACATCCTTCAATATTAAATGTACGGGGAACTATTTTTGAGCGAATAACGTTACCTGCCATATTAAAAATAGTAGAATTCTTAATATTGATATTCGTCAATGTACCACTCTTATCCTCCGTCAGATTAAGCAAGCTTCCATCCTTTGTAAAATTGCCGACTATACAATTACTAATTGTCAGTATACCTAAGCTAGGCTTACCTTCTCCATGTTTCACTCTAAACAAGACTTGTCCGTCTAAAATATCACAGGCTTCTATCTTCATTTCCGTGAATGTGTTGGAATCATCCTGAATATTAAATATACGACCATCGGCGTTCTCGACAGTAGTAGTAATCTCCAAATTAAAGAACTCTATCGTATGGAAACTTCCCTTGATTCCCAATGCACTGGTCAACCTCAACACAGCTTTACTATCATCACTTTCCTCACCCCAAACAATTACATTTATACCGGAAGTACTCGGTATCTTTATGTCATCCACCCTGCCATCATCCTTCATTTTCTTCAATGTAAAATCAGCATTGGAAGCCAGCTTAAATACCGTATTCCGAGTGATGCTCTTTGTTACTTCAGTGATAAAGTCATCCTCTGAACCTATCTCAATCACCGCGTACCCGGCAGGAATAGCGCGTTTTGTTGTAAATGTCTTATATCCCATCACAGCCGTACCGTTCAGCAAAGCAAATGTATAAGTAGTATAATCATTGAGACTATTCAGCATAAGGCCACTGTTGCCATCAAAGGAAACCGGATTGGCAGTAGAATATTCCGTACCTTCCACCAGAGTATATGCATTGGCTCTGACATTGCCAACATAATTCCAGTCAAGAGTAGCGCTGTTTGTTTGGACATTACCGATTGTAATCGGCAACATCTCGCCTTCACCGGTCATTACTTCAATGCTTCCGCGCATTGTCTCTCCATTATAGATTTCAACCGTATAGCGTGTTCCTTGGGTAAGGCCGGAAATAATACACGAACCAAACGCTATATCAGCTTCCGAAAGTTCAATAGTTTCATCATAAGAAGCGTCTTCCGTATAAATGCGGATACGGTCAACTTTGCAAGGTTGCCAAGAGATACGGATGGATTTTTCTTCAATGTCACCGTTATCGGTGGAAGGAGTCACCAATACTTGTTCTTCTTTACAAGTCTTAAAAGTCCCATCTTCCAGATAAACCCAATCGGACTCTTTATCTCCGTTCACCGACTTGATACGTGCATAATATTCCGTATTCGGGCTCAATTCCTTTAGCGTATAAGCAGTCTTCGTTATCTGCTCATCCCCATTACCGAAAACAATACTCCCCTCAGAGGTTCCCGGCTCCACTTCGTCCGTCAAAAGAGCAGTACTGATTTCTATAATATAATTTTTCGTTTCCGGAGTACCTTGCCAAGAAACTTCAGCCTGCGCAATATCTTCCGCGGGAGTAACCGTGAAACTGGACGTCTTCGTACCGAAAAGACGAGCATAAGCCGAATCCGCCTCCCAATCATTGCCGTCGGTACAAGAACTCGTACTAAGAACGACCGAGAGCAGCAATGCTCCCAAACCGATAATATATCTAAAATCTCTCATAATGTTTCTCATTGTTATAGGTTCTGCAAATTAATTGGCGTAGCCATAAGAGTTATACAAATTTCCATTCGATGTAGAAATGGTAGTAGAAGCGATGGGCAATAAATAGCGGTTCTTCACCTCCTTGTTCAAACCGGATGAAATGCTCGGCAGGTTAATCGTCAACTGTTCCTGTCCCTTACTGTCATTCAATTCCTTACCCCAGAAATCCTTACTCTCGAAGCCGCTTGTACTCGACGGTTTTTCATACCAATTGATACTATTCATGTCTATCTCCTGGTCGGCATATACGGCAGTGGTTTTGTACTTGTAATATACCTTTGAAGGATAGCCCCCCGCTTGGTCGGCAAGATTTACACATTCCTTATAAGCCTCTTTGAACTCATCGATTTTGTTACTGAGTTCGTTCCAACGAATCAAGTCGAATTTACGTACACCTTCACCGGCAAGCTCCCATGCATTCTCGTCCATAATGGCACCCATGAAACCTTTATCGGCAATAACCTTCTCAATGAAAGCTTCTCCGACAGCCTTGTCCGCATCGGCATAAGCCCGTTTATGAACAGCCAGCAGAGCATCTTTAGCAGTCATCACACATACATTTCCATCCACATCCACCCCTTGAGCCGATTCCGTCTTGTAATTTTCATAAACCGCTTCTGCATACATAAGCAAAACATGCGGATAACGCATCTTCACCACATTGATACCCGAACAAATCTTGGCGGACGCATCTCCCGCACGTACGGCTCCCAGCCATGACGTATTACCCGCCATCATGCGGTAATCCCACTTGCCGCAGTAGATAGAGAACGGCTTGTTACCGGAAAGGGTTTCACGAAACGCCTTCGTATCTTTATCCGTAGAAAACTCCGACAGTGCGCAGGTAATATTACGCCGCGTATCTTTTCCACTGTGGTCAAACGACCAGAAATAAGGAGCCGTCAATTTCAGCTTACCGGAAGAATTACCTTTCAGCCCGAAGTAGCTGCTTGCTCCGCTTACACGGAAACCTACCGTATATCCCAACTCACCGCTTTTATTCAGCATCATCGGGATTTCAAACAAGTTTTCCGGTTGTACGGTCTGCAACTCACACACATTCATTTGTCGCCAATACTCCTCTACCGAAGTGGTCAGGGAATGCTTCATGGAGTTGATGACAGCAGCCAGATGTTGCTCCGCCAACTTGTACATTTTGGCACGCGTCTCGTCGTCACAACGTTGGGTCGGATAGACAGGATCGCTGTTCTCTCCTTCAATATACCCCTCTTTCGCTTTCTCCCGGATAGCAAAGCCGGCACGTGTCAGCGCGATATTGGCCAATAATCCGTGAGCGTATCCGCGTGTAACGTGTTCCGTAGTATATCCGTCCTCACCTGCCCACGGAAGGTCCGGGATAATCTCTTCCAAATCTGTAATCAACGAGTCCATAATCTCATCACGGTCTGTCTTGCCAAGATAAGCATTGCTCAAATCCGATTGAGAACGCTCCATCTTAAAAGGAATATCACCGAACAAACGTATCAAATCGAGATAAACCATTGCACGCAATGTTTTCGCCTCAGCACGATAGCACAACATTGTTTTCTTAAGAGCCCGCGCTTCACTCGTATCTTCCGAGGGATTCAGCAAAGGACTTGCCTCTACGCCTTCAATCACCAAATTGGTATTCTCTATCAGCTTATACATGGCATCCCACACATTTGCCAGTCTCGACCAGCCGGGACTGCAATTATAGTTCATACATCCACGCTCATTCGACGTATTGCTTGCATCCACCCCTAAACCGTCCACCAATTCGCAGTCCGTATTCAGTCCGCAAACAATAGGGAGAAAGCTCGAATAGGTCTGGTCCTGTGTCAAATCGCCATACACCTTATTCAAAGCGAGATTAGTATAATACGTATTATTAAACACCGTTTCGTCATTCATCTCTGACGGTGAACTTTGGTCAAGGAAATCGGAGCAAGAAGTAAAATAAATGACTCCCGCCGACAATATCAAGGTTTTATAGATTGCTTTCATATACATTTATATATTTAGAGTTAGAACGTAATATTGATACCACCGACAAACGAACGGCTTTTCGGATAAGCCGCATAATCGACACCTGGTGTCAACGCATTGCGCTTACTGCTGGTATCGACCTCAGGGTCTGCACCGGTATAGTTGGTCCAGCAGAACAAGTTATATCCGGTCAGATATATACGCACATTCTGCAGGAACGCTTTCTTCACCCAAGTTTTGGGGAGTGTATAACCCACGGTAATATTGTTGATACGTAAGAAAGAAGCATCTTCCACAGCATAATCTATCAACTGCATGGTCGTAACCGCAGCCGGGTGGAAGATTGAAGCGTTACGATTGAGTTGGTTCAAACGCAGTCCGGCCTCAGTCATAGAACCGTACGTTTCGAGTACAGCGCTACTGCTGCTGGCAAGATTCAAACCTGTTTCCGGGTCAATCCACGTGTAACGGTTACCCAATGCAAAGTCGTTATTCAAATTGTAACCTGTCCTTGAGCCGGAACGGAACGAAGAAGCCAACTTTGTACCATTGATAATTACATTTCCCAACGAGTAGTTGAAGAACAGATTGAAATCGAAATTACCGACATTACCGTTAAAGCCAAAACCACCTGTCAAAGGAGCCACAGTATTACCTAACCGTTGTTTGATGGGGTTACCGTTTTCATCGCACTGGAGTTTCAATCCTCCTGGAGAGTAAGCACCGCCGGTAATGGTCTGACTATTATCTTTCAGTCCGTCACGCAATGTCCATTCACCGTCACCCCAAATCAGATCACCATTGGGATTGGAAACAGGGTCGTACACCGTATAATATCCGTTAGTTTTGAATCCCCATACTTCACCTAAACGGCCACCTTCTTCTACACGGAAATCCTCATACTTGGAAATCGTACTTCCCGCCCAGTTGCTGCTCTGCCATGGAGTATCCGTAGTCAGTTTATCAATCTTATTGCGGTTATATGCCAGATTGAACGTAAAGTTCAAACCGTATTTCTTCGTATCCAGCAGAACGGCGCTCATCGAAAATTCCACACCCTTATTGGAAGTCTGCCCGAAGTTGCGGTACTGATAGTTGTATCCGGTAGTAGACGGAATTTCCGTTTTCATCAACAAATCTTTGGTAGTGTTCCAATAAAGGTCGATAGAACCGGAAATACGATTATTCCAAAAGCCATAGTCGATACCAAGATTACGGGTTACGGTAGTTTCCCACTTCAAATCAGGATTATATAAATTCGTACCATGTTCCAGCATGGAAGACATGGCATCGCCGAAAGCCGGATAGCGGGCGTCGTTACCCGAAAGGGAATAAGTAGTATTAAGCAATCCGGAATTAATGCGGTTGTTACCTGCCGTACCAAAACTCAAACGGAGTTTTAACGAAGAGAGCCAGTCTTTAGCGCTTTCCATGAACGTCTCATCCGAGATACGCCATGCCAATGCAGCCGATGGAAACAATCCCCATTGATTACCTTTACCAAACTTACTGGAACCATCGCCACGCAGTGTAAAGGTCAGTAAATAACGGTCCATCAAAGTATAGTTGGCACGACCGAAGAAAGAGAGCATGTTTTCCTTTGCTCCAAGGGTGGACTGCGTAGGAAGTGCAGTGCCCGTACCCATATTTGCTTTAATTTCCGAGATGTTCATCGTATTCGGAAAAGCAACCGATACATTCTCAACGGACTTCTTGAAACTGCTGCTCACTTCATGACCGATGAGGACATTCAGGCGATCACGTCCATCGAACAAATCCTTGTTTTCATAAGTCAGCGTATTGGCATTACGCCAGCTATTGGTCTTCTCACGCAACAGATAAGCCTGCGGTTTACCGTTATTTCCGTATTTTGAGTTAGAAACGGCATCCACTCCCCAGTATTGCTCCGTATCATCATATTTCCAGCCATAGCCGAACTCCGAACGGAACGTCCAACCCTTAAACGGTTTCCAATTGATACCGACATTATAATTCTGATTAAAAGTACCGCGCTCCTTCTCTGTAGCAAGTAAACGCTCCAACGGAGTCTTCTGAGTTGCCGTAGAGTTCTCCTCGTCATCCGTACTGGTTTGCAAAGGGTCTATCGGACGAAAAATAACCGAATTAGCTACCGTAGAATTAGCCGCATTCGATTCGTTCGTATCTGCACCGCCGCCCAAGCCTTCTACTGCGGTATGGCTCAAACGGGCATTAAAATCCAAAGAAAGCCATTTATTCAGCTCCGATTTAATTTTAGCATTAATGTTGTCCTTCTTAAAACCGGAATTCAACATAATGCTCTTCTCCTCGTTATGCGCATAGCTGACACTGTATTGCAACTCCTTGCTACCACCGCTTACATTAATATTATATTGCTGTTGGTTACCGGTACGTCCAAACATCTCATCCTGATAATCGAACCCGTCCACCGAACGCCAAATGTCCATATCATTGTAATTGCCATGTTTGCCCATATCTATCTCATTCTGATAAGCCACATAATTATAAGGGTCAAGTACTTTGGTAAGGCGGGTTACCTGCTTCACACCGAACGAAGCTCCAAAATCCACCTGCACTTTTCCCTCTTTACCGCTTTTGGTCGTAATGATGATAACTCCGTTGGCGCCACGTGCACCATAAATAGCGGTAGAAGAGGCATCTTTCAACACATCGATGCTCTGAATCTCGGAAGGGGCGATATCGCTGATGCTCGACACAGGAAATCCATCCACAATGTACAAAGGTGAATTATCCTGCGACAACGAACCGCCGCCACGAACACGTATTTTCATTTCCGCATCGGGCGAGCCCTCCGTAGTAGTAATATTCACACCTGCCAACTTTCCGGTCAAGGCCTCTACAGCGCTCGATACCGGAACTGCCGCAATATCCTCCGCTTTGACGGAAGCTACGGAACCGGTAAGGTCACGCTTGTTGACAGTACCGTAACCGATAACCACAACCTCGTCCAGCAATTCGGTATCATCTTTCAGGGTCACATTAACGGAAGGCTGTCCGGTATATTTAACCTCTTCCGTTTTATAACCGATAAAAGTAAAGACAATAACATCTGACTTCTTCACATTAGACAATGTAAAATCACCGTCAATACCCGTGATAGTGCCGTTTGTAGTACCTTTCACAATGACATTGGCTCCAATCACCGGCTCACCTGAAGTATCCTTAACGATACCGGACACCTGTTTCCCTTGAGCTAAAGTAAACAAGCAGACAAAACTTAATAGAACAACCAAGCAAGTCCTCTGGAATTTTTGATTCATAAATGTTTTTATTTTTAGTATTAGTATATTATTTAAATATCAATTCGGTGTGACATCATTTCCAAACACCATAGGAGTACCCCTTGAAATGCTCCATAGTATTAGATTCATATATATAAAATTAATAATGTATTAGATTTAAATACATCGCCTTATTGATATAATAGCGCAACAAAAGTAGCAACACATTATAATACGGATGTGGACTAATTAATGAAAAAGGTTCAAAAACTAACAG
>UMGB01056080.1_pt1 | contig 30717 bp, 21 predicted proteins | sample 1965161 | NCBI WGS metagenome assembly UMGB01 (sample SAMEA4836060, study PRJEB28245) | human gut metagenome | biome: gut microbiome; material: fecal sample | place: Denmark | collected 2008
TGTATTCCACGCCGGGGAACGGCTTAAAGGTAGGTTCCAGGGCCTGAATGCGGCGGTTGCAGGCGTTATTCCACTCCTGCAGCTTGCGCAGGGCCAGGCTGCCGCTGCGCAGAACTTCCTGCTGCAGGCTTGCGGTGGAAAATTCCGACGCGGTGGAAACCCACGCGGCGATATCTTCACTGCCGGGAACATCGATGCCACGGTTTTTCAGGCGGTCAAAAATCAGCACCGCACTTTCAAAGCGGGAAATCCCGCGGGTGATGCTGTTCAGGTTGATCTCTTCCCACGCGGTGGTAATAAAATCAGTGTGGGCTTCCAGGCCAAACACACGGATCAGCTCTGGGCAGAACACCGAGCAATGCTTGATGCGCACCGTATCCATGACGCAGCCGTCAGAATCCATACAGACAAGAAAATCCCGTTTGCGGATAAAATCAGTCAATGCGTTTGCCATACAAGAACCCCCTCTATGTTATCAATCGCAAAAACCCACATGCGGCATGCGGCGCTTTCCCGCGCTCTGCCGTCAACTCTTATCATACCAGAAAGCAGCAAATTTTTGCAAGCGTTTTTGTAAGGTTTTACACTTTTATGACAATTTTCTTTCAGCGACAAATTGCCCCTCCTTCCCCCTCGGTCTCACTCAGTGCCTGGCCGATGGGCTTGTTTACCAGCAGGGTTGCCATACCGTCCGCCGGGGTGGGCTGCTTGTTGATGACCACCAGGTCATCCCCGCGGAAATAGCGGATCAGCCCCGCCGCCGGGTAAACGGCCAGGCTGGTGCCGCCCACGATCAGCATATCCGCCCTGCGGATGGCGCTCACCGCACCCTCAATGGTGGCTTCGTCCAGGCCCTCCTCATACAGGACCACATCCGGTTTTACAATGCCGCCGCAGTCCGTGCAGCGGGGCACACCGTCCCCCTTGCCGCCGGCTTCCTCGATAAAGCTGACGGGGTAGAACTTGCCGCAGCGGGTGCAGTAGTTGCGCAAGGTGGAACCGTGCAGCTCATACACGGTTTTGCTGCCCGCTGCCTGGTGCAGGCCATCAATATTCTGGGTGACAACGGCTTTTAATTTACCTTCCCGCTCCAGTTTGGCCAGCCGCAGGTGGGCAGCATTAGGCTTGGCCCCATGCACAATGAGCTTTTGGCGGTAGAAATCAAAAAATTCTGCGGTGTGCTGTTCATAAAATGTGTGGGACAGCATGGTTTCGGGCGGGTACTTGAATTTTTGGTGGTAGAGCCCGTCCACCGAGCGAAAATCTGGGATGCCGCTTTCCGTCGAAACCCCTGCGCCGCCAAAAAACACGATGTTCTGATGTGCTTGGATCAGCCGTTCCAGTTCCGGTACCATGGTGCCGCCCCTTTCGTTTTATCGTGAAATGCTTTATAATAAAAGATATGGAACCATCCTGTTAGGGTGTATCTGAAAAGTCGAAAATTTAGGGCAATACCGCATAATTCTAAGTGCCGATACGGCGAGCGAGGTGCGGCAGATGCCAAGCCAAAAGCGCAGATAATACTGGATGCTGCAAAGGTGAGCGCCGCCAGTGGCGGAAACAGCGAACCGAAGCAGGGGCAGCGGTCGCAGAGTGCGAGGGGCTTTTGCCCCCGAAGCACGATGCGGGTACCGCAACCCGACATTATCGAGCATTTTGGCAATGCAGATGCCGTGCCGCAGCTGCCGGAGCGGTGCTTAAGCCGTTAGGCGGGAATTGTGCGGTGTTGCCTTAGTTTATTTCTACAAACACAGCCGGATTTTGCGTTAAAAAGCCTTGGAAGCCGCAAAGGATTCCCGCAGCTCTTTGCCTTACATCCTGCTTGTGTTTGCGAAATATCCGTCATTTTCTTTGTTTTCAGATGTACCTTAGATACTTTTTACTATACATCTTTTACGCCAAAACGTAAAGGGGGAAACCGCTGATGCATGAGCTGAATCAACACAAGATCGCCGCCCTGCTGCCGCAGCGCAGGGCGCAGAGCAACAAGGGCAATTACGGCAGTGTGGCTGCCGCAGCTGGCAGCCTTGCTTACCGGGGGGCTGCCGCCCTTTGTGTGGAGGGTGCGCTGCGCACCGGGGCCGGGCTGGTGTACCTTGCCAGCGTGGAGCCGGTGATCCAGTTAGTGCTGACCCGCACGCCGGAATGCTGTGCCCTGCCCTGCCGCACCGACGCGGACGGCGGGATTCTGGCCGCAGATGCCGCCGCCGTGCGCCAGCGCTTTACGGAAAAGCCTGCAGTCCTGCTGGCTGGGCCGGGGCTTGGCCCCAGTGCGGCACGTATTTTGAACGCTCTTCTGACGGCGGATGCCAAGTGGAAAGCCGCCGTGCTGGATGCGGACGCCCTGAATGCACTGGCTGCCGGGGAGCTGGGGCAGTTCCCGCTTTTGCCCACCAATACCGTGCTGACCCCGCACCCCGGCGAGGCAGCCCGCCTGCTGGGGTGCAGCGTGGCGCAGATCCAGACTGACCGCCCCGCCGCCGCGCAGGAGCTGGCGGAGCGGTATGGCTGCGTTGCGGTGCTGAAAGGTTCCGGCACGCTGATTGCCGCACCGGGGCGCGAGATGCTGCACAACCCCACCGGAAATCCCGGCCTGGCCCGCGGCGGCAGTGGGGATGTACTGGCTGGGATGCTGGCTGCCCTACTGGCCCAGGGGTTAGCGCCCTTTGACGCCGCAGCCTGCGCGGTATGGCTGCATGGCGCCGCTGCGGACCGCTGCGCCGCCCGCACCAGCCAGCTGACAATGCTGCCACATGATATTTTAACGGATCTTGCGGATGTTGTGAAGGAGCTTACAGGGAGATAATAAATAAGGCAGTGCTGCCAGGCAAAGGACAGCACTGCCTTTTTATGGTTTGGTTTTTGCATGATCCCGGGGGTGAAATATTGAGAAAGACCCGTCATGTGGGACAGCGGGCATCGCCCCCTACAGATAGTTTACGGCGTTTGTGGCAGTCAACAAAGTTCCTCTGCGGCGCGATGAGGGCATCGCGTCCTACCCGCATTTTCAAGGGCAGCACCGCACAATGTTTGTATGCAACTTCAACATGTGCTGTGGGGAACGTTCTTGACCGCTCCGGAGCATTGCCTTTACAAAAATCTTCGGCAAGCATCTGTTTCCTTATTCCATTCTCCGCACGCTGAGGACAAGGCCCTGTTTATCCCAGCCAAAATCTGCCACGGCGCCGCCGCGCTCCAAAAGGCGCGGCAGGGCGGGGTCCTGCAAGTGTACGCGGCGCACCGTGCTGCCGCGGCCCACCGGGGTGTGGGCCGCAAACACCAGCAGCTGCTGGCTGTCCAGCGGCACCACGGCGCGCAGGGTAAGGCCAGATGCCAAATATTGGGCGCATAGTTCCTCGCCGTCTGGGGTGGGGGTCAGCGGCAGGGCGGCCCAGATATGGTAGCTGGCGCAGCGCTGTTTGGCCAGCCCCAGCGCCATGGTCAAAAAGCGCCGCACTGGCAGGTACTGCGCGGTAAAGGCGGGCGGTGCCAGCACAATGCCCTGGCCGTCCGCCCCAAAGCCAGCTGCGCGCAGCGCGAGCGCCAGACGGCTTTGGCCAAACATGGGCAGCATGGCCATGGCGGCCTGTAACGTGTCGGTTCTGGCATAGTCTCCCAGAACGGCATTGGTCTGCAGCAGCGCGGCGGTATCGGGGCCGCCGGGGGTGCCGCAGGCGGCGCACAGCTGATCCATTGCAGGTGCATCCTGCGGGGTAAGCAGCTGCGCGTGGAACACATCAAGATTGGTTTCGGTCATCAATAACAATGGAATACCCTCCCATACCGCCCGCCGGGCGCGGCAGGCGGTGAATTTGCATCCCTATTGTATGATGCCGCCGCCAGCAAAAATGCGCGAAACCTGCAAAAAGGTTCCGCGCATTTTTCGTTTGGCTTTATCGGGTTTTGTTATGGCAACACCGCACAATTCCCGCCTTACGGCTTAAGCACCGCTCCGACGGCTGCGGCACGGCATCTGCGTTGCCAAAATGCTCGATAATGTCGGGTTGCGGTACCCGCATCGTGCTTCGGGGGCAAAAGCCCCTCGCACTCTGCGACCGTTGCCCCTGCTTCGGTTCGCTGTTTCCGCCACTGGCGGCGCTCACCTTTGCAGCATCCAGTATTATCTGCGCTTTTGGCCTAGCAGCTGCCGCACCTCGCTCGCCGTATCGGCACTTAGAATTATGCGGTATTGCCTTATGGCTTTTTGTTACCGTTTTACGCCGGTTGCAGGGTCAAAATAATAGGTCATGCCGTCAATGGTAGTCGTACCTTTGGCCATGGCACCGGTGACGGGGTCAAAGTAGTAGGTGCCGTTTTCGTTGGTGTTCCAGCCTTTGATCATCTGGCCGTTGGCATCATACCGCACCCATTTGCCGCCGCTGGATTCCTGATAGACATCCTTGCTGACGGCTTTTGCACCCTGCTGCACGTTATCCAGCCAGTACCAGCCGTTGCTGGCGGGGTCATAAATCTCTTTGCCGCGGTAGGCTGCGTTGTTGGGGTCATAGCCCTGACGTTTGCCGCCCTCGTACCAGTAATCTTTACCGTTGATGCGCTTCCATGCGCAGTTCAGGCCAATACCGGTCACCGTATCAAAGCTGCAGGGCAGGCCGTCGATCATTGCATCACCCTTGGTCATGGCACCGGTGACAAGGTCAAAGTAATAGGTACCGTCATCGTTGGTATCCCACCCTTTGATCATATGGCCGTTGGCATCATAGCGCACCCATTTGCCGTCGTTGGATTCCTGGTAAACATCCTTGCTGACGGCTTTTACGCCGCCCTGTTTGGCGTCCAGCCAGTACCAGGCGTCGGAATCGGGGTCATAAATTTCCTTGCCGCGGCCAGTGGTGCCCTGCTTTACGCCGTTTTCGTACCAGTAGTCCTTGCCGTTCACGGTTTTCCAACCGGTATAGCCGCTGGCAGGGGTTGCGGTGGGTTTCACAGGGGTAGCGGTAGGTGCAGCAGTCGGCTTAACCGGCGTTGCAGCGGGGGTCGCGGTAGGTGTTGCGGTTGGCGCTACAGTAGGCGTTGCAGTAGGCGTTGCAGTAGGCGTTGCAGTAGGCGTTGCGGTAGGTACAGCAGTCGGGGTTGCGGTGGGTACAGCAGTCGGGGTTGCGGTGGGGACTGGAATATCCCTCGTCTTGATATACTGGCGCACATCCTGGTGGTATTCCTGCTGGCTTACGGCATAATAAATGCCATCCCACTGGGCCGCAATGCCGATGCTTTGGAGACTTTCCTTCTTTTTCTCAGTCACTTCATGGCTGGCCGGATCCAGTTCATATTGTTTGATCCAGCTGCTCTGCTCGCACGCTTGTTTGTCCGTGGCGACCAGCAGCGTTCCATCCAGCGCAATACTGCCGGCAACCACACCCGAATCATCTTCACGCGCCAGGTTGGAATCACAGTCGCCCAGGTCATCACGCCAGAAAAGGCGTTCGCCGGACGCATAGTACCAGTCGCCCCCGCACGGGAAGATTGCACTCTTTTTGTCTTTCCACCAGGTATTTTCATAGGTATCGTCCGTGGCCAGGTTCACGATGTTCTGCGTGCCAAGGTTTTCCAGGTCAAAGGCAACGCTGTCATCGCCGTCATCGTTATGGTTGGTGTTCATCTCCTCTGTGGTACACAGCAGGTGTTTATGCGTGCAATATCCCAGCTGATCCGAACCGTCCACCGGGTCATCCCAGGTGCAGTCCACCTGGTACCAGTTCCCGTCCAGCTCGACCATGTTCCACGCATGGCCGATATCTTTACTGGTTACCAGCACACCAGTGATCCCCAGCTTGCGCAGGGTAAGGGCATACGTTTTGGCGTAACCGTCACAGACGGCAGTCCCTTCCAGCAGGGCGCCGCGCAGGTTGTGGTCGTCCTGCACATTATCACTAAGGTGTTCCCGGTCATAGGCAATGTTCTGCACCAGCCATTCATGCACATAGAACACCTTTTCCAGATCCGTCTGGCACAGGGTGTTGGCCTGGTCCACCAGCTGATCCAGCTTTACCTGCATGGCGGCAACATCCTGCGCCGTGCAGTATTCAAGGCCGATTGCCACCGCCAGCCCGGTATCTCTGCTATAATAGCAGGACAATTTGCTGATGGCCTCGCCGCCTTCCACACGCGCATTCAGGTCAGCCAGGGTGGAAAGCACCAGATTTTTATCCAAGTTCAGGTCTTTGATATTTACTTTCTCTGCTGTTTCCGTATGGTTCTTTACGGCATTGGCCACGCGCTCCACCATAGTCTGCGCCGCCTGAATGTTGTTGTCATCCTCCGCCAGCGTTGCCGGCTGCGCAGCCAGTGCTTCACGGGCAGCTATGATGTTTTCCAGCGTGCCTTCCACTTCCACCACGCTGCTGTCCGCCGTTTCCGGGGTCTGGGCCCAAACCGGAAGCGCAGTGGTGCCCATCATGGCCGCCGCCAAAACAAGGGCCAAAATCCGTTTATCTTTTTTCATTTTTTCCTCCCTGGAATACAGCCAAAAAAACGTTTTTGCCGCTGTATATCCTAAGGCAACACCGCACAATTCCCGCCTTGCGGCTTAAGCACCGCTCCGGCAGCTGCGGCACGGCATCTGCGTTGCCAAAATGCTCGATAATGTCGGGTTGCGGTACCCGCATCGTGCTTCGGGGGCAAAAGCCCCTCGCACTCTGCGACCGCTGCCCCTGCTTCGGTTCGCTGTTTCCGCCACTGGCGGCGCTCACCTTTGCAGCATCCAGTATTATCTGCGCTTTTGGCTTGGCATCTGCCGCACCTCGCTCGCCGTATCGGCACTTAGAATTATGCGGTATTGCCCTAATTTTAAATTTTACACGAAACAGAGGAGAAATACAATGCCAGACGCACCAACATCCTGCACAGAAAAAGTTTTCAGACTTTACATTTTTTAATAAAAAGGCTATCTTTTCGCGTGCAAAGTGGTGTATAATGATACAAAATATGGGGGTGTGTGTCCATTTTGGCACACCCCGGAGGCAGCGTGGGCGGAACGGTGTATCCGGCACGTTTCCACTGCCCGAACAACCGCCACCTGCCCTTGCCCCCCACCCGCAGCTGGTGGACAAAAGGAGGATGACTTTTTGATGGAACACAACATTCCCGAACTGGTTGCCCAGCTCACGCTGGAAGAAAAGGCCGGGCTTTGCTCCGGCGCGGATTTCTGGCACACCAAAACCGTGGAACGCCTGGGCATTCCCACCCTGATGGTCTCGGACGGCCCGCACGGCCTGCGCACCCAGGACCCGGAACGGGACGACCCCAACCACAGCCGCAAGGCGGTCTGCTTCCCCGCCGGGTGCTCCGTTGCCGCCAGCTTTGACCCCGACCTGGCCCGCCGGGAGGGTGCGGCCATCGGGCGGGAAGCCCGCGCGTTCGGCGTTGGCGTTGTGCTGGGGCCTGCCATAAACATCAAGCGCAGCCCGCTGTGCGGCCGCAACTTTGAATATTACTCCGAAGACCCGGTGCTGGCCGGTGAGCTGGCCGCCGGGTACATCAATGGCGTACAGAGCCAGGGGGTTGGTACCTCCATCAAGCATTTTGCCGCCAACAGCCAGGAGTACCGCCGCATGAGCGCATCGTCCGACATGACGGAGCGTACGCTGCGCGAAATTTACCTGCCTGCATTTGAAACCGCCGTCAAGAAATCCCAGCCCTGGACGGTGATGTGCAGCTACAACCGCGTGAACGATGTATTTGCCAGCGAAAGCCGCATGCTGCTGACCGATATCCTGCGCACCGAGTGGAACTTTAAGGGCTTCGTGATGTCCGACTGGGGCGCTGTAGCTGACCGTGTAAAAGGTGTTGCGGCTGGGCTTGACCTGGAAATGCCCGGTTCCGGCGGTGTCAATGACGCCAAGATCGTGGCCGCCGTTAAAGCCGGCACCTTGAGCGAAGCCGCGCTGGACAAGGCTGTGATCCGCATTTTGAACATTGTGTTCCGCGCGGCGGACGAAGCTGCCGCCCCGGCCCCGGAGCTGGACCTGAAAGGCGACCACACCATCGCCGCAGAGCTGGCCAAGGAATGCGCCGTGCTTTTGCAGAACCGCGGTGTGCTGCCGCTGAAAAAGGGCAGCAAGGTAGTATACATCGGCGGCTTTGCCAAAACGCCGCGCTATCAGGGCGGCGGCTCCAGCCACATCAACACCATCAGGGTGGACAGCGCGCTGGAAATGGCCGAAAGCCATGGCCGCCGGGTGAGCTATGTGGAGGGCTTCCCCGCTGATCTGGACCAGCGGGAGGAGGAAGAGTTCCTGCGCGCGGTTTCCGCCGCAGCGGAAGCTGACGCGGCGGTGATCTTTGCGGGCCTGCCGGAATCTTTTGAAAGCGAAGGCTTTGACCGCAGCCATATGCGCCTGCCGGAAAGCCAGAACAACCTGATTGCCCGCGTGGCCGCCGTGCAGAAAAACACTGTTGTGGCGCTGCACACCGGTTCCCCGGTGGAATGCCCCTGGGCCAACGATGTGAACGCCGTGCTGTGCATGTATCTGGGCGGCGAAGGTGTTGGCACTGCGGCGGATGCCCTGCTGTGGGGCGATGCCAACCCCAGCGGCCGCCTGCCGGAAACCTGGCCCCTGCGGCTGGAAGATACCCCGTGTTATCTCGACTTCCCCGGTGACGGCCGCCATGTGGAATACCGCGAGGGCGTGTATGTCGGCTACCGCTGGTACGATGCCCGCAAGATGCCGGTGCTGTGGCCGTTTGGGCACGGGCTTTCCTACACAGGGTTTGTGTACCGCAATGCCCAGCTGACGGCGGACGAGTTTGCCGAGGGCGACAGCGTGCGGGTACGGGTGAGCGTGAAGAATGTTGGCATGATGCCCGGCAAGGAAGTTGTGCAGCTGTATGTAGCAGACTGCACTGGCACCACCGGCCGCCCGCCCAAGGAGCTGCGCAAATTCGTGAAGGTCAAGCTGGAACCTGGCGAGGAAAAGCAGGTAGAGTTCACCCTGACCGCGCAGGATTTGAGCTACTATGACGAAACGCTGGGCAGCTGGTACGCCGCCCCAGGCGAGTACAAGATTTTGCTGGGCCATTCCAGCCGGGATATCCACGCAACGCTCAGCGTGCGGTTCAGCACCCCGCGCCGCCGCCCGTTCGTGATTGACGAAAACACCACCATCGGCGAGCTTTCCAAGGATGACCGCACAGCTGCCATCATCCAGCAGGTGTTGGCACAGGCGGGCAATGCCCTGACCGGCGGCAACGCAGGCGGCAGCGAGATTGCCAGCAGCGAAGCCGTAGCTCAGATGCTGGATTCCATGCCGCTGCGCGGCATCGTGAACTTTGGCGGTCCCGCTGCAGCCGGGATGATCACCCCGCTGCTGGAAATACTGCGCGCCGCTATCCAGTGATTTGGGCCTTGGCGTAATCAAGGCATCCCCGAACCCCGCAAAAGAGAGTTGAAATATTCCGATCAACACATTTATGGCAATACCGCATAATTCTAAGTGCCGATACGGCGAGCGAGGTGCGGCAGATGCTAAGCCAAAAGCGCAGATAATACTGGATGCTGCAAAGGTGAGCGCCGCCAGTGGCGGAAACAGCGAACCGAAGCAGGGGCAGCGGTCGCAGAGTGCGAGGGGCTTTTGCCCCCGAAGCACGATGCGGGTACCGCAACCCGACATTATCGAGCATTTTGGCAACGCAGATGCCGTGCCGCAGCCGCCGGAGCGGTGCTTAAGCCGTCAGGCGGGAATTGTGCGGTGTTGCCTTATAAAAGAAGTACATGCAGGAGGAATATCCCATGCAATTTCGTTTTCGTTGCGCGGCCGTTCTGACCGCCGTATTGCTGTGCAGTGCTGCTGCACTGCCCGCTTTGGCGGAAGAGACCGCCACGCCGGAAACCGCCGACAGTGTTGCCAGCGCTTCCACCTACACCGGTTGGAAAACCGTGAACGGCAAGAAGTATTGGTACGAAAACGGCGTGAAGCAGGGTACCACCGGCCGCGGCAAAGAGATTTACGACCCTGATTCCGACGCCTGGTACTGGCTGGATGCTGTCCAGGGCGGCGCAATGACCGTCAACAAGGACGTTTACCAGGAATCCAACGGCGGCAAATGGGTGCGCTACGATGCAAACGGCCATATGATTAAAGGTTGGGATACCAACGATAAAGGCACCTATTACTTTGACCTGATCACCGGCGCCATGGCCAAGGGCGATATTGTGGTGGACAACCTGCCCTGCAGCTTTGATACCAACACCGGCATTGGCTGCAACCTGATGTGGCACAGCGTGGACGGCAAAGATTACTGGTACGAGGCTGGCAAGCGCCAGGGTTATGATCCCAATAATGCAGCCTACCGCGGCAAAGAAATCTATGATCCGGCCTCCGGTGCCTGGTACTGGCTGGATAACGTGCAGCAGGGTGCTAAAACCGTCAGCAAGGATGTATACCAGGAATCCGAAGCCGGCGACTGGGCCGAAAACGCAGACGGCACCGGCAAGTGGGTGCGGTATGACGCCAACGGCCACATGGTAAAAGGCTGGGATACCAACAATGACGGCACCTATTACTTTGACCAGGTGTACGGCACCATGGCCAAAGGCATTGTGACGATCGACGGCAATCTGTATCTTTTTGATGTTGATACCGGCGTGATGCAGGCAAGCATTACAGCCAGCGAGGAAGCCATGGCAGACCGCGTGATCGAGCTGGTCAACCAGGAGCGCACCTCCCGCGGGCTGCAGCCCCTGCTCAAGCACGATGGCCTGATGGTTGCCGCCGCGGCCCGCGCCAGGGAGCTTTCCCAGCGATACAGCCACACCCGCCCCGACGGTTCTGAATGCTTTACCATTTTGTGGCACCTGGGCATTGACTATGCCTATGCCGGCGAAAACATTGCTATGGGCCAGAAAACTCCGGAGATCGTGATGAACGACTGGATGAACAGCTCCGGCCACCGCGCCAACATTCTGAGCGAAAACTTTGACTGCATCGGCGTTGGCTGCACTATGGTGGATGGCTACCCCTATTGGGTGCAGCTGTTTACCGGTGACTTTGACTGGTAAGCAGTTTGTAAACAAATTTAAAACACAGCCCCGCAGCCGTTGCATTTTTTCGGCTGCGGGGCTATACTGTTTCCATATACTTAACATATGTCAACTATTTACATATAGCAACAGAAAGGAGAACCTTTATGGAGGGACATATTGGTGACCAGCGCAGCAAAGCCGTGATGCGCTATCTTGACCGGCTGAAAAAGTCTGTGCGCCGCGGGGCGTCTTTAAGCCTTGCCAACGCCCCCAAGCTGCATCTTGGCATTCTGGAAGGGCTGAACCACGCCATTGAGGTGCGCGGCCAGGATGGTGCCGTGTATGTTTCGGACCTGGCGGAGATTTTCAAGCAGCCGCTGCCGGCGATTTCCCGCGGACTGCGCACACTGGAGCAGGATGGCCTGGCCCAGCGCCAGACCGATCCCAATGACCGCCGCCGCACTCTGGTGCGCATCACCCCAAAAGGGGAGGAATCCCGCCTGATCTGCGAAAGCCGTCTGAATGATTACATCACCGGCATTATGGATGACCTGGGCGAAGAATTTTGCCAACAGTTTGCAAAGGATGCCGAAACCCTGCTGCAGGCCATTGAGCGCCAGAACGAAAAGCTGCTGGCCGAAAAGGAGAAGATGCCATGACAAAAATTTTCAAACATCTGGCCAAACACTGGGCGGCCTGCCTTGTTATTATTGCCCTGCTGTTGGTGCAGGCATACGGCGATTTGACCCTGCCGGACTACACCAGCAAAATTGTGGATACCGGCATCCAACAGTCCGGCATTGCGGACGCTGTGCCAGAAGTAGTGCGGGATTCCACCCTGCAGGTGCTGGAGCTGCTGATGACGGACGCGGACGCCGCCGCGGTGGAAGCCGCTTACACCCAGCCGGGCGGCACCGACAACGCACTCTCCTCCGCTACCAGCTTACAGAAAAAGCTCGCATCCCCCTATACGGTCCGCCTGCTGCGGGCCGATGCGGACCGGGATACGCTGGCGGAGGTATTTTCCACCCCGGATATTGTGCTCTATCTGGCTTCCGCTCAGGCAGCCGGGGAGGGCAACGCCCCGGATGCCGCCGCGCTGGATACCGTTACCGCCCAGTTTGCGGCCATGACCCAGATGCCCGGTTTCAGCCGGGATGCCGTACAGGCCCAGCTGGCCGCAGCCATGGGTCAGGCCGGCGAAAGTGAGCTGAGCGGGCTTTCAGCCCAGGCAGTGCTGCTGGTGGGGCTGGAATATCAGGCCCTTGGCATCAGCGATGCGGTACAGATGAACTACCTAATGCAGACCGGCGGCCGGATGCTGGGGCTGACCCTGTTGATGGTTGCCGCCGCAGTTCTGGTGGGGCTGCTTGCTTCCCGCGTGGCGGCTGCCATTGCGCGGGATCTGCGCCGCGGTGTGTTCCGCCGGGTGGTCAGCTTTTCTGCCTCTGAAACGGACAAGTTTTCCACCGCATCCCTCATCACCCGCACCACCAACGATGTACAGCAGATCCAGATGACCTGCGTAATTTTGCTGCGCATGGTGGCGTATGCCCCCATCCTTGGCATTGGCGGCATCATCCATGTGGCGCAGGCGGGTTCCAGCCTGACCTGGATCATTGTGCTGGCCGTTGCTTTGCTGCTGGCGCTGATTACGGTATTGATGCAGTTTGCCATGCCCAAGTTCAGGATCATGCAAAAGCTGGTGGACCGGCTGAACCTGGTATCCCGCGAGATTTTGACCGGCATTATGCCCATCCGCGCATTCAGCCGCGAACAGCACGAGGAAGCACGCTTTGACGCCGCCAACACCGACCTGATGCGCACCCAGCTGTTCACCAACCGGGTAATGGCCGCCATGATGCCCTTTATGACCCTGATTATGAACGGCACTTCCCTGCTGATCGTCTGGTTCGGCGGCAAACAGATTGATGCCGGCACCATGCAGGTGGGCAGCATGATTGCCTTTATCACCTACACGATGCAGATCGTGATGTCCTTCCTGATGCTGACGATGGTTGCCGTGATGCTGCCCCGTGCCGGCGTTGCCGCGGACCGCATTGACGAAGTGCTGACCACCGAGCCGGCCATCCATGACCCGGTGCCGGAAGCCATCCCCGCTGACCTCAATCAGCACCACTGGAACGGCGAAGTCGCATTCCATCATGTCAACTTTACCTACCCCGGCTCCAGCGAGGACGCCCTGCACGATATTGATTTTGTCGCCAAACCCGGCCAGACCACGGCCATTATCGGCTCCACCGGCTGCGGCAAAACCAGTTTGCTGCATTTGATCACCCGTTTTTATGATGTGACCGGCGGCAGCGTGACGGTAGACGGCGTGGATGTGCGCCAGATGCCACAGAGCACCCTGCGCGGCCTTTTGGGTTATGTGCCGCAAAAGGGCGTACTGTTCAGCGGCACGATTGATTCCAACCTGAAATTCGGCGGCGAGAATATCACCGATGCCGATGTGCGCACCGCCGCCCGCATTGCCCAGGCGGAAGAGTTCATCTCCGCCAAGCCGGAGGGGTACGAAAGCCCCATTGCCCAGGGCGGCACCAACGTTTCCGGCGGGCAGAAGCAGCGGCTTTCCATCGCCCGCGCCATTGCCAAACACCCGAAGATCTACCTGTTTGATGACAGCTTCTCCGCGCTGGACTACAAGACTGATGTTGCCCTGCGCCGCGCGCTGAAAGCCGAAACCGGCGACGCCACCGTGATTATTGTGGCACAGCGCATTTCCACTGTGCTGCACGCCAACCAGATTTTGGTTCTGGAAGATGGCCGCATTGTGGGCAAGGGCACCCACGCCCAGCTGATGGAAAGCTGCCCGGCTTACCAGGAAATTGCCCGCAGCCAGCTGAGCAACAAAGAGCTGGACCTGAAAGGAGGGGAAGCCTGATGCCGCATCCCGGACGAATGACGACCCAAAAGGCAAAAGACTTTAAGGGCACCATGCGCAGCCTGCTGGCAGAGCTGGGGCACTACAAGTTCCGCCTGATTGCCGTGATTGTTTTTGCCGTTCTTTCCACGATTTTTAATATTGCAGGCCCCAAGGTGCTGGCCAAAGCCACCACTGCCCTGGCCACCGGCTGGGTGGCCAAGCTGCGGGGCACCGGCAGCATTGACTTTGGCTATATCGGCAAAATCCTGCTGATCCTGCTGGCCATGTATCTGGTTTCCGCTGCGTTCAGTTTCTGCCAGAGCTGGATCATGAGCGGGCTTTCGCAGAAGATGTGTTATGACTTCCGCCGCCAGATCAGCGAAAAGATCAACCGCCTGCCCCTTGCCTATTTTGAAAAGCGCACCGTGGGCGAGGTACTTTCCCGCATTACCAACGATGTGGACACCCTGGGCCAGAGCCTGAACCAGAGCATTACCCAGCTGATCACCAGCATTACCACCATGATCGGCGTGCTCATCATGATGCTGACCATCAGCCCCACGATGACGCTGATTGCCATTTTGATCCTGCCGGTCTCGATGGCGCTGGTGCTGTTGGTGGTCAGGTTCAGCCAGAAATATTTTCGCGCCCAGCAAAAAGTTCTGGGCTCCGTGAACGGCCAGGTGGAGGAAGTATATTCCGGCCACAATGTGGTCAAAGCGTTCAACCGCGAAGATGCCGTTCTGAATGATTTTGACGAAGCCAACAATCGCCTGTTTGAATCCGCCTGGAAAAGCCAGTTCCTTTCCGGCCTGATGCAGCCCATCATGACCTTTGTGGGCAACCTGGGCTATGTAGCAGTGGCCGTTTCCGGCAGCATTTTTGCCGCGCGCGGCATCATCACCATTGGTGACATCCAGGCGTTCATCCAGTATGTGCGCAACTTCACCCAGCCCATCCAGCAGCTGGCCCAGGTCAGCAACATGCTGCAAAGTATGGCGGCGGCTTCGGAGCGCGTGTTTGAATTTTTGGGTGAGCCGGAAGAAGAACAGAACGCTGACCCCGCCCGCCGGGCAGACCCCGCCTGCATTGACGGCCAGGTCACCTTTGACCATGTCAAGTTTGGCTACACGCCGGAAAAGACTGTTATCCGGGATTTCAGCTGCGATGTAAAACCCGGCCAGAAAGTTGCCATTGTCGGCCCCACCGGCGCAGGCAAAACCACCATGGTCAAGCTGCTGATGCGCTTTTACGATGTCAACTCCGGCGCCATTACGCTGGACGGCCACAGCGTAAAGGACTTTGACCGTAGCGCCCTGCGCGAAGGCTTCGGCATGGTATTGCAGGATACCTGGCTGTTCCAGGGCACCATTATGGAAAACATCCGCTATGGCCGCCTGGATGCCACCGATGAGGAAGTCATCGCCGCCGCCAAGGCCGCCTGTGCCGACCACTTTATCCGCACGCTGCCCGGCGGCTACCAGATGGAGTTGAACGAGGATGCTTCCAACGTGAGCCAGGGCCAGAAACAGCTGCTGACGATTGCCCGCGCCATTCTGGCGGACAACAAAATTTTGATTTTGGACGAAGCCACCAGCAGTGTGGACACCCGCACCGAACAGCGCATCCAGACCGCCATGGACAACCTGATGCGCGGCCGCACCAGCTTTGTGATTGCCCACCGGCTTTCCACCATCAAGGACGCCGACCTGATTTTAGTCATGCGGGATGGTGACATTGTGGAGCAGGGCACCCACGACGACCTGTTGGCCGCTGGCGGGTTCTACGCCGATTTGTACAACAGCCAGTTTGAAGATGTAAGCGCGTAATTTTTTCTCTGATAAAACAGCAAAAGCCCAAAGCTGCCGATTAAGTGAACCGTGCCGCTTTGGGCTTTTGGGTTATAAAATAGAATTTTTCAATAAATGTACCAATCAGGCAAAGAACGAAATGACGAGCGCAACCAGGAATCCAACGCCGCCAACCAAGGTTTCCATAATGGTCCAGGTCTTGAGGGTGGTTTTTTCATCCATGCCGACAAGGCTCTTAACAAGCCAGAAGCCGGAATCGTTAAAGTGAGAGCAGACCGTGGAACCACCTGCGATGGCAGCGGTAACGCAGGCAAGATACAGAGGAGACAACTCGCTGATGCCGGGCATGGCAATGCTGCCATTCGTGCCCTTAGCATTGTCAAAGCTGTGGATGATGTCTTCGCGGGTAACATGGATGCCGAGGTGTGCGGTCTTTTCTTTCAAAATCTCATCGCAGTGCTCATATTGTGCAGCCGTTTTCGATTTATCCTTTCCAGTATAACACACTCTGCATTGCTTCTTCCACTTTTCTGCCAGGTTTCATTCCCAGCAGTCTACACATAAAAACACCAAAGGGCCAGCGTGCAGCGCTGGCCCTTTGGTGCGGTATAGGAAAACATAAAAAAGAGAATGGCAATGTTATTGGGTGTACCTGAAAATTCAAAATCCAAGCAGTTGGCTTCAGGTTCACCTTGGAGCGGCCTCACACGCCGCCGGGCAAGATCACACGATCTTGCGGGATTTGTGAACGCCGGTCTTTAAGAATTCGACCCATTCGGCCACGTTCACGGCGTGGTCACCAAGGCGTTCCAGATATTTGGTCACCATAAACAGATCCAGCGCGGTCTCTGCTTCGGTGGGGCGGGCGGCAATGTACTGGGCAATTTCGCTGCTGATGCGCGCGAACGCGGCGTCGATGACATCATCATGGGCGATCACTTCCGCGGCAACGGCAAGGTCCACCTGCACATAGGCAGCAATGGAGCGCTTGACCATCTTCAACACATCATCGCCCATTTTCAGGATATCTTCCAGCACGCCCACAGCATCGGTGGATTTGGCGTGCAGGTGCAGTACCAGCTCCGCAATATCGCTGGCCTGGTCGCCGATGCGCTCCACATCCGTTACCATTTTCAGGGCTGTACTGACCTTGCGCAGATCCGAAGCCACCGGCTGCTGGCGCAGCAGCAGCTGCAGGCAGCGGTGTTCGATCTCGTGTTCGCCTGCGTCGATCTGGCTGTCCCGCGCAACCACGCTGCGGGCCAGTTCAATATCATCATTGCGCAGGGCAGTCAGTGCGCTTTCAATGGCGGCACCGGCTTCGTGGCCCATGCGGGCCAGCAAGGTATCCAGCTGCAAAAGCTCTTCATCATAAGATTTACGCACACTAGGCATGGTATTGCTCCTCCGATCAACCAAAACGGCCGGAAATATAATCTTCCGTGCGCTTGTCCTCAGGGGTGGAGAACAGGCGTTCCGTATCGCCCATTTCCACCAGCTCACCCAGCAGGAAGAACGCCGTCTTATCTGAAATACGGGCGGCCTGCTGCATGTTATGGGTCACGATTACGATGGTGTAGCGATCCTTTAATTCCAGAGCCAGCTCTTCCACCTTGGAGGTGGAGATGGGGTCCAGGGCGGAGGTCGGTTCGTCCATCAGCAGAACTTCCGGCTCCACCGCCAGGGCGCGGGCAATGCACAAACGCTGCTGCTGGCCGCCGGACATGCCCAGCGCGCTTTTGTTCAGGCGGTCCTTCACTTCGTCCCAGATGGCAGCGCCGCGCAGGCTTTTTTCCACAATTTCATCCAGCTGCGCCTTACTGCGCACACCGTGGGTGCGGGGACCGTAGGCGATGTTATCGTAAATGCTCATCGGGAAGGGGTTGGGCTTCTGGAACACCATGCCAACCCGCTTGCGCAGCACATTGACATCCATCTTATCCTTATAGATATCCACACCGTCCAGCAGGATATCGCCGGAAATGCGGCAGCCTTCCACCAGGTCGTTCATGCGGTTCAGGCTCTTCAGAAAAGTAGACTTGCCGCAGCCGGAAGGACCGATGAACGCCGTGATCTCTTTTTCGGGGATGGCAATATTGATATTTTTCAGTGCATGGAAGCTGCCGTAATACAGGTCCATGTTTTTAACTTCGAATTTATTCATCATGCAGTTCCTTTCGGCATTACTTTTTGGCAAGGCGGCCGGCAATAAAGCTGGACAGGCTGTTGATGAGCAGCACCAGGATCAACAGCACCACGGCAGTGCCGTAGGTTTCATTGATATGCAGGCCCTCGTTGGAAAGCAGATACATATGGGTGGCAAGGGTACGTGTGGAGTTGAACACGCTGGCGGGCACGGCGGCAACGGTGCTGGCCGTGTAGATCAGGGCCGCGGTTTCGCCTACAATGCGGCCCGTTGCCAAAATCACGCCGGATAGGATGCCCGGCATGGCGCTGGGCAGCACAATGGTGAATACGGTGCGCAGCTTGCCGGCCCCCAGGCCAAAGCTGCCCTCGCGGTAAGAATCCGGCACTGCAAGCAGCGCTTCCTCGGTGGTGCGCATGATGACCGGCAGCACCATGATGGCCAGCGTGAAGGCACCGGCGATCAGGCTGTAGCCCCATTTGAGCTGCATGACAAAGAACAGCATACCGAACAGACCGTATACGATGGAGGGGATGCCCTGCAGCGTTTCGGTGGTGATGCGCACCACCTTGACCAGCTTGCTGCCGCGTTTGGCGTATTCCACCAGCCAGACCGCAGCAAAAATGCCCAGCGGTGTGGCAATGGCCAGCGAGAACGCCGTCATCAGAATGGTATTGATAAGCGCGGGCATCAGGGATACGTTGTCGGAATTATAGGTCCACTCAAACAGGGACGGCTTGAGGTTGGGAATACCGTTGACCAGGATATAGCCGATCAGGAACACAAGGATCGCCACAGTAATCAGGGCCGCCAGCCGCACCAGCCAGCGCATGACAAGGGCATACGCGCGGGCCGCCATGCGGTTTTCGTGGCGGGCGGGGGGAACGATTTTCGCATTTGCGTGGGTCATATCATCGGTTTTACCGGCGGTTGCAGCAAAATCAGCCATTCTTTTCGCCCCCCTTTACCAAACTAAAGCAGAGATTGATCAGCAGAATGAAAACGAACAACACAACGCCGGTTGCGATCAGCGCTTCGCGGTGCAGGTCTGCAGCGTAACCCATCTCGATGACGATGTTGGAGGTCATCGTGCGCAGCCCCTGGAACAAGCCCTTGGGCATCCAGGTCTGGTTGCCGGCAACCATCACAACGGCCATCGTTTCGCCGATGGCGCGGCCAACACCCAGGATTACAGCGGACATTACGCCGCTTTTGGCGGCGGGCAGCACCGCGCAAAACACGCTGCGCTCATGGGTAGCACCCAGAGCCAGGCTGCCCTCGTAATAGCTTTGGGGCACAGCGTCCAGGCTGGTTTTGCTGACCGTGATGATGGTGGGCAAAATCATGATGCCCAGCAGCAGGCTGGCGGTAAACAGGCTCATGCCCTTGCCGCTTTTCACGTGCAGCACAGTTTTGAAAAAGTCCGATTTGACCATAGCCTGCACCGCCGGGACCATAACGATCATGCCGAAGAAGCCGTACACGACCGAGGGGATGCCGGCCAGCAGCTGTACCGCCGGCAACAGCACCTTGTTGATACGGGGCGATGCAAAGCGGGACATATAGATGGCCGTCAGCAGCCCAATGGGCACCCCCACAATGATCGCGCCTGCGGTGACATAGATGCTCCCCAGGATCATGGGCAGGATGCCGTACAGGTTGTTGCCGGGTTTCCAGGTAGTGCCAAGCAGGAACTTGAGGGGGCCGATCTCAAAAATGGTGGGCAGGCCGTTTGCAAATAAGAAGATGCAGATCAGCGCCACGGCCAGAATGGAGATGCACGCGCAGGCGGTAAATACACCCTGCATGACGATCTCTTTCAGGTGCGAAGTTGTTGTTTTCATTTTCCCATACTCTCCTGTCTTTGCTCAGGAACTATATACCGATGGCTTTCAAAAAACGGCCGTTGCCGCCTTTTGCCGCCGCAACAGCCGTCTTTTTTAGGGCAACACCGCACAATTCCCGCCTTGCGGCTTAAGCACCGCTCCGGCAGCTGCGGCACGGCATCTGCGTTGCCAAAATGCTCGATAAGACATCCAGTATTATCTGCGCTTTTGGCTTGGCATCTGCCGCACCTCGCTCGCCGTATCGGCACTTAGAATTATGCGGTATTGCCTTAGAAAGAGGGATTACTGAACGTCTGCCCAGGTGGTCAGCTCGCCGGTGTAGATGCCTTTGATCTGGTCAACGGTCAGGTTATCAGTGGGGTTGTCGTTGCTGACGATAACAGCAATGCCATCCTTTGCCAAGACAGTCGCCTTTGCGCCGCCCTCAACCTCAGAATCTTTCAGCTCACGGCTGGCCATACCGATGGTGTAGGTGCCATCCAGTGCGCCGGAAACGCCGGTGGTGGAGTCGGTGGTCTGGAGTTCCAGGGTTGCGTTGGGGTTCACGGTCTTATACGCTTCGATCAGTTTTTCCATCAGCGGGGAAACAGAGGAGGAACCGCCAACCACGATCTTGCCTGCGGGCTGGGTGCTGGTGTAATCAGCGCCAACATCGCCGATGTAACCTTCCTCGGTGGCCAGGGCCTGACCGTCGGTGCTCATGCAGTAAGCAATGAAGTCCACGGCAACGGGGTCGGCAGCTTCGCCGTTCGTAACGATGTTGAACGGACGAGCCAGGGTGTAAGTACCATCCTTCACGGTGTCAGCGCTGGGGGCAACGCCTTCCACGGTGACAGCCTTGACATCATTGTTCAGAGAACCCAGGCTGATGTAGCCGATTGCGGTCTCATCGTTGGAAACAGCGGTCAGAACACCGTTGGTGGAGCTCTGGATGGCAGCCGCCTCGGTGGTGTTGTCAACCTTTTCGCCTGCATCGTTCTTGGCTTCCACACCGGTCAGCTCGATGAAAGCGCCGCGGGTGCCGGAGCCATCCTCACGGGAAATCACGGTGATGTCCTGATCGACATCGAAATCGCCGGCAGCCGGTGCAGCAGTTGCTTCACTGGAAGCAGCCTCACTGGAGACGGCCTCGCTGGAAACTGCTTCGCTGGAAGCAGCGGAGGATGCCGGGCTGGAACCACAGGCGGCCAGGCTGAGAGCCAGAGCAGCAGTAACTGCAACGGAAACATTACGCTTTAACATAAACTTTCTTCTCCCTTAATTGTATCTGTTATTCTATCTCACACATTCGCTCAGGGGTTCGTGTTTTCCTATTCGTTCTTCCTGAGTGCGTATTTATTGTACCGCGCTGTTTCCCCAGTATCGACCATAGTGCAGTACAATCCGGGTAAAGCTTTGGTAATGGAAACTTTCCTTTTGCAAAGTTTGTGTAAAGTTGCCCAAAATCAATACGCCAAATTTTTACAATGTGCCAATTTTAGCAGTTTTCTTGCGTTGATTCGACATTTTACACAGTCTTTACAATTCTTTTACTGACTTTTGGTGTTCATAAAGCCCTGTTTTCTATTATAATAGGTAACAGTATAGTGCCATTGTGGGCATGTGCAAAACGATTTGATTCGGTTTTGCTCCGGGTGCGGCTGCACCCAACAATGAAAACATAACAAAAGAGAAATGGAAGTGTAACCCCCTGTATGAGCATTTTTAATGTGTTCACGCTGATGGGCGGTATTGCCATGTTCCTTTACGGCATGGACCTCATGGGCAAAGCCCTTGAGCAGACCGCTGGCAGCAAACTGCAAGGCATCCTTTCCAAAATGACGGCCAGCCCGGTGCGCGGGCTGCTGCTGGGCATGGTCATCACTGCAGTGATCCAGTCCAGCGGTGCCACCACCGTTATGGCGGTCGGCTTTGTCAACTCCGGCCTGATGGAGCTGCACCAGGCCATCGGCGTCATCATGGGCGCCAACATCGGTACCACCGTTACCGGCTGGCTGCTCTCGCTTTCAGGCCTGGAGGGTGATTCCTTCGCCATCCAGATGCTGAACCCCAACGCGTGGGCCCCCATCCTTGGCTTTATCGGCATCTTCCTTTATATGCTGGGCAAGGATAAGGACCGCAGCAGCGGCGTGGGCAAGATCATGGTGGGCTTTTCCGTCCTGATGGCCGGTATGAACACCATGTCCACCGCCATGAGTCCTCTGGCCGATGAGCCCTGGTTCATGGACCTGTTTCTGAGCTTCAAAAACCCGGTTCTGGGCGTGCTGGCCGGTGCCGTGCTGACGGCTGTGCTGCAGTCTTCCTCCGCTTCGGTGGGTATTTTGCAGGCCCTCACCTCCACCGGTGCCGTCACCTATGCGGCGGCGGTTCCCATCATCATGGGCCAGAACATCGGCACCACCGTTACCGCGCTGATCTCCTCTGCCGGTGCCAACAAAAATGCTAAGCGCACCGCATTTGTTCATCTGTACTTTAACCTCATCGGCACGCTGGTGTTCCTGTGCGGTTTTTACGGGCTGCATGCGCTGTTGGGATTCTCGTTCTACAACGAAACCGCCAACACCTTTGGCATTGCCATTGTGCACACGATATTCAACATTGTGACCACCGCCATCCTGCTGCCGTTCAACCGCGTGCTGGAAAAGCTGGCCATCCTGACCGTGCCGGACAGCAAGGATCAGGCGGGCGAGCAGCATTCCCTGCTGGACGAACGCCTGCTTTCCACCCCGTCCGTTGCCGTTGGCCGCGCTATGCTGACCGGCGGCGATATGGCCGAGATCTGCCGCACCTCCCTGCTGCAGGCCATGTCCCTGACCCACAAGTGGGATGAAGCCATTGCCGACGAGGTGAACCGCAAGGAAGACGCTGTGGACCATTACGAGGACGTTCTGGGTACCTATCTGGTCAAGCTGAGTGCCAAGGCACTTTCCCGCGAGGACAACCGCACCATCAACACCCTGCTGCACACCATCAATGACCTGGAGCGCATCTCTGACCACTCGGTCAACCTGCTCAAGGCCGGGCAGGAAATTCAGGAAAAATCCATCCACTTCAGCCACGAAGCGATCGACGATCTTTCCGTTCTGGAGGCCGCCGTTCAGGATATCGTGAACCGCACCGTGGATGCGTTCCAGAAGAACGACTGTTACGCCGCCGGCAAGATCGAGCCGCTGGAGCAGGTTGTGGACGGCCTGGTGCGCGAAGTCAAAACCCGCCATATTGCCCGCCTGCAGGCCGGCGCCTGCACCATTGAGTACGGTTTTGTGCTGGATGATCTGCTAACCAACTATGAGCGCATTGCGGACCACTGCTCCAACATTGCCGTTGCCATGATTGAAGTATCGGAGGACCGCTTTGATACCCATGAATACCTGAACCACATCAAAAACGGTGAAAGCCCCAGTTTTGAAAAGCGCTATGAGCGCTACCGCGGCCGCTATACCTTTGAGCCCGGCCCCAGCGGAACTGCCGCTGCACCGGAGCAGAAAAAATAATTATCGCAGGGCTTTCCCCTGTAAAATGGGCCGGGACCTGTGGCACATCGCAGGTTTCGGCCTGTTTGTTTGGAGGATCTTATGATCTATATTGTTGAAGATGACGCATCCATCCGTGAGCTGGAGCAGTATGCTCTGCAAACCAACCAGTACACCGTCCGCGGGTTTGAGGACGGGGCTTCCTTCTGGGCTGCCGTGCGGGAGACCGTGCCCGACCTGGTGATTCTGGACGTTATGCTGCCCGATGAGGACGGCTACCAGATTTTGGGCCGCCTGCGGGAGACCGCCGCGACCCGCACCGTACCAGTCATCATGGTCACAGCCAAAACCAGCGAGATTGATGTGGTAAAAGGGCTGGACCACGGTGCAGACGATTACCTCTGCAAGCCGTTCGGCATTATGGAGTTCATCAGCCGCGTCAAGGCGGTGCTGCGCCGCGCCAGCACCGCACCAGCCAGCACCACCATCCTGCGGTTTGGAGACATCACGCTGGATGACGTTGCCCGCACCGTTACGGTGGACGGTGAGCCGGTGGAGCTGACCTTTAAGGAATATTCGCTGCTGCATTTCTTTTTGGAGCATCCCGAAGAAGTTCTGGCCCGCGAGCGCATCATGAAAGCCGTGTGGGATACCGACGACCTGTTGGAAAGCCGCACCATTGACATGCACGTGCGGACCCTGCGCCAAAAGCTGGGCCATGCCGGGGACGCCATCTGCACCGTGCGCAAGGTGGGGTACAAACTGTCCGCCAAGGGCACGGAGGCCGGGGAAGATGCCTGATACCGCCGAAACCGCCCACATCACTGCGCCGCGCAGCATGGCTCACCTGTTGCGCACCACTTTGATGGCTGTGGGTATTTTGTCCCTCCTGCTCAGCGTGGTGGGGGCAGCGCTGCTGTTCCAGCACGCTTTTGCCGAGCAGTTTGACACCGACCTTTCCCGCACGGTGGAAGCTATTGCGGTGGGGTATGAGCATTCTGCCGACCCACAGCCAGAGCAGCTGGCCCAGTATGCAGACGGCCTGCGTCTGACCCTTGTGGCCCAGGATGGCACCGTTTTGTACGATTCTGCCACTGCTGATCCCAGCACCTTGCCCAACCATGCCAACCGCCCAGAGATCCAGCAGGCTATGGCAGAGGGCACTGGTACCAGCGTGCGCCGCAGTGCAACCCTTGGGTACGACACCCATTATTATGCCGTGCGCCTGACGGACGGAAGCGTTTTGCGGCTGGCGGACGAAACCAGCAACATGTGGAGCAGCTACAACCGCGTGCTGCCCGTTCTGGTGGCCGGGTGCATCCTTATCATCATTCTGGCGCTGGTGCTGGCGCAGGTCATTACCAAGCATCTGGTGCAGCCCATCACCCGAATGGCGGAGCACCTGGACTGCATCGAGGCCAATGTGCCGTATGAGGAGCTGATCCCGCTGGCGCACACGGTACAGTCTGACCGCAAGCTGCGGGAGGACAATGAGACCATCCGCCGGGAGTTTACTGCTAATGTCAGCCACGAGCTGAAAACCCCGCTGACAAGCATTTCCGGCTATGCAGAGCTGATTGAAAACGGCATGGCAAAACAGGAGGACATTCCTACCTTTGGCCACCGTATCCACAAGGAAGCCCAGCGCATGATCACGCTGGTATCGGATATTTTGCAGCTTTCGGAACTGGACGGCATGAGCAAGCAGCAGGAAAATAGCCCCACCGCCGATTTTGTACCGGTGGACCTTGGCGTGCTGGTCAAGGATGTTGCCACCAACATGACGGTGAACGCCCGCAAAGCCTACATTACGCTGCAATACAAAGTACAGCCCGTTACGGTGCGCGGCAGCCACGACCTGTTGACCGAGCTTGTAACCAACCTGTGCGACAATGCCATCCGCTACAACCGGCCGGGTGGCCATGTGGAGCTGAGCTGCGGCACCAATGCGGACGGCTGCCCGTATTTCTGCGTAGAGGACAATGGCATCGGCATCCCGCAGGACAGCCAGAGCCGCGTGTTTGAGCGCTTTTACCGAGTGGACAAATCCCGCTCCAAGGCGACCGGCGGAACAGGCCTGGGGCTCGCCATTGTCAAGCATATCGCTGTTCTGCACGGTGCGCGCATTGATCTGGAATCCACCGTCGGCACCGGCACCACCATCCGCATTATCTTCCCGAAGATGTGAGGTTTTATTTACGGGAGATTGGCGGCCTTTTTGAAAAAAGTCCTGGCGAAAAACTTTAATGGCGATAGAATAGAATTATAGGGCAATACCGCACAATTCCCGCCTTACGGCTTAAGCACCGCTTCGGCGGCTGCGGCACGGCATCTGCGTTGCCAAAATGCTCGATAAGACATCCAGTATTATCTGCGCTTTTGGCTTAGCATCTGCCGCACCTCGCTCGCCGTATCGGCACTTAGAATTATGCGGTATTGCCATAGAAATAGAAAAAGGCATGTGCTTACATCTTTGAGGGATGGGGCACATGCTTTTTTCTTTTCTTGTTCCTTACGCCAGTTTTCACTTGCAACCAGGCAAAGTTCCGGCGGGGTCAAGTGGCCCCGCCCTCCCCCCTTTATTTTCCCGTCAACCGTCCCATGTTTCCCTCCCGCGCACAATATTTCCCGCAAAAGTTCCCCATTTCCCACCCTGCCACAGGGCAGTTTTCAACATTGTCCACATTCTTTGCGGATAATTTCTCCTGTTTACGGTCAGTTTTCCACTATCTTTGCAAAATAATCACACGATACTTCGTCATCTATTCCTGCGCAATTTTGCAACTCTGAGTTTTCAACGTTTTTCACAGATTTTCCCACCGTTTCCACTGTGGAAAAGTTGAAAACATTGTTCAAAGACATAAATCTTTTACATTTACAGTTGTAACATCTTGGTTACATGCCTCGTTTATATATTATAGAAAGTTGAAATTTTCCGCCAAAGGAGGTTATCGTATGGGAATGCACAGCACTCATACCGCAACGCATTACAAGGATTTGAATATTGACTGGCAGGCACGCGCCGTTACGCGCCACGGGGAGGATATTCTCCTGACCCCGCAGGAGTTTGCCCTGCTGCAAGTGCTGTTTGACCACCGCGGCCAGGCTGTAAGCCGCGGCGACCTGCTGCATACCGCCTGGGGTTACCCCTGCATCGGCATTACCCGCACGGTGGATGTACATATCCAGCATTTGCGCCGCAAACTGGGGCTGAAACAGGAGATCCAGACCATTTACCGTGTGGGGTATACCCTTTCCTGAACATAATTGGGAACACAAATCAATGGCAACACCGCACAATTCCCGCCTTGCGGCTTAAGCACCGCTCCGGCAGCTGCGGCACGGCATCTGCGTTGCCAAAATGCTCGATAATGTCGGGTTGCGGTACCCGCATCGTGCTTCGGGGGCAAAAGCCCCTCGCACTCTGCGACCGCTGCCCCTGCTTCGGTTCGCTGTTTCCGCCACTGGCGGCGCTCACCTTTGCAGCATCCAGTATTATCTGCGCTTTTGGCTTGGCATCTGCCGCACCTCGCTCGCCGTATCGGCACTTAGAATTATGCGGTATTGCCCAATATTTTTTCCGTTTGTGCCCGTCAAAGTCCGGTTTATCACCCTTGCCTTGTGGTATAATGAGGGTATTCGGGTGTATCTGAAAAAAAATCACGGCTGTTTTGCAGGCGCAAGCCACAAAACTGCACTTGCGAAAAACCGTTTATTTTCGCCTTTTCAGGTATACCCAAGGCAAAAATGTAAGCAGCAGGCTTGACATTCCCTTGCGGCGGGGGTATCCTGAATACAGGAACAGAATTTAATCACTGCGCGGTTCTGCCCCGCGCAGTGCAGGTAAAGTGAGGCTCCCGCCATGAGCAGAATGTATGATATCATCCAGGAGCTGTGCCGCCGCGACGGCACTGACGTAACCAAAATGTGCCGCGCGCTGAAAATCCCGCGCAGCACCCTGTCGGAGCTGGCATCCGGCCGCACCAAACAGCTGACGCTGAAGCACGCGCGGCCCATTGCCGAGTATTTTGGCGTTACCATCGCCCAGCTTGCCGGGGATGAACCGCTGGAAACCGAGCCGGACCAGACGGATGCCGTTTCGGACCTGATCCGCGATGAGCCCATTGCCGCTTATGAGAACTTGAAGCGTTACCTGACCGAAGAGGACAAGGCCGATATTGCCACCCTGATCCGCCTGCGTGCGGAGATCAACCAGGGCAAGCAGTAAGCCGCCTTTGGCCGGGCCTGCGCTTGCGGGAGGGGCACGAATGTTCAAATATACCCTTGCAGCCACACTGGACGAGATGGACCGGGAAGGCATTACCGTGGCGGAATGCCCGCTGCGCAGCATGCGCTGCCTTTCTTTGCAGAACGGGCGCATTGTGGGCATCAACACCGCGCGGTTTGATTCTTCCGCCGAGGTGCGCACCGCCCTGATCCACGAGGACGGGCACTTTGCCAGCGGCGCGTTCTATCTGCCGTATTCGCCCTACCAGCTCAAAGCGCAGGCCGAATACCGGGCCGACAAAGCCGCCGTGCTCAAGCACATCCCCTACCCCGAACTTGCCGCCCGCCTGCGCCGCGGCGACACCCTTGCCGACGCCGCCGAATACTTTTGCGTGACCGAAGATTTCCTGCGCAAAGCCTATGCTCTGTACCGCGATATGGGGTATAGCTTTGGGGCCGAGGAAAAGGCGTAAACATGTAAAACAGCCGCCCTGACGCAAAAACGTCAGGGCGGCTGTTTGTTAAGGAGTCAAGTACAAGTATTTTTTCATTATAGCAAAGTTATGCTTGGAACCAATGTTTTATCCACTCAATAATTGACAAAATCCAATCAATGATTGGGCCATATCCTCTTTTTTCTTTTGGTTCCGAATCTTGCTCCGTCTTTTCTCTAAAAGTCACTTCTATCTCTTGGTCCTTTTTTACCTTTTTAAACGTATAGTCTGTAATTTCTCCTTTATTTTTTCCATTAACTTTAACGTGTTCCACGGCGTACCCTTCATCCGGGGTAAACGTAAATGTCTGCGTTCCTCCAGCATCTACTGCTACATAACCCGCCGGGGATATTGTCCCATGTAGGCCAACTGATGCCCTGATTGTATAAGTTCCTTGAATCTTAATACAATCTCCAACCGTTGCATCTTCGTCTTCCTGAACTAGGATTTCGTTTTTGGTAGTGTTGATTGCTTTGCTGGCAAAGGTACCATCACCGTTTACTGTCACACGTGCATCCTGCATGTTGTCGCTATTAACTTTGACACCTTCACTTGTGGGGGTCAAAATCAATTCTTTTGCATCATTTACATCTACAGCCGTTCCATACCATGCACTGTTTGCACTAGGAGTATTCTGTGTCAGCCATGCACTAAGCAAGCCTTTTTCTTCTGATTGTATTTTTACGCTTTGTTCGGTATTATCCATACTAATTTGAATTGGTTTATCACTGACGATTGATACCGACCAGCCATCATTGATAATTGTTAGTTCGTTTCCTCCTGCATCGTTTGATACACTACAAAAGCCATCTTTTCCTAGCTGTTGTTTTTCAATGCAAAATTCAATTTCTCCATCGTCATTATCTCCATCAGACCTTAAACTGTATGGTCCCGAAACATTGTTGCTACTCTTAACTTCCCCATCAGAATATTCCAGTCTCGCATTACCGCTGGAAAAAGAAATTTGCGTTCCACTTTTTATTTGCAGATATGCTTTTTCATAATCCGAATAATCCGAAAACACTTCATGATCGTCCACTCCAAAATAATTTCTCGTATCAATATTATCGATTCCAGAAAACCATTGATAAAGTCGGTCCAAGCGATCTCCATAAGCATCTGTACTGATTCGGATAGCATCTTCTATATTGCCTTTATCCTTATACATGTACAGGCTCTTAATCTCCACCTGATTAGGGTCCCATACCTGCATGTCAACAAAATCTTCCGTTTCTTTGTTAATTCCAATCAATAAAAGTGCATGTGATCCCTTTGCCTGAGATTGGCCAGCCGTAACTTGTACACATTTTTCATTTTTGACAGCCGTCACTATATCATTGATTGCTCCTAAATAATCCGTTTTTATCCGATTTTCACATTCTTCTCTTTCAAGTGCTTTTTCAAGCGGAAGAACTTGTGCCAGCTGATAATAGTTAATTAAGTTTCTTACGTTCATATCTTGTGCCGGTTCTTTTAAATCAAATGTCACATTTTCTTCCAAAAGCTCTGGCGAAATAGCCGTTAGTGGCAGCCTTGTTTTATCCAAATATCGTATTGCTGCCACTCTTACCATACCATAGCATGAACCACCCCATTTTTTCATTTCAAGAGCTATAACTTCATTTTTAACGGTGTTCGACATTCCTCTTGTCAATTTTTCAAAGTCTTCTTCCGGGATATAATAATTCAACTCGTTCGATACCGTATCCGGTACCATGCCTTTTCTAAAAAGCTGTGCTGCTAAGCCAGCTCTTTTTGCCTGCCTCAGTTCTTCTTCATCAAAAAAATATTTTTCTTCATTCAAAAAGCTAAAATCATCTCTGCCCACGGTAAACTTTTGTTCATCGGGGGTGTCGGACTCATAAATCCAGGTAGCTGTTAAAATATCTTCATTATCTGACCCAAAGTATATCGTATTTTTCTGTTCTTCCGTACCTGCATAATAAACATACGTCAAGTTTGGGCATCCACTAAATGCGCCATCTTCAATTTCAGTTACACTAGTAGAAAGCGTAACGCTTTGCAGTGAATCACAGCCCGAAAATGAAAAATAATCAATATCCTGTATTCCATCTGGAATCGTAATATTTTTAAGGGACGTACAATTATTAAATGCACTAGGTCCAATATAGGATACATTTTGTGGGATGTTCACTTCGGTAAGCGCTGTACAACCGTCAAATGCACTATCTCCAATATACTTCACTCCGCTGGGAATAACAAGTTTCGCAAGGGTGCTGCACTCATAGAATGCAACATCTTTAATTTTTGTTACTTTATAACCATCAATTTCTTCCGGGATTTCATAAGTTCCAGATACAGATTCCTCGCAATCTCTAATGGCACAGCTGGTGCCATCATCATTCACTGTATAGATTAATAGGCCTTCTTTTCCTATCATGTCATCCGGGAGATTGGGGCGTTCATAGTCATAATTATAATGCCAGGTTGCACTCAAAAAGCTATCATTACCAGCCCCTAGAGTAATCCCTCCCCTTTGCTCTTCTGTACCGGCATAATACACGTCTGTTAAATTTGTGCACCTCGAGAACGCACCTTCGCCAATGCTTACCATACTTGAAGGGATAAAGATTTTTGTAAGTGCCGTACAGCCCGAAAATGCACCTTCGTCAATATCCGTTGTTTCTTCCAGAATTTTTATATCTGTAAGTAAAGTGCAGTCCTTGAAAGCGTCTTTTCCAATGCGCACTACTTTATATCCATCAATAATTCCCGGAAGTGTACAGTCCTTTACATGCACCGCAGGGTCACATGCCACAATTGTAAAATTATCATCAATGGCATATGTCAATGCACCTTTTGTCACCAGCATACTAGATGCGTTTTCCTCTGC
>UMGB01007168.1_pt1 | contig 29908 bp, 20 predicted proteins | sample 1965161 | NCBI WGS metagenome assembly UMGB01 (sample SAMEA4836060, study PRJEB28245) | human gut metagenome | biome: gut microbiome; material: fecal sample | place: Denmark | collected 2008
ATGGCATGTTGCCGGATTTTTGTGGGGACGGTCGCTACGCTCTCCGCCAAGACCGAACTGTTCCGTTTAAAGACTTTTGATGTAGCCCTGATAGATGAGGCCACTCAAATCTTGGAACCGCAACTGTTGGGACTGTTGTGCATGCGTAGCGTTGCCGGTGGGAATGCTATCGGAAAGTTTGTTTTGATAGGCGACCATAAACAGCTTCCGGCAGTAGTACTTCAATCATCGGAACAGTCGGAAGTTCAGGATGAAAGTTTACGGGCTATCGGTTTGTGTAATTTAAAGGACTCTCTTTTTGAACGCCTTTATCGGAATGCCATTAAGCAACCTTTGGCCTGTGGAGAAGAAACCCCAACTTTCAACTCTCAACTTTCCGCTTTCAACTCTTTTGATATCCTTTGTCGTCAAGGGCGTATGAATGTGGAAGTTGCCGCCTTTCCGAACCATGCTTTCTATGGCGGATTACTACAACCGGTAGGGCTGGAGCATCAAATAGGTACTATTGAGCTGTCTCCGGAGCTCTCTACTAATGAATTTGCTGCTTTGCTGACACGTCGTGTCGCTTTCATTCCGTCTACTCCGGAGCGGCCTATGCAGTCGGCAAAAATCAATCATTCGGAAGCGAAGATTGTGGCCCGATTGGCTGCTGCTGTCTATCGACAATATATTTTTGCCACGGGTTGTTTCAATGCCGCTTCCACTTTGGGAATAATAACCCCTTATCGTAGCCAAATAGCTTTGATAAAGAAAGAAATCGCAGATTTGGGAATTAAAGAACTGAATGATGTTCTGATAGATACGGTGGAACGATTTCAAGGAAGCGAGCGTGATGTCATCATTTATTCTTTCTGTGTGAACAGAGTATCCCAGTTGAAACTTCTCGCTAATCTGACAGAAGAGAACGGGGTACAAATAGACCGTAAACTTAATGTAGCTTTGACCAGAGCCCGTAAACAGATGTTCATAACCGGAGTTCCCCAATTGTTGAAGCAGAATTCAATCTATTCCCGATTATTGCAAAGTTGTGAATCATAAGGACTAAAGCTGTGCTTTTTCTCATGGTCCGTTATCAGTTCTTCATTTAATAAATCTTAAATATTTTCTTTCTCTTTATATACTTTATTAATAACAAGGTGTTTAATAAAGCTTTATATTTGCAGCACGTTTTTTTCATAGAGATTTAGATTTAAGGTTAGAAGAATTGTGGAAGTCGTGAGACTTCCCTTTTTTTATCTTTAAGATTGCCCTCACTATTATAATTTGCAGTAGAGGGCAAAAAAAGCTCTTTCATGTGAAAGAGCTTTTTTGTATCTATATATTTTCTTCGTATCAGTTCAGTACGATAGGCTTGTACTTCGGAACTAATGCTTTCATAATACACCATCCGATTAGGTATGCTACAGCGCATACACAGAAGATAACGAAATATCCGGCAGGTTTTCCTTCAAAGCCCATAAATGCCATATTGGTTTCTCCGGCATAAACGAAAAGTTCGCCGGCAACGTATTGAAGTACCATACAACCTATGCCACCTGCCATGCCACCGATACCGGTAACCGTTGCAATAGCGGTTTTCGGGAACATATCGCCTACGGTAGAGAAGATATTAGCCGACCATGACTGGTGAGCTGCACCACCGATACCGATCAGTATAACCGGGAACCAGGGAGAGATAGTACCCAAAGGCTGTGCCAGCAATACCAACAGAGGGAAGAAAGCAAAAATCAACATGGCGCGCATACGTGCCGCATAAGGATTCAGACCTGTTTTCTTGATAATGATAGTAGGTAGTTTTCCGCCGTAAATTGAGAGCATCGTGATAGCATACAATGTGAAAATCAAAGCTATACCCAAGCCATCGGAAGTTTTGATACCGAACTGTGTGTTCAGATAGGAAGGAGTCCAGAAAAGGAAGAACCACCATACACCGTCAGTCATAAATTTACCAATGGCAAATGCCCAAGTCTGTTTATAGCTGAAACACTGCAGGAAACTCATTTTCTTTTCTTCTGTTTGCGGTACTGCGTTTCCTTCTTTTTCATAATTATCTTGTTCAATGTACTCTAATTCAGCCTTGTTCACATGTTTACTCTTAGCCGGCGCTGTGTACATAAATATCCAGAAACCCATCCAGATGAAACCAAGCACACCGATTACGATAAATGCCATTTCCCAACCCCAGGCTTTTGCCAGCAAAGGAATAGAGAGAGGTGCGATCAAAGCTCCGATTGACGCACCTGCATTGAAGATGGAAGTTGCGTACGCACGGTCTTTTTTAGGGAAGTACTCAGCCGTAACTTTGATGGCTGCGGGGAAGTTTCCTGCTTCTCCCAATGCGAGTACGCATCGTGCTGCAAGGAAACAGTACATACTGATTGTAGCAATGGTTACAACTACATCACCTGTGGCGCCCATTAATTCGGCCGCGCTGTGCAGCCCTACGAAATGTTCTGTGATAATACCGCAGAAAGCGTGGAGACAAGCTCCTAAAGACCATATGCCGATGGCCCATAAATATCCTTTTTTAGACCCCATCCAGTCTACAAAACGGCCTGCGAACAACATGCAAGCTGCATATACAAATGAAAAGACTGCTGTAATTGTACCGTAATGTGATTCGTCCCAGTGAAACTCCGGTTTGATAAATTCATCCCAGGTAAGTGATAGTACCTGGCGGTCGAGATAGTTAACTGTTGTCGCAAAGAATAACATGGCGCAAATGGTCCAACGATAATTGGACATCTTGCCCAGTGTGTTCTGAATTGTACTCATGATAATAGATTTATTATTTAATGTTGCAAAAATACGCGTTCTCGTGTTATGTGTGTGTGTAATATTTGGTAGAAATCATGGAGAAAATGACAAAAATAGGCATAGTTGCGAACAACCATGCCTATCTCCTTGTCTACGGATATTATTTCATATCTGTGTATTTGATTTCATCTTTATCACTATACTTCAGGTTTTCACCTCCCATACCCCAAATGAAAGTATAGTTGCTGGTACCTGCGGCAGCGTGGATGCTCCATTCAGGAGAAGTGATGGCCTGCTCATTGTGCAACCAAACGAGGCGTTCTTCTTGAGGTTCACCCATTAAGTGGCAGATTGCATTTCCCGGAGCCAGGTTGAAGTAATAATATGCTTCCATACGGCGTGTGTGAGTATGAGCAGGCATAGTATTCCATACAGAACCCGGAGCAAGTTCGGTAAGTCCCATCTGTAATTGGTTTGTACCGCCGTCTTTTACTCTTTCCAAAACATCTTTTACAATCAGCTGGTTTACGATACGGTCGTTGCTGTCCTCCATTTTTCCGTAATGATCGGAGATACCCAGAGCATATTTCTTAGGATTGGCTTTTTGAAGTTTGGCATCGGTTGTAATCAACTGAGTAACGTACGGTTTGTAAGCCGGAGCCGAGTTGATATAAAATTTAGCAGGGTTGGCGGCATCGTTGCTTTTGAAAGTAACTTCTTTGTTACCGCAACCTACATAAAGCGCTTCTTTATATTTCATTGGGTATTCTTTACCGTCTACGGTAACTACTCCGTCACCACCGGTATTGATAACACCCAGTTCGCGGCGTTCAAGGAAGTAAGTGATTTCAGGACCCAGTTCACGGAAGATTTCCAGTTTCAAAACTTTATTTACAGGCATTGCACCACCGTAAATCAAACGGTCATAGAGAGTATAAGTAACGTTGATTTCATCCGGAGCCATTACTTTACTCATCATAAAGGCGCTACGAAGACGTTCTGTATCATAGTGCTTTACGTCCAATGGATGGCAGGCAGTCTGCACAGTGTAATTTACTTGGGCGGAAGCCGTAATTGCGGCGGCACCCAACATCAGGGCAATTGCTAATTTTTTCATGTCTGATATAAACTTTAAATATTAATATGCTGTGATTGAATTTTCTTTTATTTAGCACTTGCTTGGGCTTCTTTTTCGCTACGGATGATGATGCGGCGGTTGATAAGCATCATGGCGATTGCTATCACAACCAGAATTGCAGCACCTGCATACGAGAGTTTTATACCTCTGTATATGGTCCAACCGAAGAAAGAAGCGGCAAAGTCAATGGCTCCACCATCGAAACCTTCGGGAATGTGTGCCGTAGGATCGTGTGTTTCGGCATATACCTGATTGGCGGCCAATGTGAAGTCGGGCGCCATGTCCGTTACGAAGTACAGACCCAATATCAAAGTAATAAGACCGATGATGAGAGTTTTTAACACATTACCTTTGGTAAAGGGCAATATCATGGGGAACAAGTAGAACATACCTGCAAGTGAAGCCAATGGCAGGAACTGGTTACCCGGCAGGAATACGGCAAGCGCCAGAATAACGGGAATCAGGATAACCGACGCCACCAGTGTAGCGGGGTGACCGATAACCAATGCAGGGCTCATGCCGATATGTACTTTCTTACCGTTGAATTTAGCTTTTACCAGCTCCGAAGTCTTTTCGGAGATAGGTTTCAATCCTTCGATAAACAGAGAAGTGATGCGGGGAATAAGTTCCATTACGGCTCCCATTGTAATACCCAGGAAGAGTACTTTCTTGATGTCGAGCTGCGCAGCCCAACCTATCAGCATACCTACGATAACTCCCAATACCAACGGTTCGCCTATTACGCCGAACTTTTTCTTCATGCCTTCTGCATCGATTTCCAGTTTGGAGAAACCGGGGATTTTGTCTAACGCCTTGTTGATAAGTATGGCAAACGGTGTAAAGCTCTGGCAGAAAGGCTGAGGAATGGAGATTCCGTCCAAATCATAGAACTTTTGGAATTTTTCTGCAGTGAGGTCTGCGCAAACCAGTGTAATAACATAGCAGATGATGGCTGCGAAGTAACCCCATGCCAAGTTTTGGCCGGTAACAAAATAGGCCACAGCGCCGATGAAAGCGAAATGCCAGTAGTTCCACAAGTCTATGTTTACCGTACGTGTAGTCTTAGTGATAAGCATCAGGAAATTAACGCCTAAGCAGATAGGAATGATGAGTGCACCAACGGCGGTATTGTAAGCTACGGCGGCGGCTGCAGGCCATCCCATGTCGAATACATTCAGTTGCAGGTGATACAAATCGGATATGGCTTTCAAGGGAGTGTCAAAGTTTGTTGTCAGCAGGGCGGTGACTACACCCAAACCTACGAATCCGACTCCGACGAAGAGACCTGATTTCAGAGCCTTTCCAAATTTCATTCCGATGCACATGCCTATGATTGTAAAAATAATAGGCATCATTACAGACGCTCCCAAAGCGATGATGTAACCGAAAACTTGTTCCATTCTTTTGTGATTTAATTGATAAATGATTATGTTTTACAATAGTATGAATTGAAAATCGGGGTCAAAAATAAGACCTTTTCCCAATTAATCAAACTGTAAAGGCATAATAAATAGTAAATAAGGATGATTTTGGACAAATTTGTCGTTATCGTGCACAATTTTGTTTGTTTCCGTACACGAAAATCAAAAAATACACCCTCTGCGCCAAAAAGTGCACAGGTGTTTGAAAAGAAACCTCTACTTTTGTTTCGTGAAAAATTATAAGGTCTAATACCAAAAAAGAACAACTTCATGAAAAAGAACTCTATTTGTAATTTTATTGTATCCGGTTTATTGTTGTTTTCTCCTTTGAGTATGTTTGCGCAGGGTGTAAGCACAAACCTGCCGTGGTCGGTACGTATGGTGGAATCCGAAATGATTCGCTGCCCGGAATCCTGGCAGCTGGATTTTCAGCCGAAGCTGAAATGGGACTATTGCCACGGTCTGGAGCTGCAATCTATGCTGGATGTATATGACCGCTACGGTGATCAGAAAATCTACGATTATGCATTGGCTTATGCCGATACGATGGTAAATGCCGACGGAACTATCAAAATGTACAAACGTGAAGAATACAGCCTTGACCGTATAAACTCCGGTAAATTTATGTTCCGTATCTACGAACAGACAAAGGATGAGAAATACAAGAAAGCGCTTGCTTTGATGAGAAGCCAGCTCGATGAGCATCCCCGAAATGCCAACGGCGGTTTTTGGCATAAGAAGATTTACCCGAACCAAGTATGGCTGGACGGTATTTATATGGGAGCTCCTTTCTATGCGGAATATGCTTTCCGTAACAATCGGGTAAATGATTATGCCGATGTTATCAATCAATTCCTGATGGCTGCGCGCCATACTTACGACCCGAAGAACGATGTTTACCGTCATGCTTGCGACGTAAGCCGCAAAGAGCGTTGGGCAGATCCGGTTACCGGACAATCCAAACATAGCTGGGGACGTGCTATGGGCTGGTACGCTATGGCATTTGTCGATGCTTTGGATTTTATTCCGGAACATGAAGCGGGACGTGACTCTATGCTGATTATCTTCAATAAAATAGCTTCTCAGATAAAACGTCTGCAAGATTCCAAGACCGGTTTGTGGTATCAGGTATTGGACAAGAGCGGGGCCCCGGGCAATTATCTGGAATCTTCCTGCTCTACCATGTTTGTATATTCCCTGTTTAAGGGCGTACGTAAGGGATATATCGATAAATCCTATCTGGAAGTGGCCGTTAAAGGATATAAAGGCATTCTTGATAACTTTATTGAAGTGGATAAGAACGGTGTGGTAAGTATCACAAAAGCTTGTGCCGTAGCCGGTCTTGGTGGAAAAGTGTATCGTTCGGGCGATTATGATTATTACATCAATGAAACAATCCGCAACAACGATCCTAAAGCCGTGGGTCCGTTTATTCTTGCATCATTGGAGTGGGAACGTCTTCAGGACGTGAAAGCAATCGTTAATCAGAAGTGATGATGAAAGTTACTGTGAAAACATTGTGTTGCTTTGTGATGACTTTGCTGTGTGGAATCGGTTCTTTATCTGCGGCACAGCAATGGAAAGACACGATTGTGGTTGCACGTGACGGTACGGGAGATTACCGTACGCTGACCGAAGCGATGGAAGGTATCCGTGCTTTCATGGATTATAAGGTGACGGTATTGGTTAAAAAGGGAGTATACAAAGAAAAGGTCGTTCTTCCTTCCTGGCTGGAAAACGTCGATTTTATCGGTGAGAATGTAGAGAATACGATTATTACCTATGACGACCATGCCAATATAAACAAGATGGGTACTTTTCGTACCTATACTTTAAAAGTGGAGGGAAGTTCCATTACTTTTAGGAACTTGACGATAGAGAATAACGCCGCACGATTGGGGCAGGCTGTTGCGCTTCATACGGAAGGCGACCGTCTGGTCTTTATCAATTGCCGTTTTCTGGGAAACCAGGATACCGTTTACACCGGTGCGAAAGGTACCCGTCTCTATTTTCTGAATTGTTATATCGAGGGTACTACCGATTTCATCTTTGGTCCTTCTACCGCATTATTCAAGGATTGCATTATTCATAGTAAATCCAATTCATACATAACGGCCGCCTCTACTCCAAAGGAGATTGAAGTGGGTTATGTGTTTAAGAATTGCAGACTGACTGCTGCTCCGGGCGTCGATAAGGTTTATTTGGGACGTCCGTGGCGCCCGTATGCGGCTACCGTATTTATCAACTGTGAATTGGGCAGGCATATTTGTCCGGCAGGCTGGAATAATTGGCGTAATCCCGAAAATGAGAAGACAGCCCGCTATGCCGAATTCGGCAATACGGGAGAGGGGGCTGATGATACCAACCGGGTGAAATGGATAAAGCGGCTGACCCAAAAGGATGTTGCAAAGTATGAAGATATGAGCTACCTTTTCAAGATATGCAGTGAGTGGAAACCGTAAGCTAAACTTACGGTTTCAGAAAGTCCGCTCTCATGGGGCTGAAACAGTCGATTAATATACCGGCTTCCAGACAAGTACATCCGTGTTCGGCGTCCGGTTCAATGTAAACTCCGTCGCCTGCCGACACGATTTGTTTTTCACCATTAACGGTGAATTCAAATTTGCCGCTTGCCACATAAGTTGTCTGGGTATGATAATGGGTGTGCGGTGTGCCTACGGCGCCTTGCTCAAATTTAACCTTAACGAGCATTACCTGACCGTCATACCCCAAAATCTGACGAACAACGCCTTCACCGGCGGGTTCCCATACTTTCTCGTTTTCGAGAACGAATGTATTGCTTCTAGTCTTTTTCATTGTGTGGAAGATATTTTATTTTGGCAAATATACGATATTAAATAATAAGTTTGAAAACCATGAAAAATAAATTGATTCTGCTGTTGGCAGCATTTTTTCTGTGTTCCGCTTTCACGGCTGATAAGCCGGTAATCACGATATTTATGATTGGTGATTCCACAATGGCAAATAAGTCGTTGGCGGGCGGTAACCCTGAAAGAGGGTGGGGGCATGTATTGCCCGGTTTCTTTTCAGAAGATATACGGGTGGATAATCATGCTATGAACGGGCGCAGTTCCAAGAGTTTTATTGATGAGGGACGCTGGGACAAAGTTCTTTCACAGATGAAGAAAGGCGATTATGTGTTTATCCAGTTCGGACATAATGACGAGAAGCCGAGAGCAGACCGCCATACAGATCCGGGAACAACTTTCGATGCCAACCTGCGTAAGTTCGTTAATGAAACCCGTGCGAAAGGCGGCATCCCCGTTTTGTTCAATTCCATCGTACGCCGTAACTTCGGTACAGCAGACAATAAAGCCGTAGCAGAAGCCATTCTTCAGGATGATATCCGTAAAGGAATCAACCCTGATGCCAAACAGGATGCTTCTCAAAAACACAGCGTGGTGGAAGGAGACAAACTGATTGATACGCATGGAGCCTATCTGGATTCTCCGCGTAATGTAGCGAAGGAACTGAATGTTCCTTTTATCGATATGAATAAGCTCACCCACGACCTGGTAGAGGGACTGGGACCGGAAGAATCGAAGAAGCTTTTCATGTGGGTACCTGCCAACACTATCTCCGCCATGCCTAAAGGGCGCGAAGACAATACTCATCTCAACATATACGGCGCACGTGTCATTGCCGGTATTACGGTAGATGTCATTGCCCGGGAAGTGCCTGAGTTGGCAAAATATGTTCGCCATTATGATTTCGTGGTAGCGCAAGACGGTAGCGGCGACTTTTTTACCGTACAGGAGGCTATCAATGCCGTACCCGATTTCCGCAAGAATGTCCGTACCACGATACTGGTGCGTAAAGGCGTATACAAAGAAAAGCTGATTGTGCCCGAAAGCAAGATTAACGTCTCCTTGATAGGCCAGGAAGGGGCTGTCATATCATACGACGATTATGCCGGCAAGCCGAACGTTTTTGGTGAAAATAAAGGTACGTCCGGTTCGTCTTCCTGCTATATCTATGCACCCGACTTTTATGCGGAGAATATTACATTTGAAAATACATCCGGTCCGGTAGGACAGGCGGTTGCTTGTTTTATCAGCGCCGACCGCGCTTATTTTAAAAACTGCCGTTTCCTCGGTTTTCAAGATACGCTCTACACCTACGGAAAAGGAATGCGGCAGTATTATGAGGACTGTTATGTAGAAGGTACAGTCGATTTTATATTCGGTTGGTCTACGGCGGTATTCAATCGCTGCCATATCCATAGTAAACGCGATGGTTATGTCACGGCTCCTTCTACCGATGAAGGGCAGAAATACGGCTATGTATTCTATGACTGCAAACTGACTGCGGATGCAGACGTGAAGAACGTTTATCTATCCCGTCCGTGGCGTCCTTTTGCCCGGGCCGTGTTTATTCATTGTGATTTAGGAAAGCATATTCTTCCCGCCGGTTGGCATAATTGGAACAAGAAAGATGCCGAGAAAACGGTTTTCTATGCTGAATATGACAGTTATGGTCCGGGAGCCAATCCTAAATCCCGTGCCGCTTTCTCTCATCAGTTGAAAGACACGGAAGGATATGAAATCGAGACAGTTCTTGCCGGTAGTGACGGTTGGAATCCGGTTGCCAACGGTAATGCGCTGGTAGACATCAAACGTTGATTGATAAAACAAGTCTGAAATGGTAAAGAATAAAACAATTCTGGGAGTTATCACTCTGCTGCTGGGGATGGCATTGACTGCCGCCGCAGAGAATTATCCTTACAGGAGCGATGTGCTTTGGGTAACCGTTCCTAATCATGCCGATTGGCTCTATCGGACAGGCGAGAAAGCTACCGTAGAGGTGCAGTTCTACAAATACGGTATTCCGCAAGACGGCGTGACAGTCAATTACGAACTCGGAGACGATATGATGCCTTCCGATACAAAAGGTTCCGTTATATTGAAGAACGGCAAGGCTGTCGTTACTATTGGTACCATGAAGCAGCCCGGGTTTCGGGATTGCCGTCTGCAAGCCACTATTGGCGGAAAGACTTATAAGCACCATGTAAAGGTAGGCTTCTCACCCGAGAAGCTTCAACCTTATACGAAGACACCTGCCGATTTTAATGAGTTTTGGGATAAGAATAAATCCGAAGCCGCAGCTTTCCCTTTGGCATATACGAAAGAGCGGGTTGAAAAGTATTCCACCGATGAGATAGATTGCTATTTGGTTAAACTCCGGCTTAACGGTCGCGGACAGAGTATCTATGGTTATTTGACTTGTCCCAAGAATATGCGGAAAGGTGCCTGCCCGGTAGTGCTTTGCCCACCGGGAGCAGGAATCAAAACCATCAAAGCCCCTCTTCGCCACAAATACTATGCAGAGCAGGGTTGCATCCGTTTCGAGATAGAGATACATGGACTCAATCCGGAGATGCCCGAAGCCGAATTTAAGGAAATCAGCAATGCGTTCAACGGCAGAGAGAACGGATACCTGTCCAACGGCTTGGATAACAAGGACAATTATTACATGAAGCGTGTGTATCTGGCATGCGTCCGCAGTATTGATTTCCTGACTTCCTTACCGGAATGGGATGGCAGAAATGTTATCGTGCAAGGCGGTAGCCAGGGTGGCGCTTTGGCGCTGATTACCGCCGGATTGGATACCCGTGTGACAGCATGCGTTGCCAATCATCCGGCTTTAAGCGATATGGCAGGATATAAGGCTGGCAGAGCCGGCGGTTATCCGCATTTCTTCCGTGTGGCCGGCATGGATACTGCCGATAAGCTGAATACAATGGCCTATTATGATGTAGTAAACTTTGCCCACCGGATAAAAATCCCTACTTACATGACTTGGGGGTACAACGATGATACCTGTCCGCCTACTACCAGTTATATTATATACAATGTATTGGATTGCCCCAAAGAAGCGCTTATTACTCCCGTTAACGAACATTGGACATCCGAAGATACGGAGTATGGACATTTGGTTTGGATAAAGAAACATCTGAAACAGTGATTAACGGTTGGGAGTGTGTCAAAATGTATTTGAACACTCCCAGCCGTTAATCATTGTTTCTCATTTCTTTATTAAAAAACTCCAGCGCCTCCTTTTGCATCTCTTTGTTAAAGAAGTGCTTCTCTTCCCATATTTTAGTGACAAGCCTGTCGCCGGCGTGCCGGCTTTCCCATACTTCCCTCATCGCTTGATACGCATCTTTCACTCCTGCCACCGGGAATAATTTGTCTTTAGCTCCGTTGAAGAAAAGAGAGGGTTTGGGGCACGCGATACTTGCCGTATGCGGGTAATCCAGATAACGCCTTAAATTTGGAATAAGCATGGAGTAGGCCGAACCGCCTTTGTTCTGATTATTGGTCAGCGTCATCAGATGTTCCGTGGTATTCATCCAGCAGATGGAAGCGGATGCCTTTACACAATCGGTCAGCGCAGCCAACATCCATGAACGGTAAGCTCCCATGGAGAATCCCAAGCAACCGACTTTTTCCTTATCCACCATTGGCAGAGAAGCCAGAAATTCAGCGCTACGTACATCATCTATATTGATAAAGGCTCCCCAAGAAGCCCCCATTTGCATAAAATTGGAAGCCAGTGCCTGTTGCCCGTCATAATTTATCCCTTCCTTTCGTCCGCGTTCTCCCCAAAACAAGGCGTCAATGGACAATACCACATAACCGTTTTGCGCAAAGTAATCCCCTGTATATTGCCCGTCGTAACAACGAACCACCCAGTCTCCGGCATCGGCCGATATTTCCGGTGAAACACCGAAAGGACGCACCATTTTCTCTTTGCCGATGGAAAAGTGCGCTCCATGGTCGTGCAGCATTATTATGGCCGGAAAAGGCCCTTTTCCGTCAGGAACCAATAAATAGGCCGGTATGCGAGACCATTCCGAAACATTGAACCATATTTTGCGGGCTTCATATCCTGCCCGTTGCTCCGTTCCGACAACGGACATATCGTACTCTTTGGGAGCGGGAGGCAGATTCTGCATACATTCCATCACCGTTTTCCGTGCTTCCGCTCTCCATTTTCCGAAGTCTTTTGTAGCGGAATTTCCCCATGCTTCGGGATAGGTAAGTTGTTGTTTCAGTTGCTCGTAAAAAGCGGGCATATTCTTTATCACCCCGTAGCTTATTGTATCAGTCTGTGCTTTTACAGTCCGGTTGGCGAAAAGTAAAAAGGAAAAAAGAATAACAAATAGTCTCATGCCGATATTTAAAATAAAAACAAAGATACAAGATTTTTCAACGAAATATGTATCTTTACGCCACAGAATGAATATATTATGAGAAAAATCTTATATCTGATTGTCGGTTTGATATGCGCACTGCCGGTTAAGTCGCAGCCGGACTGCCTGTTTACCCATTATTCATCCGAAGAAGGCCTTTCCCAGAATACGGTAATGTGTATTTTGCAGGACAGGAAAGGGAATATGTGGTTTGCCACATGGGACGGCATTAATAAATTTAACGGATATGTTTTCAGAACCTATAAGGCAAAGTTCGATAACCGGATTAACCTGACGAATAATCGCGCCGACCATATGTATGAAGACAAATACGGCTTCCTTTGGTTGCAGACGTATGATAATCAAGTCTATCGCTTTGATACTCGTTCCGAAACCTTTGAAAGCGTTCCCGCTACGGAGGAGAAAGGCGGCAAAGCGGTCATAGCTTCCGTTAAGGTGTTGCCATGCGGTTCTGTATGGCTGCTTTCGGAGAATGAGGGAGCTATCCGTGTGAAAACGGATCCGGCCACCTATCGTCTCACCTCGGAGTGGTATTCTGACAAATCGGGCTTGTTTCCGGCCACCCATGTATATGATATTTATGAAGACCTTGCCGGAAACGAGTGGATGCTGACCAATAACGGATTGGGGATGCTTGCCGAAGGCAGCCGTGAACTCGTTTCTTATTTTGTGGAAACAGCCAATAAGGAAGAAACGTCCGGCCAAGTCTTTTATACAGCCCGGGAGTGCGGAAATGAAATCTTTTTCGGTTCGGATAACGGACGTGTATGGCGTTATCAAAAGAAAGGCGGGCAATTCCTTTTATTGCAGCTACCCGGTACTTCCCGTATCGTGGCGATAAAGAACATCGATGAGCACGACCTTGTGATTGTGACGGAAACCGATGGATTCTTCACTTACAACATACCGTCCGGAGCAACCGAGCATTATGAGGCGTCCCGTTTGCCAAAAGCGCCGGTACGTTCCATCTATGTGGATAAGTACTCGGAAATATGGTTTGAGCAGGAAGTGCCGGGTACCGTCGCGCATTTCAATACGAAAACGAAGGTCCTGAAAACGGAAGTGATACGTGTGGAGCCTACCAGCACAGACCGTTCGCGTCCGGCGTTTCATGTGCACGAAGATATTTACGGTACGGTATGGGTGCATCCCTATGGCGGTGGCTTTTCGCGTTTTGACAGAGCGAGCAATAGCCTGCGAGCTTTCTACAACGGCTTGTCGGATACCGACTGGCGTTTTTCCAATAAGATTCATTCGGCTTTTTCTGACAGGCAGGGTAACCTGTGGATGTGTACCCACTCCAAAGGATTGGAAAAGATTACCTTCCAGCCCTCTCTGTTCAGCATGATAACGCCCGAACCTCATCGGTACGAGTCGTTGAGCAATGAGGTACGTGCGTTGTGCGAAGATGCGCGGCACAATCTCTGGGTGGGATTAAAAGACGGCAAGCTAAGGGTTTATGATAAGAACCGTACAGAATACGGATACCTGACGGAAACCGGTGTCGTATCCCGTACGGGAACTCCGCTAAGAGGGAATGTTTACTTTATTTTTCAAGACAGCGGGCACAACCTTTGGATTGCCACCAAAGGAGAGGGCTTGGTAAAAGCGGAACCTCAGGGAGAGATGCGCTATAAACTGACGCGTTATCAACACCGGAAAGATGATATTTACAGTTTGAGCGATGACAATGTGTATTGTGTCTACGAGGATGATAAAAGTCGTATCTGGGTTGCCACTTTCGGCGGCGGGATAAATTATCTGACCCGCAACCGGGACGGTAAGGAGATATTTGTCAATCACCGTAACAACCTGAAAGGCTTTCCTATCGACAAATGCCATAAGGTGCGCTTCATAACCGGCGACCATCAGGGTAATATATGGATTGCCACTACTGTCGGGGCGCTGATGGTCAACGGTAGTTTCAAAAATCCGGAAGATGCCGTATTCCATCATTATCTGCGTGTGCAGGACGATATGTACAGTTTGAGCAACAATGACGTGCATTGGATTTTGTCCACCCGTAAAAAAGAACTCTATCTGGCCACCTTTGGTGGGGGATTGAATAAGCTGCTGTCTGTAAACGCGGACGGCCATGCAAGGTTCCGGTCATACTGTGTTGAGGATGGCCTGCCTTCGGATATATTGCTTTCCATTCGTGAGGATAACGGAGGAAATCTCTGGATGAGCACCGAGAACGGTATCAGTAAGTTTATCCCGGGAGAAGAACGGTTCGAGAATTACGCCGACGAGCGTATCTCGTTCCGTGTACGTTTCAGCGAGGCGGCATCGCTTTATACCTCATGGGGAGACCTCATGTATGGAACGAGCGACGGCATTTTCCTTTTCAATCCGGACTCCACCCGGAAAAGCGGCTACGTCCCGCCGATTGTCTTCTCTAAACTGTTGATATCAAATGAAGATGTGATACCGGGTACGAATTCGATACTGCGACAGAGCCTGGACGACACCCGCAAGCTGACGCTTTCTCACAAGGAGAATATTTTCACCATTCAGTTTGCGGCGCTCGACTATACGGAACCTTCGGAAATACAGTACGCCTATATTCTGGAAGGCTTTGAAAAGGCGTGGAACTACGTAGGCAAGCAACGGATGGCTACCTATACCAACCTGCCCAAAGGCCATTATGTGTTTAAGGTCCGCTCCACCAATGCCGAAGGGATATGGACGGAAAATACGCGCTTGCTCGATATAGAGGTGCTTCCTTCTTTCTGGGAAACTCCTTTCGCCTATTTCCTGTATGTCTTGTTCGTATTGCTGATTATCGTTACAGCCGTTTATATCCTGTTTACAATCTATCGCTTGAAGCATGAGGTGTCCGTGGAGCAGCAAATGACAAACATGAAACTGCGCTTCTTTACGGATATTTCTCATGAACTGCGTACTCCTTTGACATTGATTTCCGGTCCGGTTGAGTACGTGCTGGCGAATACGCAATTACCGGCGGATGCCCGCGAGCAGTTACAGGTGGTAGAACGCAATACGAACCGCATGCTGCGTCTTATCAATCAGATACTCGACTTCCGGAAGATTCAGAACAAGAAGATGAAAATGCAGGTGCAGCGCATCGATGTGGTGGCTTTTACCCGTAAGATTATGGAGAACTTCGATTCTGTGGCCGAGGAGCATCATATAGACTTCTTGTTTGAGACGGAAAAGGCGGAGCTTTATCTGTGGGTAGATGCGGATAAGTATGAAAAGATTATTTTCAACCTGCTTTCCAATGCTTTCAAGTATACTCCGAACGGAAAGATGATTAAGCTGTTCATCCATGAGGACGAGGAGACGGTTTCCATCGGCGTGCAAGACCAGGGCATCGGTATTGCCGAGAATAAGAAGAAATCAATCTTTGTCCGGTTCGAGAATCTGGTAGACCGTAACTTGTTCAATCCGAGTACGGGCATCGGTCTTTCATTGGTGAAGGAGCTGGTGGAAATGCATAAGGCGCTGATTTCGGTAGACAGTAAATTGGGTGAAGGAAGCTGCTTCAAGATAGACTTTATGAAAGGTAAGGAACATTATGACGAGGCGGTGGAATTTATGCAGGATGATACAACAGTCGGTCTGGAAATCCGTCGGCAGAATATGGCGGGTACGGAAGAAACCGTTCCCCCGCAACCGCCGGCAGAAGAGGCTCCGCAAGGGCAAGAGGCTGAGGAAACATCCAAAGGCCTGATGCTTTTGGTAGAAGATAATTCCGAACTGCGTATCTTCCTGCGCAGTATCTTCGCTTCCGAGTATCGCATTGTAGAGGCTGCCAATGGTGTGGAGGGGCTGGACAAAGCGTTGAAGTTCCTGCCGGATATTATTATCAGCGACGTGATGATGCCGGAAAAAGACGGTATCGCCATGACCCGTGAATTGCGTGCCGATATGACTACCAGCCATATTCCCATTGTGTTGCTTACGGCGAAGTCGTCCATCGAAAGTAAGCTGGAAGGATTGGAATACGGTGCCGATGATTATATAACCAAGCCTTTCAGCGCTACCTACCTGAAAGCGCGTGTAAAGAATCTGCTTGCCCAACGGCAGAAGTTGCAGGCTCTGTACCGTCAGGACTTAATGCCGGCAGGAGTTGCGGCGCCCGTTCCCGCCTCCGGAGAGCAGAATGACGAGAATATAACGGATGTTCCCGAAGCGGATAAAGCTCCGGTGATGTCGCCCAACGACCGTAAGTTTATGGATAAGCTTGTAGAGCTTATGGAGAAGAATATGGATAATGGTGACTTGGTGGTGGATGATTTTGTTCGGGAACTGGCCGTCAGCCGTTCTGTTTTCTTCAAGAAGCTGAAAACCCTGACGGGTTTGGCGCCTATCGAGTTCATCAAGGAAATGCGCATCAACCGTGCAGTCCAGCTGATAGAAACCGGAGAGTATTCCATGACGCAAATATCCTATATGGTCGGTATCAACGACCCACGCTATTTCAGTAAATGTTTCAAGCAGAAAATGGGCATGACGCCGACAGAGTATCGGGATAAATCGCTGAGATAAACCGCTATTTCGTATTCAAAATGAACATAAACCGTTTGAATATGTTTTCTTTGAATAATTAGAAACCAAACCATAACTATGATTATATATTTAATTAGTCTGCTTGTTATAGGCTCGGCAATAGCCTGGAGCCTGAAGAAAGCCCCTTCGGATACGGAATTGTGGGGAGAGGATGAACAAGAAAAAGAGTAAAAACGAGAGGGACATCATCCAAATGATGCCCCTCTTCCTTGCAAAGAATGCCTATCTAATATCTTTCGATTTAAATAGCATTATCTTCCTTTCGGTTTATCGGAAACTTCTTAATGCTTGAATTGTTTTTTCCACTCCTTGTACATCTTCAAGGCTTCTACCGGCCAATAACCGTACCAGTCATATCCGGTTCGCCTTTCCGCGTTTACGTCAGACAGTTTCCATACTTTCTCACCGGAACGTTTAGCCATAAACGGCCTGTTGTCAGACAGTTCATAAAAACGGCTCCAGATAGCGGGAGCGGTTTCATCTTTAACCACTACGTTGTCGTAAGGATATTCATGGTTTATGATATCTTTTCCCTGCAATGGAACGCGTTCAATCCGGATACCTTCTATTTTAGAGTTATTGAACCATGCTATCGCCGCTTCTATCGCCTGGATAACCTCTTCGGAGGGATTCTTTATTCCCATGAGAAAGATGGTGATTGCAGTACTTTCCCATGCCGTTAATCCCGGTAGCTCAAAAGTCCTGGCTTTTACGGGAACAAGGGTTTCGTTATCATATTGTTGTGCCCATGCCGTTTTAACACCATTCTGTACATATTGTGTTTTCAGTACTACGGCAAGCCCCTTATCGTATGACTTCTGTATTGCATTGAGCATACCGGAGTCCAGCCATAAAAAGCTGGAGTCTCCTTGCAGTATGTTTCTGAACAGTTCCAAAGTACCGGTGGTAACATCATCATTAAAAGTAACGGCATCTACATCCCAGCCTCTCCAGCCGCCATTGTCCTTTTGTGTGGAGAGCAGATAGCGCAGACCTTTTTCCGAGGCGGCTCTGTATTTCTGTTTCTTGGTTAATGTGTACACATCCGCCAGATACTCTATTTGCGAGAATGTATTCCGGTTGTCAAGCGTACTCCGCTTCTGCCCGTCTTTCAGGCCGGCTTTTATGGAATCTATGTTCAGTACGCCTGCCCAGTCCATGTTTTTCAGCCAGCCGCCGTCTTCATTTTGATATGCAATCAGATTGTCGGCAATCTTCTCGTAATCCTTTTCGGCATAGCGGGCATAGGTACGGTCAGGGTGCAGTAGGTTCCAATGGTGTATTCCGTCCTGCAAAGCATCTAAAGAAGGCGCTTTCTGTGCAAAGACAGCGGCGGGAAATAAAATGCCTATCAGGAATATCTTTAATTTCATCATAGTGCAATTTATTAAAATCCGGGATTCTGTTTTACAGTTTCTTTATTACGGTTGATGGCATCCAATGGGATGGGGCGGAGTATTTTGTAATTGCCGTCATTGCCCACAAAGTCACTGACTTTGATGTTATCGTGATTATATGCGAAACATGCTTGTCCGTCATAAGTGCCATTGGCAACATATTGAATTAAGCGTCCGGTACGTTTCAAGTCCATCCAACGGTGATATTCTCCTGCCAACTCACGCGCGCGTTCGTCCAGAATAAAGTCGATGCCTTGTTCTCCGGTCACATCACTTTCCTGTACCGAGAGGTCATATCCGGCTTCCGTAGCACGTTCGCGCAGCTCGTTAATCTTAACCTTTGCCTTGTCGGGCTGATTCAGTTTTACATAAGCTTCTGCGGCTACCAGATAAGTTTCTCCCAGACGCGCTAAGATGATGTCATGCGTGCTGCCGGTCATAGAAAACGCGGAAGTGGGGTCGTCGAACTTTCTTATACAAGCCACTCCGTAATCATCCGTACACTTATCGGCGTATGCTGTCATATTGCCTTTTCTGTCCTCGCTCATCTCACTCATTTTGATGACAGTCGCATTCTGGCGCAGAGTCGGATTTTCGTTCTTCCAAGCAGTGATGTCAGCATCCGACATCCAGCCGGGAGCATAGAAATACTTAATGGGAGAGGTTGTCGGAGCAGTGTAATAATCATAGTAGAATTTATGCAGTTCCAGCATGAATGTACCTTCATAACGCTTGTCACCTTTCGTAAAGAGATTGTGCAGATGAACGGTCGGCGCAAGGTAACCGGCGTTGTATTTGTTTTTTTTCTTCGGCACCGCCTAAGTATACGCCGAATACCGATTGTTGCATATTACCGTCTTTGCTCAAGTCTTCCAACGTAGCGCTGCTGTACTGTACAGACCAGAAGATTTCATCGTTTTCTTCATTGTTGATGCTGAACACATCACTGAAAGCGATGGTCGGTTTTTCTCCGTTTATGGCTTTCTCGGCATATTGGGCTGCATTGGTAAAGTCATTGCTGTCTGCAAAAGTTTCATAACCTCTTGCCAGGTAAGTTTTGGCGAGGAAATGCATGGCGGCGCGTTTGTTGGCGCGTCCGAAGTTGTCTCCGGTAGCTTCCGAACGTTCCAGCAGTTGTGAGTCGTCGGACGACAGGTAAGCGAACTCATCTATAACGAACTGATAAACGTTTTCGGCGCTCTCGCGTGCATGGTTCATTACTGCGGATTCAAACATTGTTGTGTTTAAAGCTACCCCGCCGAAGTGCTGTACCAATAAGTAATAATAGTAAGCTCTCAAGAAACGCGCTTCGTCTACATATTGCAGTCTTACAGAAGAATCTTCTGTCGATTCGCCATAATATATAACGGAATTCGCCAGTTGTATTCCTTTGTAGCATTCGGTATAAAACTCTTGCACGTCTTTGTCGGCGGAATTGTAAGACGAGCCATACAGACCGATGGCGTCCACACCTTGTTTACCGCCGGCAAACAAGTCCGTTCCTGCGCTGAATACCCAGGGAGCTCCGCCGTAGATGCTTCTTAAAGAAGAATATGTACTGTTCAACAGGCTGTTGAAACCGGTTTTAGTATTATAGAATTCATTTGAGGGAACATCCGATCTGTTATCTTGTTCCAAAAAGTCTGAGCAACTGCTTATGCTAAGTCCTAACAGGCAGGTTGCGATGTATATTGCTTTTTTCATCGTTATCAGGTATTAAAATTTTAAATTGACTCCAACTTGGTATGTGCGTGAACTCGGTCCGCCTGTTCCGTCATTTAAGGCGGCATCCGCCCATTCCGGATCAAAGCCCTTATAACTTGTAAAGGTAAACGGATTCAATACATTGACATACAAACGCAAATGGTCTACACCAATCTTGGACATCCAGCTTTTGGGGAATGTGTAACCCAAAGTGATGTTCTTGATTTTCACGAAAGAGTTGTCTACGTAAGAGTTACCTACATAAGTCGTCTGTTTGTCGGTACCCCAACCGATACCGCCGCCATAGTTGTTGTTGGCTGTATTGGTAGGATAAGGATATGCGCCCATGTGAGCTTCCGTAGTTAAGGTATAACCGCTTCCGTCGGCATTGAGCACGGGAGTGCCTGCGGGAATATAATAATCCATTTTCAGCTTGTTACGTCCGCGGTCTTTGTAGTTTGTGAATTCGGCCATGAACGGACTTTCTACCATACCGCCTTGTTTGGTATAGATGGAGAAAGAGAAGTCGAAGTTCTTATAGGTCATGTTTGAGGTAACGCTACCTGTCCATTTCGGTAATGCATGGCCTAAAACAACCAAGTCGTTTTCATCAATTACTCCGTAGCCCTCTTCACCGGGTTGCTGCTGGTCTTTCAGCTTCATTTCACCTTCGATGAACTTAGTCTTGATAGCGTCGTTTGTGGCATAAGCCCTTGCCTCTTCGGCTGTACAAACTCCGGCGTATTCATAGTCGTAGATAACGTCGATAGGCTGGCCGATGAACCATTTATTGGCTACTAAGTCTTCTTTGCCGCCGTTCAATTCCAATATTTCGTTTTTGTTCTTGGCAAAAGAGAAAGTAGTGCTCCAGTAGAAATCCTTGGTCTGTACGTTTACTGTGCTTAATGAGATTTCAACACCTGTATTCTTTACCTTACCTACGTTGTTCATCATGGCTCCTGTTGAAGAACCCAGTTCCAGCGGCGTTAATTGTTCCATTAGCAAGTCTCTTGAAACCTTGTTGTACCAGTCGATGCTACCGCTGATGCGATTGTTGAGGAATCCGAAGTCCAGACCGACGTTGATTTCCCTTGTCTTTTCCCAGGTCAGCAAAGTATTGGTAATACCGTTGATGCCGTATCCGTAGGCCGGTGTGCCACCGTAATTATACCAATATTTGGTTCCTGCCAGCGATTGTGTATCATAAGGTCCCACATTGGCGTTGTTACCGGTCAGACCGATACTTGCTCTTAACTTCAGGTTGCTGATCCATGAGAGTTCTTTTGCAAAGTCCTCTTCACTGATACGCCATGCCAATGCCATGGACGGGAAAGCGCCCCAACGGTTATCTTTCTGGAATTTGGAGCTTCCGTCCCAACGGCTGGATACGGTTGCCAAATAACGTCCTTTATAAGCATAGTTCAGGCGGAGCACATAGGAGAGCATGGTCAATTTCTCGTAATAACTGTCTGCATTGCTCAGGAAGCCGGCAGAACCTGTATTATACCAGTCTACATCGAAAGGCATATCGTTGGCGGTAATGGCATCCCCTTCTTTGGTTGCGCTATATACGCTGAACAATGCCAACGCGTTGATACTGTGGTCGCCGAATGTTTTGGTATAATTGGCTTGCGTATCCCAGGTATATGTAAAATAATCAACATTGGTGATAGTAGCCGTATTGTAAGGGTCGCCCGTGCTCGGGTTCTTGGAAGAGAACTGGCTGTCTGTATTTACACCATAGAATTCGCCTCGCTTGCTGCGGTTGTATGTAGGAGAGAATGTGGTTTTCAGAATAACTTCCTTGATAGGAGAGTACTGTAAGTACAAGTTACCCATAACATCGTAACTGCGTGTCTCGTCAGTGGAATTTGCTCTATCCACCAATGGGTTCAATGTAGAGGTGAAACCGCCGCCATCGGGGAATATCACTTCGTCTTTGGCCGGCTGGAGTATTAATTCTCCTTTATTTTCGCCTTCCCAATAGTAAGGAACCCAGTACGGATTTGCACGGAAACCGGTAATAACCGAATTCTTGCTGCCGTAGTCTTTCAGAGAGGTAGAAAGGTTTACCAACGCGCCGATAGAGAAACGGTCGTTGATTTTGTGGTCTATCGCAGCTTTGACATTCCAACGTTCATAGGAGTCGTGCAGGATACCGTCGTCTTTCTGATAACCCAAACCGACGCGGTAAGAAAGATTCTTTGTATTACCGGCGATGTTGAGGTAATGGTTTTGCTGCTGACCGTCCGTGGTTATCAAATCCGGCCAGTCATAATAACCTTTGGTGGCATAAATATCTTTGATTTTGGCGCTGTTATTTCCCCAGAAAGCGCTCCAATCCGTATCTTTCATCTGATAAGTAGGATGTCCGAATTCGTCTGTGGACTTCAGGGTTGTATAACGCTGGAAACGATAGTTGGTCCATTCGTCGCCACTCATGAATTCCGGCATGTTGGCCACGGTTTTGTAACCGTAATATCCGTCGTAAGTTACTTGAACCTTAGCTTCGTCCTTAATGCTCGTTCCGGCTTGCTTGGTTGTAATCATCACGACACCGTTTGTTGCGCGCGAACCATAGATAGCGGTAGAAGAAGCGTCTTTCAGGATGTCGATTTTTTCTATATCGGCAGGGTTCAGGAAATTCATGTTGTCGCACACCACTCCGTCGATAACGTACAGTGGTTCACCGCCGGCCATAGAACTCTTACCGCGGATAGAGATGTTGAATCCTTCACCGGCACGGCTTGAGCTTTGCGAAATGTCCACACCCGCAACCGAACCTTGCAAGGATTCCATAACGGAAGTAGTACCTTTAGCCATAATCTTATCGCTGTTTACACTTCCGACAGAACCGGTCACATCCGACTTCTTCTGTACACCGTAACCTACAACCACCACTTCATCCAATGCTTGCGCATCTTCTTTCAGCGTTACCTTGATATTGCTCTGGCTACCCACTGTAACGGTCTGTGTGATATAACCGATAAATGATACCTGGATTTTTGCGTTGGGCTGTACGCTAAGTTTAAAATTACCGTCGATGTCAGTAATTACACCGTTAGTAGTGCCTACTTCCAATACGTTTGCACCGATAATTGGTTCACCCGTACCGTCGATTACGGTACCTGAGATTTGGTGACCTTGTGCAAAAGCGACTAAACACAACATACTCAATGATAGAGTAGCTAATGCCCTTTTGGCAAGTCTTTTTAGATTCATAAGTTTGTTTTTTATAGTTATTAAATATAGTAAGGCTGACAACTGTAATGAGATGGTTTCATCCGTTATCGAACACAAAAATATGTGATACTCTGTGAACACCATAGTATTTTTTGGTATTCTTTGTGGAAAAATTAGTTTTTACCCCTGAATTTCTTTTGTGCATGACACCCCTTCTCCCTTCATGTCTTCCTATTCATCGGGGTTTGCGGGTGAACCCCTGTTTTGTGAACTTGAGTCGGGAAGTTGCTTGTTTCTTCATGCGAGCGGCACTACCGGATAGAAATTTCCATAGCGTCCGTGCTTCCGCACGAAGCCGGCGGGTACGAGTCGCTGTGAAAAACTGTTCGGATTTGTCCCTCTCATGGCAGCGGGATTTTGCCTTTTCAGTTCTTTGAAGATGTCGGCGGCGGAGAGGTGGATTACCTCTTCTTTTGAGTCCTCAGCCGTTGCGGGGCGGAAGCAACTGTGCAGCACTTCATCTGCCGGGTTGTGGTGTCGGAAGGCAAGGTTGTGTTCTTGGAGCTCCTGCTCTTCTTCGGCGGTAAACCAGTAGCGGGCTCCGTCTGCAAGCTCTTGTTTCAGTTGCGCATAGATTTGTTTATGTTCGATGTGGCTGCAATCAATTTTATCCTTTACCTCTACGCATAGGAAACGTCGGCTGCCCGTAGTGTCGGAAAGCAAGTCGAAGCGGTTGCTTGTGCCGATGAAAGAAGCGATGCGGGGGAGATTACGGAAGTTCTTTTGATATGCTTTGCAAAGATTTAAATCAGCCATTTGCATCAGGCTTTTGAGCAGCGGCATTTGCTTGGCGGAGTATTTGTCGAACTCATCAAGGTTTAGCAGTCCCATTTCCGACATTTTGCGGGTGACATTACTTCGTGACGTGAGCTCTATTTCGTCCGAATAGTAGCGGGACAGGCTGTCGGGCATCAGACTTTTGCAGAAGGTGGATTTCAGGCAACCCTGCCGGGAACTGACAAGCAGGGGAGCCACGCTGTTGGCATGTTTGCCTGTCCGTCCCGTCCATTGGGCTGCAAGAGCGAGCATCCATGTGTGGAAACCGCTTATCCAGAAGGGTTCGGACGATACGCGGTGTGCCAAATTGTCAATCCGGTCGATACCGTCCCAAGCGGGAAGTTGCTCAAAGTAGAGCAGGAAAGGATGATATTCCGGTACGTATTTGGAAAAAAGAAAGCGGCTGATATCTTTGTCCCAGCATAGGATTCCCCGGGCATGGGCTTCGAGACATAAGGAATTCAGTTCCCGTTTGCCGACAGGGAGGAACGCTTTGTCTGCAATTCCAATGGGGCGGTATTCTGTTTCCTCTGTCAGCCGGTTGTAACGGAAGGCATAGCCGGTTTGCAGGAAGCGGTTAACCTGTTCTGTCGGATTGCATTTCTTTATGCGGGACTGTCTCTCGCGTTTCTTGTTCCTTAATAAAAAGGAGATAAGTTTCATAATACATTTTTTCATCATACACGTTGTTTTTATTGATAGTTTCGTGCCGCGAAGTTACTATCGGGAAACAGCCTTTCGCAAGCCTTTTTCACACTATTATCGCTTGTGGCGTTGAACGTGCCAAGTCCTTGCATTATTGCGTTTTCAATGCGGGATAATTCGTTTTATCTTGTAGCGAAACAGGGTGTTGACAGTAGTCAACAAGTCTGTTTATAGCTGTCGGCGGTTCTGTTTACAATCGTCAACGGCTCTGTCGGCAGTTGCCGGCACCCATTTATTCTCGTAGGAAAAATAGATTATCTCATGGGAAAGCGCTAACTTTACACAGTATAAATAAATACAGCACTATGGCAATTCATTTTGAATGGTACGAGAATCCGGTACCGCCGAACCAGCCGGACGAGAAAAAGCTCCATGCACGCATCACGTACAATGGAAAGATAGGAACGGACTATGTGAGGCGTAAAATTCAGGAGCGTTGCTCGCTGACGGAAACGGATGTAACGGCTGTACTCGATGCGCTGTCGCATGTATTGGGGCAGGAGCTGGGTGACGGTCGCCAAGTGCACCTGGACGGGATAGGTTATTTTCATCCTACGCTGAAATGTATAGAAGAGGTGACGGCGGAAACGAAACGCAAAAATACGAAAGTCCGTTTAAAAGGTATCAAGTTTCGTGCCGACCAAGCGTTGAAGAACGAAGTGGGAGCCGTGAAGCTTAAAAATATCAGGCACAACGGGCATTCCCGCAAACTATCGGATGTGGAAATAGATATGCGTTTGCGAGCTTATTTCACCGAACATCAATTAATGACCCGTGCGGACTTCCAGCAGATTTGCGGATTTATGAAGTCGAAAGCGATGGAGCATATCCGCAGGCTGAGGGCGGAAGGGAAAATTCGGAATATCGGAATACCTACGCAACCGGTATATGTGCCCGTAGCGGGGTATTACGGGGTGAGCAGGGATAGGATTGTACGGCAGTGACGGTAATGGCGGACTTCACCCGCAAGGGTTGATGAACAGGGGATGTGAAGGGTGAAGGGAAAATAAAAAGAGTTGCTTTATTATTATAAAGCAACTCTTTTTATTAGTAAGGATGGATGTTTATTCCGTCATTCTCCATTTGATTGCGCCTGCGTTTAGGCGACCTCCAAAGTTATAACTCTTAATTTTGAAGTTATCGTTTTCAGGGGCTTCGAATAAATCAGTAGATGTAACATCAGAAGTTTCTCCGGGCAATCTGTTGGATTTGTAAGTAAAGTCTTGGGTATACCAAACATTTTCAATATTTATATTATCATTTTTGCCGCGTACTCCCTTAACTTCAGTTGAGGCTGCAAATATTGTATTTGTAATTTCTATACCTTCCGTGGCACCGATATTTGCATCGCTGAAGTCTATTATATATTGTCCTGAGGCTGGAGCTTTATAAATAGTACAATCTTTAATTGATATTTTGTTGACAGCAGTCTTGTCACTTAAAATCAATCCTTTAGCACCACAACCATTAATAGTGGTATTGCTAAATAATATATTGCCAAATTTACCACCGTCCTTAGATTGGAGCATATAATACCCTGCTTCTGTCGTTTTAATATAACATCCAATAAAAGAAATATTTTTTATTTCTTTTGTTGCTGCTGTTTGTAGACGAAGCAATGTTCCTTTAGGTCCATATCCAATAATGTCACAATCTTCAAATTCTATGTTATCAACAATTGCACTATTACTTTGGTTGATAAGGTATGCATTTGTTTTTTCATTTCCATTTTCGTCAATACCATTAGCATTTAATTCTATATTTTGGAACTTGATAAATGCACTGTTGGTAAGCTCTATTTTAGAAACTGCAATAACTGGTTTTTTTTCACCTGCAGTTCCAAAGAAAGTATAGGAAAAGCCTTCGGGTAATTCTAATGTTTTACCATATTTATATGTTTTTCCAGCAGGTAATGCTATCGTAATGGAGCTATTAGGCTCACAGTTTTCCGTAATATTGATGATAAGTTCACTGCTTAAATTCTCATCGGTTGTCATACGATATATAACATCTGCACTTGGAACTGCTGCAAAAGTTGTAAAACCGATTGTACCTCTTACAATATTGTCTTTATATATCTTGGCTGTATAATTGGTTTGTGCTTCCAACCCGTCAATGGTGATTGTACCATTGGTTACAGCTTCGTTATCGTTTGTCAAATCTTTGGTTACTTTTACTTCTTCACCTTTCAGAATTTCCAATTTGGTAACTTCTGCATTGGCAAGCCAATGTAAAACGACACTGTTCTCTGTGAGGTCAGCGGTAGAGATTTCTTCGAATATCTGCTCTGACTTGGTTTTGAAACTGTAATCGGAAAGATAACTCCATTTGGACTCGGGTGTATTGCCTGACATTGCTTTCAAACGAAGATAGTATTTGGTTGAACTATCCAGACCTGTCATCGTATAAGGCGATTCTTTGATGGATTTGTCCTCACCGTATATGATGGAAGTAGCGGTACTTCCCATTTCGATGTCATTGTACAATGTGTCTTTACTAACTTCGATAAGATAGTACTCCGCACCTTTTACAGTCTTAAATTCCAAAGTGGCTTCTGTACCGATGTCTTCGGGAGTTACACCGCTGAGATCACAACTGAACAAACGGTTATGAGCGGCATCAACAGTCCAATCGTTGGCGTTGTCGCAACTGGTTGCGGCAATTGTTGTCAGGAGCAAGCAAGCTCCTGACAATATATTATGTATATATTTATAGATTTTCATATTCTATTGTTGTTTTTAAGGCTTAAAAACCATACGAGTTATTCAATTTACCTTTAGAGTCACTGATAACGCTGCTTCCTAACGGTAAGAGGTGGCGATTGATAACAGTTTTATTCAAGCCGGAACTGATATTCTCGGTAAATACTTCCAGTTTGCTGTCATCTTTTCCCCAGAAATCGCTACTCTTTTTGTAGTCTCCGGTGTTGGCGGGAGTTGCATACCATTGTACGCTTGACATATCTATACTCTTCGGATCATCGCTTCGCATATTGTAATACAATTTTGCGGGTGCATTGGGTTTTACTACATTTATGTAGTTATCCAGCATTTCCTGTGTTTTGGATGACAACAGTCCCCAACGAATCAAATCGTATTTACGGACAGCTTCACCTGCTAACTCCCATGCACGTTCGTCTACAACGGCATCAAAGAAGTCTGCGGAAGAAATTCCGTTGACATAGGCTTGCGCATTGGCTTGATCGGCGGTATCAAACGCACGGCAATGAACCTCCATTAAGGCATCACGGCCTGTTTTTCCGCAAGTGGCAGTACCGATAGCGTCGGGACCAAACAATTCGTTCATAACTTCGGCATACATCAACAGTACATCCGAATAACGCATTACTACCCAGTTGATGCCATATCCTTTCTTGGCACTGGCATTTTTGTTCTGCTTCAGCCATTCTTCGCTCATTTTGCGCACATCCCACTTGGCTACATACAGTTGGAAAGGTTTGTTACCTGCCATTTTTTCGATATCCGGGGTATCTTTATCATTACCTTCAATGGTATAGTTGGCGCATGTAATGTCGCGACGCAGGTCTTTATGGTCGAATGACCAGAAGAATGGAGCTGTCAATTGTACTTTTGCACTTGAGTTGCCATATCCCCAGCTTGCAGAGTTGTTATCTTTCGCGTTGAGGCGTACGCCAATAGTATATCCCATTTCACCGGATGTACCCAGTCCATGGGCAACTTCATAAAGGTTTTCGTAATATTGGTTGTCTAAGGTACGTTGATTGATTCTATACCATTCGTCTTCGAAAGAAGGGTTCAGCTTATGAGGACCGTCTTTGATGATTACGTCCAGATGAGTCAGCGCTAATTTGTAAAGTTCTTCTCTTTTGGCTGCATCGGGGCGTTGGGTAGGATAGGACGGATCACTGCCGGGCATGGTTTCGTATCCTTCTTTAGCTGTTTCGCGGATGGAGTAGCCGGCATAGGATAAGGCGATACGTGCCAACAGGCCGTGCGCAAATCCTTTAGTGGCGTGTTCTGTTGTATAGCCATCCATTCCTGCCCAAGGTAATGCGGCGGCAGCCGTTTCCAAATCGCTTAACAAGCGCTCATAGATAACATCGCGGTCTGTCTTTTCCAGATATAAGTTTGACCCGTCTTCTTTGGTCGGTTCAAACTTCATGGGAATATCGCCGTAGGTTTTGATTAAGTCATAATAAACCATCGCGCGAATGGTAAGCGCCTCGCCTTTATAGTGAAGTAATGTGTTGTAGTCAGAATTGTTCTTATCGGCCATAATAGGACTTTGGTCTACGGATTCAATCACAACGTTGGCGCCTTCTATGATTTTGAACATGGATTGCCAGTTGTTGTCCAGGCGGCTCCATGTAGTAGAAGGATTATAGTTGGACGCGCCTCTGTCTTCTGCGTTGGTGAAGTCTTCCAATTTGGTGGCATCTACCAATTCGATGTCGCTGTTGGTGGAAAAGTTCAATGGCATACGGCAACCGTATGTATGGTCTAAAGTCAATCCGGCATACATATTGTTCATCACTTGTTGTATGTAGACTGGTTTTAGAGCCAAATCGCTTTGATCTATTTCAGAGGGTGATTTCTGGTCTAAGAAATCGGAACAGGATGTAATTCCCATTACCCCTAAACATATTAATATGGTCTGATATATTTTTTTCATAATTGTATCTTCTTATGTGATTAGAAAGTTAAGTTGATGCCACCTACGTATGAACGGCTCTTGGGATATGCGGCAAAGTCGATACCCGGAGTCATCGGAGTGCTGGTACAGCAGTCAACTTCGGGATCTGCGCCGGAGTAGCTTGTAAAGCAATACAAGTTGTAACCTGTTACGTATATGCGTAAGTTTTGAATGTTGAACTTGTTAATCCATTTCTTCGGAAGGGTATACCCTAAAGTAACGGTATTGATACGCAGGTAAGAACCGTTCTCCACTGCTTGGTCTATCAAGGGCATTTTGGTGATGGATACCGGGTTCCAGTTGGTAACTCCTGCATTGA